>VAOY01016561.1_pt1 | contig 20650 bp, 16 predicted proteins | sample 3393881 | NCBI WGS metagenome assembly VAOY01 (sample SAMN08290430, study PRJNA428436) | hydrothermal vent metagenome | isolation source: Deep-sea hydrothermal vent chimney | place: Indian Ocean: Southwest Indian Ridge
AAATCGTCAAATATGTTCAATATTCTCGTGATTTTGACGAAAATTCCGCTTTATTCGGACAATTTTTCGCGACGATTCCCAAAGTCCGACAGACTGCTAGTTTCACAATCTGCCGATCTCCGGGCTTTCTTTTTGATTCTGTCCCGGTATCCCTTGTATTCGTATTTCGGCAGGTCTTTTACAACAAGCAGCAGGTCGTAATCGCTCTTGTATTTTTTTATTTAGTTGAAATATCCTGTTTTTTGCGATAACTTAATATAAATGATAAAGATAACAATTTTAATGTAGCACGAGCGTCTCGCTTGTGAATATACTCAAGCGAGACGGTTGACTTTCGCTGTGCTCAGTCTCAGCCTTCGCAAAGTGAGCTACATTTTATAATATACCGGGAAATAATATAATGAATGAAAGTAAATTACTCTCAAACTTGATGAAGCGCGGCGGTGAATTTTTAAATTGCGAATATCCGGTTATTTGCGGAGCTATGACCTGGGTTTCAGAACCTGAGCTGGCGGCGGCGGTGTCAAACAGTGGAGGTTTCGGCTGTCTTGCCGGCGGAATCGCGACCGGCAAAATGATGGCTCATACTTTGCTCATGGGGGCTGCCGGGGTGCAGTTGGGAACCCGTTTTGTCATGACTGAGGAATGCCGCGCGCATGAAAAATTCAAGGCCGTATTCAGGCGCGCGAATGCCCGCGACGCCATATCCACTCCTCAATACGATTCAAAACTGCCGGTTGTCGCGGTCCGCGCCCTGCGCAATAAAGGACTCCAGGGTTTCGGACAGCTTCAGTTGACACTGCTCAAACAGTTGGAAGCCGGTGAAATCACCCGTGAAAACGCCCAGGAACAAGTTGAAACTTTCTGGATGGGGGCTTTGCGCAAAGCTGTTGTTGACGGGGATGTTGAACATGGTTCCTTAATGGCGGGCCAGTCCGTGGGCCTGGTCGATAAAATTGTACCGGTTCGCGAACTGATCGCGGAATTGATTGATGACGCGTCCGGTACTCTGGAAAATATAAAAAACAAACTCAATGCGATATAATGCCAAGATTAAAGGGTAAAATTTTCGAAAAATGGAATTACGGGCTGATTATATCGGCTTTAGTCATCGTGATCCTGACGGCCAGTTTTCAGACTTTGCACCGGGCCTGGTTCAGAGTTACGAATGATTTCTTTTACCCTTATCTCAAATTCCCGGTTCAAGCAGGATATTTTGCCGCCGGCGAAAGTTCGCGTCTGTACAGCAAACAGGAGTTGACGGCAAAAATCAACCGCCTTCAAGCTGATAACCGCGTTTTCGCCGCCAAAGTCGCGAGACTCGGCGAACTTACGGTTGAAAATGAAAAATTGCGTTCCCTGCTCAAGCTTCCCAAACGTTCCGATTACAATTATATCACGGCGGAAATAATTATCCGGGACCCTTTGCGCTGGAAAGAAGGTTTTATTGTCAGCCGCGGCACTAATGATGGAATCATTGCCGGCACAGCGGTTTTATGTTTCGACCCTGCATATCCTGAACAAGCCATACTGGCCGGAGTGGTTAAAGACGCGGCAAAACATTCCGCGCAGGTTGTCAGTGTTTTGAATCCGCGTTTTCGGATTTCCGGATATTTCGCGAAAGCAAAAACCCATGGCATTATCAATGGCGACGCTCGTCAGACGCATCGGCCCGATGAGATAAATATCAGTTTTTTGTCCACCCGTAAAAAATATCAACCCGGCGAAAAATGCTTGACTTCCGGGTTTGAACACCAGATACCGGCGGGATTTTTAATCGGTTCCCTGAAAAGACTGGATTCGAGAAATCAGATTTTTTCCAATAAACTTTATTTGTCAGCTAAAATTTTGCCCGCCGCCAAACTGGATAATTTACATTTTGTGATTTTAGCGGTTCCGCAAAATAAAAGGGCATTATAATGGCTAATCTTTACATGCTGATTATTGTTTTGATATTGTTTTGGCTGCAATTATTGCTCGGCAGCATTGCTTTGCATATACCGCTCTGCATTGGCGGGATTTTTTATATAAGCGTCGCATATTCCTGGCGGCAGGGAGTATTCTGGGCAGTGCTGGGCGGAATTTCGCTTGATTTATTTTACGGCCGCGGCCTGTTTATTTCAAGCTGGGCCTTTCCGGCAACAGGGATTTTCGCGGAATACTGGCGGCGGAAAAACGATACCCGGCATTTGCGTAACTGTATGCTGCCGGGCGCGATTATTGCCTTGCTGAGCGTATTGCCGCTTTGGATATACAAACTAATCCTGTACAATGCTGATATCAGCGCCGTTGTCAAAGACTTGCTGCCCGGAACAATTTTCGCGCTGAGTTTTAACGCATTTTTCCTGCCTTTGCTGGTGCTGGTTCTTGACGGGATTGGAGAAAAGATAAAATTACCTTTATTCACCAGGGCCAACAAACGGCTTTTAAAGGAGCGAAAGTAATTACTGATGAGAAGATTGCTGCTTAAACATAGAAATCGCGTTCTGATTATAGGCCTGTTCCTGGTTTTACTGTATTCCAGCCTCGTGGTTAAATTGTGGCAGGAACAAATCAAACAAGGCGCTGAACACCGCCGGAAAATTTCCCGACAGTCAATTCGCCGGATTCGCATTCCGGCTCCACGCGGGAAAATATTGACTTCAGATCTGCATGTTTTAGCTGATAATTCACCTTCTTACGATGTGTATTTGTATTTTGAGGAAATGCGCCAGCCACAGGGGCGCAGCAAAACAATTACCTACATTGAAAATGCTCTCCTGCAAATAAACGCGGTCCTCAATCGAACTGAAAAGATAAGTGCTTTGGACATCAAACGACACATGAATACGCGCCCCGGCCTGCCATTTAAAGTCGCCGGCGATGTAAACGCCCGCCAGATGTCCCAGATATTTGAGTTATCCGCGAAGGTAAAAGGTTTAGGCATAATTCCCCGCAGTAAGCGAATTTATCCGGCGAAAGATATTGCCGCTCACGTAATTGGCTATACACGTCCCGAAGACCCCCGGAAAGCCAGTGACCGCAAAAACTTTTTCTATTACCTGCCTGACCTCAAAGGGGTGCGTGGAATCGAGAAACAATTTGACACTCTCCCGTTTTCGGATAAAACGGTCCGCGGTTTAAAGGGATATCCGGGTTTCAGCCTGGTGCAGGTTGACCATCGCGGATTTGTCCACAAAACTTTGATTGATGAAATTAAACCTTTGAGCGGTAATAATGTGATTTTAACTTTGGACTGGCGCGCGCAAAAAATCGCCGCTGATTTAATGAAAAATTCACGCGGGGCTTTTGTTCTGCTCAATGCCGACAGCGGCGCGGTGCTCGCCATGGTATCGGCTCCTTCATTTGATTTACAGGCTTTTTCCCCAGTAATTACCAGCAAATCTTATCAGAAATTACTCAAAGACCCTGCTAAACCCCTGTTCAGCCGGGCGAACCAGGGCGAATATACTCCCGGGTCAATTATGAAACCGCTGGTTGCTTTGGCTTTACTGAAACAGGGCGTAAAACCGGATGAAATAATCAACTGTGACGGAAAAACGATGATTGCCAAAGCTCGTATCCGTTGTTCGGCGTGGCGGCGCGGCGGACATGGCCGTATGAACTTAAGGCAGGCTATTGAACAATCCTGTAATGATTATTTCATTGAAAAAGGAAAAAAATTAAAAATGGAGGATTTGCGGGATATCTTTGCCAGTGCCGGTTTGGGGCGGCGAACCGGGCTTGGCCTGCCTGAACGCCGGGGCAGATTACCCGTACGCGAAGACAAAAAGCGGCGCAGCGGATTCGCCTGGAACCAATATGACACCTCATTATTATGCATCGGGCAGGGATATATTTCCGTAACGCCTTTACAAATGGCGCTGTACGCCGCCGCCCTGGGTAACGGCGGCAGGATTTTTCAGCCCTATCTGCTCAAAGAAATTCGCAGTTCGTCGGGAACGGCTTTATATCGCACAAGTCCGCGGATCACCGGCAGATTAGCTGCGGCTTCCCGGGATTTGGAAATAGTCAGGGAAGGCATGCATCTGGTTGTCAACAGTCCTTCCGGCAGCGGGAAACTGGCTAAAAATCCTTTCATCGACCTGTCAGGAAAAACCGGAACCGCCGAACTTATGGTAAGCGGCAAACGCCGCCAGAACACCTGGTTTATTTGTTTCGGGAAATACAAAAAAGTCAATTACGCGGCGGCAATCCTGGTTGAAGACGGAGTTTCCGGCGGCCGAAGCTGCGCCCCGCTCGCCAAAATCTTTTTTATGAAGTATTTGAACAAAATAGATAAAAAATAAAAAAATACACAGTCCAGGGCGAACGTCGCCTTCGATATCAAAAAGAAAAAAAAGCCGGACGTAACGGCTCCGTGGTCCAGCGGCGAGCGTTCGAGTTCTCTTAGGGCTCAATATTTTTCACTTACCCTTGACATTAAACGAGCACATACTATATTTAATCATTATGAAAAAATCGCTCTCACATCTTCCACTGACTAAAAAACAGGGACTTAAAAGACTTAAGTCCATCATTCTGGCAAGCGTGCCGCAAACGGAGTTTATCATTCTTTTCGGAAGTTATGCCCGCGGCAACTGGGTGGACGACGAATATACGGAAAAGCATATTACTTACCAGTACAAAAGCGATTTTGATATCCTGGTGATTACTGAGGACAAGGAATCGGCTAATAAAGAAAATCTCTGGATGAAGATTGAAAATGAGTATTACGGGGCCTATCATGACCGCACTCCCGTCGATATTATCCCCCACCATATCCGTGAGGTGAATTCCAAACTCAAAGAGGGGCATTATTTCTTTTCGGATATTAAAAAAGAAGGTGTATTGCTCTACAACTCCGGCAAATACAAGCTTGAAAGAAGACGCAGAATTGACCCGGCAAGAAGACTGGAAATTGCGGTCGATGATTTTAAACAGTGGTTCGAAAGCGCAAAAGATTTTTTTGAACAGTTTGAACATGCCTACAATAATAAAAAATATAAAATTGCCGCTTTTGAGCTTCATCAGGCAACAGAACGTTTTTACGATGCGGCAATACTGGTCTGTACGGGGTACTGCCCTAAAATCCATAATATAGCGAGGCTTGGACGGATGATTTCACGCTATTATCCGGAATTCCTGAAAATTTTCCCGAAAAAGACTGACGAAGAGAAAGGTCTTTTTAAACAGTTGAAAAAAGCCTATATTGATGCCCGTTATAAAAAAGATTACAGCATCACCAAAAAAGAACTCGCATATCTGGCAAAGCGTGTTGAAAAACTTCGTGATCTAGTGGAAAAAACCTGCAAAGCAAAAATAGAAAGTTTAGAAAAACAAAAATAAAGGCATCACTGAAAAATTATCCGGTTAATTTAGCTGTCAAAGGCTCAATTGCTTGCGGTGCAGGTCCTGCATCTGCGAATACTTCAAAAAAGCACGGCTGGAGACAGCCGTGGCTGTTATGTAAATGTCAAGTCAAAATCTCAATTCGTAATTGACTTTCGCTCCGCTCACCCGCATTGCAAGCAAAGTCATAATTCGTAATTATTTCAACTTTTTCAGTTGAAATACCATGTTTACTGATGTATTTTCTGTAATTGTGATTTATTCTGATATTAATATATTAAAAAGGAGTTTTATAGTGAGTAAAATCAATGCGCCACATGTCTTCACCTCCGAATCCGTGTCCGAAGGACATCCGGATAAAGTTTGTGACCAGATTTCAGATGCTATTCTGGATGCCTGTTTGAAAGACGACCCGGAAAGCCGGGTTGCCTGTGAAACCTTAACCACTACGGATTTAATCGTTGTTTCAGGCGAACTGACAACTAAAAGCCAGGTTAACTGGGAAGCGGTAGCCCGTAAAACTGTTGCTAAAATCGGCTATACTCATTCTGATATCGGCTTCAGCGCCGACTCATGCAAGGTAATGATCTGCCTGCATAAACAATCCGCGGATATTTCCCAGGGCGTAACTGAAGGCGAAGGCATGTTTCAGGAACAAGGCGCCGGCGATCAGGGTATGATGTTTGGTTTTGCGACAAACGAAACTGAAGAATTGATGCCCGCTCCAATCATTTACTCCCATAAAATTATGGCGGAATTAGCCCGTCGCCGCAAAGAAATGCCGGAACAATATTCTTATCTTCGTCCAGATTCAAAAAGCCAGGTTTCAATTCGTTACGATAAAGGCAGGCCGATATGCGTTGAAACTATTGTGGTGTCACATCAGCATACCCCGGAAATGCGTATTGAGCAACTCGAAGCTTTGGTCAAAGAAATTGCTAAAGAAGTTATTCCAGCGAAACTTATGCACGGAAGTGTTAAATACTATATTAATCCGACCGGCCGTTTTGAGATTGGCGGGCCTAACGGCGATACCGGTTTGACCGGACGTAAAATTATAGTTGACACTTACGGCGGTGTCGGTTCGCACGGCGGCGGCGCCTTCTCCGGGAAAGACCCCTCAAAGGTTGACCGTTCGGCAGCTTATATGTGCCGTTATATCGCGAAAAACATTGTCGCGGCCGAACTTGCCGACAAATGCGAAATCCAGGTCGCTTACGCTATCGGCGTATCCGAACCGATCAGTATCAACATCGATACTTACGGTTCCGGTAAATTAGCCAAAGATGCCTCGCTCGAAAAAATCGTTCGCGAAGTATTTGACCTGAAACCTGCCGGTATTATTAACTCATTGCAGCTCAAACATCCACAAGCCAATGGCTGGACTTATCAGGATACCGCGGCTTACGGACATTTCGGGCGTGAACATTTCCCGTGGGAAAAAACCGACAAAATCGAAGTTTTACAAAAGACCGCCGAAAAATATAAATAATTCAGCAGGAGCTTGTAAAATGATTTGTTCAGAAAGAATATTGGGAATCGGGTCTCCGGTTGTTGACCTTCTGGTTCATGTTGAAGACCAGTTTTTGCAGGACATTAACGCGGAAAAGGGCGGTATGGTACTGGTCGATTCCGAAGAGATGGACGAATTACTGGCAAAACTTCCGGAACAGCCTGTACTTACCCCGGGCGGTTCCGCCGGGAATGCTATTTTCGGAATGACTAAACTAAAAGACTCAACCGCGTTTTTAGGTATGCTCGGCGATGATGCGGCCGGTGATTTCTACCGCGGCAAACTTGTCGAAATCGGCGGCTATGATAAATCTTTCCGGGTGATGAAAGGAAAAGTAACCGGACGCTGCCTGAGTATGATTACTCCGGATTCCGAACGTACAATGCGCACTGACCTGGGGATCGCGTCTTCCCTGACCGCGGACGACATATCCGCCGTGGATTTCGAGGGCGTTGATCACGTTCATGTTGAAGGATATTTACTTTACATCGACAGCGTGACGGAAAAAATTCTTGCCACCGCAAAAGATTGCGGCTGTACAATCAGTATTGACCTGGCGACATTTGAGATTGTCCGTTTAAAACGTGATTTACTGACCCGCTTGCTGAAAGATTATGTGGACGTCGTTTTCGCAAATGAAGACGAAGCGGCGGAATTCGCGGGCACGAAAAATCCGGCGGAACAAGCCGCGGTGCTCTCTGAACTTTGCCCGGTGGTTGCGGTGAAACTTGGCGCTGACGGCTGTTACCTGCAGGACGAATTTGGCGTCTGTGCCGTGCCGGCTCAAAAGGTCAAACTTGTTGACACTACCGCGGCTGGGGATTTATGGGCGGCCGGCTTCCTGCATGGCTGGTTAAACGGTTGCCAATTAGAACAATGTGGAGAATTCGGGACAATAACGGCTTCGGAAGTTATCCAGGTTATGGGATCGCAAATATCCGAAGAGAATTGGGAAATAATTAACGAAAAATTAAAAATATAGAAAGTTGTGAGTTATGAGCTCCAGAAAAGAACTCCCTCATCCAACTGATAACTGACAACTGATAACTTTTTTAAAAATATAAAACAGGAAAAATTTTATGGATTACAAAGTAGCGGATATTTCTTTGGCTGATTTCGGGCGCAAAGAGTTGGATATCGCAGAACACGAAATGCCCGGATTGATGGCGACCCGCCTTAAGTACGGTGAAGAACAGCCGCTTAAAGGCCTTAAGATCATGGGCAGTTTGCACATGACTGTTCAAACCGCGGTATTAATTGAAACTTTAACCGCCCTGGGCGCGGACGTTCGCTGGGCTTCATGCAATATCTTTTCAACTCAGGATCACGCGGCGGCGGCAATAGCTGTATCGGGTGTTCCGGTTTTCGCGTGGAAAGGCGAAACCCTTGATGAATATTGGGACTGCACTTATAAGGCCCTGACCTGGCCCGACGGCAGCGGCCCGCGGCAGATTGTTGACGACGGCGGCGACGCCACCTTGCTGATTCATCGCGGCTATAATGCCGAAAACGATGCGTCTATCCTTGATGCGCCGACTGATAACGCTGAACTGCGGGTAATTAATAAACTGTTGAAAAAAGTCCTGGCGGAAGACCCGCGGCACTGGCATAAAGTTGTCGCCGGCATAGACGGGGTCTCTGAAGAAACCACTACCGGCGTGCATCGCCTGGTGCAAATGCAGGAAAGAGGCGAATTGCTTTTCCAGGCTATCAACGTAAATGACTCGGTTACCAAGAGTAAATTCGACAATGTTTACGGTTGCCGCCATTCCCTGACTGACGGGATCAAACGCGCCATGGACGTACTTATTTCCGGTAAAACCGCGATGATCTGCGGTTACGGCGATGTCGGCAAAGGCTGTGCCGAAGCCATGAGCAACGAACGGGCCCGGGTAATGGTCAGTGAGATTGACCCTATTTGCGCTTTACAGGCATGTATGTCCGGAATTAAGGTTTGCACAGTTGAAGACGCCCTGCCGGTCGCGGATATTTACGTGACGACCACCGGCAATAAAGACATCATCACCGCGGAACACATGAGCAGAATGAAAGACCAGGCGATTGTCTGTAATATCGGTCATTTCGACAACGAAATCCAGGTCGCTGAACTCGAAGCCCTGCCTGGAGTTGTAAAAGAAGAGATTAAAGGCAGCGAATGTCCAGTACATCGTTATACTTTCCCGGACGGGCACTGTATTTATCTGCTGGCCGAAGGACGTCTGGTCAATCTCGGCTGCGCGACCGGCCATCCCAGCTTCGTAATGTCCAACAGTTTCACCAACCAGACTCTGGCGCAAATTGATATTGCTAAAAATACAGGCCGTGAAATCGGCGTTTACCGTTTAGAGAAGAAACTTGACGAAGAAGTCGCGGCGCTGCATCTGGAACAACTTGGCGCCAAATTGACTGTCATGACGGACGAGCAGGCTGAATACCTGGATATTCCGGTGAACGGCCCCTACAAACCGGAGCATTACCGCTACTGAACAAGCGCGCGGCTCGAAACCCTTGCGTCGCGGCGGGCGATTTTCTATTGTTTCCGGTATTGCCGGGGGCTCAGGCCGGTGAGTTTTTTGAAAGCGCGGGAGAAATAGTTGCTGTCGGAAAAACCTGTCTTCCAGGCGATTTCCGCTATGCTCAGCCGGCTGTTGTTGAGCATTTCCCGGGCGAAGGCGACCCTCAGGGATATGATGTAGTTTAGCGGCGACATGTTAAAAGCTTTTTTGAACATGCGGTAAAGAGTTATTTCCGACATGGAGGCTTTTTTCGTCAAGTCCGCGATGGTGATTTTGTGCCGATAGTTGCTTTCAATATAAGTTATGACTTTACTCAAACACAGAATATCCATTTGTTCCGGGATTTCCGTTTCAGTGTAACTGCGGGCAAGAAATCCTATTAACTGCATAAAGTATGAAACCGCCATGAACAAGGCGTCCGGCTTGTCTGAATTGAGCTCTTTATCTATTGAATTTGTCAGTTTTTTTATGTATTCGAGCTTGCCGCCGCTTAAGTGCAGCCTGCTTTTAAAGCCGTGCTGCTGGCGCATTGCCGGTTCCACTTCAAAAAACGCATGATAACCGGGAGAGTTGCTTAGATCATAAAGTGCCAAATCCAGTTTTTCCGGAAGATATAGTAAATTTATTATTTTAAGATTTTTGGTATTATCGTAAGCGTGCCGGGTGCCGGGCCTGATGAGAAAAATATCGCCCTGTCTGATGTGGTATTTTTCCTTAATGGTATAATGAGTCCCATCCCCCTCAAAAACAATTACCAGCTCATTGAAATCATGTTCGTGCAATTCTATAGTATCCTGCCTGTCCATCCATAAAACCTTTATGGGCAGGCTGTTTTCTTGAAAATATAAATGCTTGTTCATAATGTGTTCCAATTTTAATGTCTTTGAAAGAATAATGCTTGTTTTTGTAATAATTGTCAAGGTTATAATTTAAAAAAAGGCTAAATTTATACAATAACAGCTAACTTTTGGCGCTCGCGCCTAAAAACAAACAGGAGCTTTTTGATGACAAAAAAATTAATAAATGAATTTAAAAATCCCGGCAGCGAATATCGCGGCGCGCCTTTCTGGGCATGGAACGGTGAACTTGAAGTTGATGAATTACGCCGGCAGATTAGAACTATGCGGCAAATGGGGCTTGGCGGTTTTTTCATGCATTCCCGGGTCGGTTTGGGCACCGATTATCTCTCCCCGAAATGGTTTGAATGTGTAAAAGCGTGTATTGATGAGGCCGAAAAACTGGATATGCGGGCCTGGCTCTATGACGAGGACCGCTGGCCGTCCGGCGCGGCGGGGGGATTTGTAACTTCGCACCCTGAATTCCGGGCGCGAAAGCTTATCTGTGAGGAACTTACGGAACTGCCAGAAGTAAATACGAATGCTGATACGCTGAGCTTTTTTTTAGCTGAAGTCAAGGGTGGAAACGCTAAGGATTTCGCGCAGTTTGATACTGTGCCGGCTTCGATTCCAGCCGGGAAAACCCTGATACATTTTTACATTGAGGAGGAGGAAACTTCATCATGGTACAATGGACAGACCTATCTGGATACCCTGAATCGCGACGCGGTAGGAAAATTCATAGAACTGACCCACGAAGCTTATCTGCGGGAAATCGGCAATGAATTCGGCAGACGGGTTCCGGGTATCTTCACCGACGAACCGAATTACGGCAGGGTTTGGCATGAATGGGAGGATAACAAGTACGGTTCGCCCTGGACCGGGAAACTGCCTGAAGTATTCAAGGCGCGTTACGGATATGATTTACTGGAACATTTGCCGGAATTATTCTATTACCTTGATGATGTTGAATTATCCAAAGTGAAACTTAACTACATTGACTGCCTGACTCACATGTTTGTGGACGCTTTCGCGAAACAAATCGGCGAATGGTGCGACAGGCACAACATGCAGCATACCGGGCACATGCTGGAGGAGGATACTCCCAGCCATCAGACAAATGTTGTCGGCAGTTGCATACGTTCTTACGAATACATGCAGGCTCCGGGAATTGACGTACTGACAGAACATTGGCGGATTTATGACACCGCCAAACAACTCAGCTCCGCCGCGCGGCAGTTTGACTGCAAATGGCGTTTGTCGGAAACTTACGGCTGCACCGGCTGGGATTTTCCATTCGCCGGGCACAAAGCGGTCGGGGATTGGCAGGCGGCGCTGGGAATTAATTTGCGTGCCCAGCATCTTTCCTGGTACACGATGGAAGGCGAAGCTAAACGCGATTACCCGGCAAGCATATTTCATCAATCACCGTGGTGGCGGGAATACAGTAAAGTCGAGGATTATTTCGCGCGGATAAATTCGGCGATGACCCGGGGACAGGAAGTTAGAGACGTACTTATTATTCATCCACTTGAGTCAGTATGGACAATGATCGGGAAAAACTGGATAGAAAGCAAAAACACATTGGATTTTGACCGTAAATTTATCGAATTGCGCGATTGCCTGCTGGGTGCTAATATTGATTTTGACTATGGCGACGAGGATATTCTGGCGCGGCATGGTTCTGTCGAGGGGTCTTTGTTTAAAGTAAAACAGGCGGAATACAAAGTGATTGTGCTGCCTGAAATGCTGACGGTTCGAGCTTCTACGCTCGAGTTGCTGGCCGAATTTGTCAAGCAAGGCGGGAAAGTTATCTTCGCCGGTTCTCCAGCGCAATATATAGACGGTGAAAAATCTGAAGCAATGAACTTGTTTGCTCAAAGCTGCGACAAGTTCGCGATTGGCAAAGAGTTGATTGAGGAGATTTCTAAAACTGCGGGAAGAGTATCTATAATTGACGATGGAGGCCAGGAAATTTTCAATACTCTTTATCTGCACCGTGAAGACGGCAAAAACGCATATTTATTCATTTGCAACACCGGGCATAAAGAAAAACCTCCTTATGAAAAAGATGACCCGACTTTATCTATTGAAAGAACCAGGGCGATTCCCGCAATGACTGTCAATATAAAAACAGACAAAACCGGAGTTGTTTTAGAGCTTGACCTTGAAACCGGCGGACTCGCGCGTACCGACGCGAAAAAGACCGCTGGCGGCTGGAGTATAAAATCCAGTCTCGCGGCAATTGACAGCAGATTGTTTATCATTAGTTCAGATTCCGGGGCTTTGGAACTACCGGAGGCCGACCGGCTTGAAGTTGTGTCCGAAGAGACAATGAAAGCGGATAATTACGGGATTATTCTCTCTGAAGACAATGTCTTGGTGCTGGCGGTGGCTAAAGCTGAAATAGCGGACCGTGACCGGCTGGATTCTGAACATGTCCTCGCGATCGACAAAAAAGTGCGTGAACATTTGGGGGTTCAATGCCGCGGCGGGCAAATGAAGCAACCGTGGGTTAGAAAGGGACAGCTTTCAGAAAAGACCGTCGCGGTGAAACTGGCGTATGAGTTTTTCTGTGATGCGGTTCCGTCAGGGGCGCTTTATCTGGCGCTTGAAAGACCGGAAACTTTTGCGCTAACTCTTAACGGCCGGGAATTACCCTCCGGCGCTAATTGCGGGTGGTGGTGCGATAAATCGTTGAAAAAACTCGCTGTCGAGCCGACGTCATTGAAAATCGGGAAAAATGAATTATTGCTGGAATGTAAATATTCGGAAGCTCACCCCGGCCTGGAATATATTTATCTGCTCGGCAATTTCGGGGTGGAACTTGCCGGCTTGAAGCAAAGCCTTACTGCTCCGGTAAAAAGTTTGAAGATTGGTGATTGGGGAAAACAGGGCCTGCCGTTTTATTCCGGCGCGGCCGCTTATAAATGCACTGTCAATATCGACCGGAAAGCTGATGAACATGTTTTTGTCAAATTAGCCGAATACCGCGGCGCCTGCGCAAAATTGATTGTAAACGGGAAAGAGGCCGGAATTATTGCCTGGGCGCCGAACGAACTGGATATAAGCGACTTTCTCAAAACTGGCGATAACGATATAATCATTGAGGTATTTTCCAGCCGCAGAAACTCACACGGCCCTTTATTCAATTCCGAAAAATGGCCGGTTTGGACAGGCCCCGCCGAATACCATGAATTCACCGGCGAGTTCAACCTGGTTCCTTGCGGGCTGCTCAAAACTCCGCTGATTATTATGAAAAAATAACAGTCAAAGTCTCTGAAAAGAGATTCCTGCACTATCGTTTCAAAAGTAAAGACGGGTCAGGGATTTACGCCGGGTACTTTGGAATGCTGTTTAATGTAACTACAGGTATTTGGACATAAAACGGTAAAGAGTTTTATCTTCGAGTTTTCGGTATTTTTCCCGAAAAATCTTCAATTCTTCAATTATTTCTTCGTAATCCGGACGCCGGACAGGATCTTTTTTCAGCAGCCGAATGATGAATTTTGATAAGCTGACGCTTATTTCGGGACGAATATCATGAGGCGCGGCAACACAGACGCTGGCCCGGACTTCCAGTATGTCTTCATCTTCGTGAGCCTGTTTAAAGGGCTTTTTTCCGGTCAGTAATTCGTAAAAGCTTACTCCAAGACTGAATATGTCCCCCTTGTTATCTTCAAAACCATGGATTAATTTTTCCGGACTGACGTAATCGGGACTGCCGAATGAACTTAATTCCGAGAGCAATGACTGGGACCTGAGGTCATGGAGAGCGTAAGCAAGCCCGAAATCACCGATTCTCGCATTGGCCCCGGAATCAAGCAGGATGTTGGCCGGTTTTATGTCATGATGGATAACTCCGTCTCCAAGCGCGGCCTGTAAAGCGCTTGTTATATCGAACATCCAGTCCAAAACCTGAATTATTTCCAATTCTGAATTCTGTTTAATTTTCTGCTCCAGACTGCCGCCCGGCATATATTGCATCACCAGAAAACATCTGCCCTCAAACTTTCCGCAGGAATAAATCGGTACTATACCGGGATAATTCAAACTGGCCGCGATTCGTCCCTCATGTAAGAAGATTTCAGAAAATCGGGAGGAACTATCGTCTTTCGAAGATATTTTTATAGCGATTTCGCGGTCAAGCGTCAGGTCCAGAGCCCGATATACAACGGCGACGCCGCCGACACCGCATTCCTCCTCCAGTAAATATGAATCGAACCATTTGGGAATGATTAACTGGGCCGCGCAAGCCGGACAAGGTATTTTATCAAAAGATTTCAGTTTCGTAACATCAAGTTTCTGTTGACATTTATGACAGAATATCCGTAATTTCTGTGAAGCGGAAGGTTTTTGCGCGTTAACTGTCATATTAATTTATCCACTATTATGGTTTCAAGCGTACGATGCTGTTCGATAACCTTCATTACAATATCATTGCGCCGCATTTTTTCCAGTTTTTCGCGCATTAAGCCGCGTATCAGTCCGTAATCATTGCATTCAGAACTCGCGTGCACAAGTATAAGCAGCTTTGTCCGTTCCGTCAGCAGTTCGTTTAAAGCTTCGAGGGCGTCAACGTTATTGAGGTGTCCGTGCGGGCCGGCAATACGTTTTTTAAGGTGAATTTGACGATCTGAACACCGCAGCATATCCAAATCATAATTGGCTTCCAGAACCAGGATATCGCAGTCATTCAAGCGCAGTTTCGCCAAAGCGTTGACCGTTCCCAGGTCGGAAGCAAACCCCAGTTGCCGGTCCCGGTGCCTGACGACAAAGCCCACCGGGTCAATCGCGTCGTGCTGTACCGTGAACGGGAGAATCGTCATACCCGCGAATTCAAATTTATCGCCCGGGACAAACTGGTGAATGTTTGCCGGTAATTTGTCCTTTTTCCGCCCTTGCAGATATTTCCAGGTGTCAAAAGAAATACATAAGGGAATATTGAACTGATTACAGAAAATACGGCATCCCCTGAGGTGATCATCGTGTTCGTGGGATAGTAATACCGCTTGAATTGAGGAAGGATCCACTTTGACTTCGAGCATGCGCCGAATAAGCTCTTTGCGGCTGAAGCCCGCGTCTATTAAAATATTTCCATCCGCTGAATGGACAACAAATGAATTGCCGCCGCTGCCGCTGCCGAGTGCGGTAATCCCTAAACTCATAAAATATTCCTCAAAATTTACAAAGTTTAAACATAAAAAAGAAACGCTTTGATATTGAAAATAGGCGTTTGAGAAATTACTATAATGTAGCATGGCGTTATATCAACATCAGATATGATTATTTTTTACAGATAAACGGGGCCACGTTATTTAAAAAGAGAAATTGTCATGGCAGAGGCATTTTTAAGTCAAAATATTGAACAGAAACAAGAACAGATTCTGGCGAGACACCAAATACAGTCGCTGGAAGTCCTGCTGACCCCATTGCTTGAATTGCAGGAAAAAATTGATCAGGAACTTAACAGTAATCCGGTTATTGAGCAGGAAAAAAGCTCGATAGAAGAGCTGGCCGGAAATCCGCTGCATTCTGAAGAAACCAATACCGACGGCAGTGAAAAAAACAATGACGATGAAAATGATTTTGCGGAAATACTGAAAATCGCGGAATCGTGGCGTGACCGCGGAAGTTTTGATAATTACAATCCATCCTCAAGAGACGCGCAGAATAAACGCGATTTCATGTTCAATTCGCTCGTCGAACAACCCTCTCTGCAACAGCAATTGCTCGAACAGCTTAATTTGACGGAGTGCGGCGTCGAACTCGCGCAGGCGGCTGAATTCGTAATCGGCAGTATTGACGGAAGCGGTTACCTGACCACTCACCCCGCGGATATAGCCATCGCGGCGAAATGTGATATGAACCGGGTCAAAAAGGCGATAAAACTTGTCCAGTCTTTTGATCCGCCGGGCATAGGCGCCGCTGACTTGCGTGAGTGCCTGCTTCTGCAGCTGGACCGGCAACAACAAAAAAATCCGCGATTACGCGAACTTATTTCTAAATATCTTGAGGAAATCGGCCGCAACCACCTGCCGCAGGTAGCTAAAGCAATGCATATAGCCATTGACGAGTTAAACGCTTTGATTACTCAGCTCAAAGAATTGACGCCATTGCCCGGGGCGGCGCTTTCCCCGTCGCCGGAATTGTATGTTCTGCCGGAATTAAGCGTGGAAAAAAAAGATGGTGAATATATAATTTCCTCTAACGATAATTATTTACCGCACTTGAGAATATCGCAAACTTATCTTGATTTATTGAAAAATCCGGATACCAACGCGGAAACCAAAGCTTATATCAAAGAAAAACTCCTGGCCGCGAGAATGCTTATTAAAAGTTTGGCCCAACGGCAAAGCACTATTCGCCGGATAGCTCAGGTTATTCTGAATTCTCAATATGATTTTCTCGAACAAGGCATAGAACACCTTAAGCCTTTGACCATGCAGCAGGTCGCGGACAAACTGGGACTGCACGAAACCACGATAAGCCGCGCGATAGCCAACAAATATCTGAAAACTCCAAACGGCATGTACGAATTTAAATTTTTCTTCACCGGCGGGTATCAAACGAATGACGGCGAGGAAATTTCATCCCGGGGAATTAAAGAAAAAATCAAGGATTTAATCGCTGCCGAAGATGAATCCAAACCTTTGTCCGACAATAAGATATCAAAATTACTAAAAGCCGGGGGCCTGAGCGTGGCGCGCCGGACGGTAGCAAAATATCGCGAACAACTGGGAATTCAAGCCACAAACTTAAGACGAAAATTTTAGAAAAGGAAAAAATATCTGGAATTGACAGTGATTTGGAGTTCCCTTGCAGGGAACGTTTTGTGTGATGCGGGATACCACGGCGCTGCTGTGGGCTACGGTGGGTAATCCCGCCGGGATTTAAAATGAAAGTAAAATAGGATATTTATCAGCATGAAACAGACTTTTGAGCATTTACCGGAATTTAAAAGAGATGAGTTGAAGCGCATAGTTTCAGTCATTCGCGATAAGTGCAATGACCTGGAAATGATTATCCTGTTCGGCTCGTACGCGCGTGGTGATTATAAGGTCGAAGCTGATCTCAAACCTGATCGTAGATCAGGCCATGTCTCGGATTATGATATTCTGGCCGTTAGCAGGCAAAAAAAGACCATTGATGATATCAAGCTCTGGGATGAAATAACTAAAGCATGTAATGCTCTGAAACTAAGTGCTCATCCAAGAGTCATTGCTCACGATATTCAGGAATTGAATATCCAGCTTGCTGAAGGACAATATTTTTTTTCCGATATTAAGAAGGAGGGTCGTATACTTTTTGATTCCGGTAAATTTGAACTTGCGGATGAACGCGATCTGACACGTGGAGAAAAACAACGCATTGCGCAGGACCATTTTGAATATTGGTTTGAAAGTGCAAAAGGATTTTATCGTTTTTTTGAACTGGGGTTAGAAGAAAATAATCTAAACGGCGCTGCCTTTCAGTTACATCAGGCAGTAGAACATTCTTACAAAACAGTTCTTATTGTATTCATTAACTACATCCCCAATGAACATTTACTTGCCTTGTTAAGTTCTATGGCCGCAGGGAAAAACAGTTCTTTTGCTAACATTATCCCCCATGAGACAGAAGAAGAAAAAGACCGCTTTAAGTTATTAGACGATGCTTATATCGGTGGTCGTTATGACCCGAAGTACCGAATCTCAAAAGAGGATTTAGAGATTCTCGCGGTTTATGTGAGGAAATTACTCGACCTTACCGAGAAAGTTTGTAAACAGAAAATCAAAAGTTTTACGGGAAAAAAATAATATTTATATGGACTATTCGAAAATTAAAAGAAGATTACTATCCAGAAAAGTTTATTTACACAGTGTTGCTTTCGTCTTCTGTGTCTTATTCGCGTTTTTTTTCCGCGGCTGTATCTGCGATCGCGAAATAGCCGCGGTAAAAGCGAAAGCCGGGGCTGATTTCGCGCCTTTTGAGGTGGAAGGCGCCATCATGTATTCCTATATAAACAAGATCGCCGACGGCAGGGGGATCCCTGAATACGATCCGCGTTTAAAACTTACCCACGGATTCCGCGTCAATGAACAAATGTCCCTCGGCCTGGAATATTTCCTGGGCTGGGGATTGCGTTTACGCCGGGTTTGCGTCAAGAAAAAAATTCCTGCAAACAACGATTATGAAACGGATCCCGCGGAAACAGCATGGATGATAACTCAGCTGCGTTTATGGGCGTGCCTGGTGCCGGGATTTATTTACCTGTGGCTGGTGTTCGTCAACTGTCCCTGGTATATCGCTTTACTTGGCGGGATATTGTGCGCGGTCGCTCCGGCTTCAGTAGCACGCCATACGGGACAACTTTTGTTGAAAGGCACTTTCGCTTTGCCTTTTCTGGCAGCGACTTTAGCGTTTTTTGCCCTGGCTTTTAAAAGCAAGGGGATTATGCCGATTATTTTAGTTATGGTTTCCGCTTTTTGCGCGACTGTCTTTTGGGACGCGTCGCAACTGGTGCTTGCTGTATGGGCCGGATTCGAGATTGTCCGCTGGATGATTTACGGTTCCAGCGAACGGCGGCGGCAAGTTTTTACGGCGGTTTACGCCGCTTTAATCATTGCCGCCGTGACCAGCCCTTATAATCGTGCTCATTACGCTGTTTTATCACCGGCACTGTTAATTCTCTGGCCGACTTTAACCGGGCTGCATTTTACCGGATACGATAGTTTAAAAAAACGGATACTGGCCGGATGCATTCTTTTCGGTGGATTAACCTTATTGCATACGGGAATAGTCTACAACAGCAATTTCGCGAAAACCTATAGTCATTTCAGTTCATTAGCCAAGGCTAAATTGCTCTATTTAAATATAAAACCGCCTGATCCCGGGAAATTAAGTTTTGAACAACGTTTCCTGTGGACTCCCGCATTGCATTCCGCGACCTGGAAGATAACGAATACTTTATTTCCCTATGCTTTCTGGATCTTCCTGCTGCTCGCTTTTTGGGGCATATGTTTCAGAAAAGTCCGAACTTACATAATTGAAAAATCTAATTATTCGCTTGTTCCTGTTGCCATGACGCTGACATTTTTCATTTTCTACATATTTTTTGTCCGTTTTCATGTTTTCAGCGCCCTGGCGCTGAATGTGGCGTTTTCGCTGCTGGTTTACAACTGGTACCAGGCAGCGGGAAAACACTGGAGCAGAATTTTAGTTTTGCTTTTGGCGCTTAGCGTGGTAACGGCGGAAGGCATGTATACTTTGACCTTGCGCCGCAATTATAAGTATTCTTATTTCAGGGAAAGCGCCAGTATGATTAAGTGGTTCAGAAAAACCGGAGTGACGGACAGGGTATTTTTAGCGGATATGGAAATTTCACCGCTTTTAAAAGCCTATTGCGGGGCTGCAATCCTTATGCAACCCAAGTTTGAATTAGTTGAAATTCGCGAAAATATGAAAGAATATATAAATTTGATGTTTCATGGTTCAGAGCGGGATTTTGCCGATTACTGCGCTGAACACGAAGTTGATTTTGTTGTTTTTTCCAGAGGCAAGGTCGCGCCGATGCACAAATTTTCTTATCGGTACATGGCGAACGCAAAAAAAATAGAGACTAAATCCATAGCGTATTTGATGGATTGTCATCCGCGCAGCATGCGTTTTTTTTATGAAATAGTTCCACCCGATGAATTTAAGGTATTGAGCAATTGTTATCGTATTTTTAAAGTCATCCGGCCGGACAAAAGGCGGACGGCAAGTTATGCCGCGGATCTCGCGCTGGAATATTATCATGTCGGCAAGCTGGAACTTGCGCAAAAACTGGCAAAAACAGCTTTTCTGACTAATCCGAAATCGAAAAAAACATATTTGGCTTATTACCGGGTAATGGGCCGTATTCCAAAACCGACGCTTGCAACTTTTTGTAAATTTTTCCAAACAACAAGGAAGTGAAAAATGATCAGACGCAAAAATCAGTACAAAGTAGACATCCGCGAGGAAATGCGCGGCGGTGACGGCAAAGTGAAAATCGAGCATCTCTGGGATGAAGAAAACGAGCTCAAAAGCAAAACCCGTCTAATGGCCAAAATAACTTTAGAGCCGGGCTGCGGAATTGGTTTTCACAGTCATGACGGGGAAGAAGAAATTTTTTATATCATCAAGGGAACAGTCCAAGCCGATGATAACGGTGAAACCGTCATTTTAAATGCCGGCGACACCATTCTCACCGGAAACGGCGCGGGCCATTCGATAAAATGCATCTGCGATAAAGCCGTGGAAATGACCGCGGTCATTGTTTCCTGCTAGCAGTCTGTCGGACTTTGGGAATCGTCGCGAAAAATTGTCCGAATAAAGCGGGATTTTCGTCAAAATCACGAGAATATTGAACATATTTGACGATTTTGGTGGAAATCTCAGCAAAATTCGGCACTTTTGCAGCAGATTATCCATAAGTCCGACAGGCTGCT
>VAOY01028100.1_pt1 | contig 20583 bp, 16 predicted proteins | sample 3393881 | NCBI WGS metagenome assembly VAOY01 (sample SAMN08290430, study PRJNA428436) | hydrothermal vent metagenome | isolation source: Deep-sea hydrothermal vent chimney | place: Indian Ocean: Southwest Indian Ridge
AGGTGATCCTGCGCTTCCCCGTAAATGGCAAGAGCCCGTGCCGCCATATCGGCCGGTACCAGCATTACTTCCGGCTCACCGCCGGGACGTGTGATAGTGATTGGCACCTGCTCCTGTGCAGCAGCTGTCACTTCGCCTCCCAGCAGAATCTGCAGACCCCGCTGCAGGTTCTCTTCCATGATAACCTTCGGACCGTACGATAGAAGGACACGCTTCAGCTCGGGCAGCTCGCTTCTCTCGGCACGGAGATAAAGAGGCTCGACATAGATCAGGCTTCCACCTACAGGTATGACGAGCAGGTTGCCTCTGATGACCGAGCTTCCCTGCTGGCTCCACAAGGTGAGCTGTTCACTGATGGTCGGATCCTGATCGATCCTGGCTTCGATCTGCATTGGGCCGTAGATCAGTTCCTGTTTTGAGAACTTGAAGAGAACAAGCTCTCCGTAATTTTCCGGATCGCAGCGCGCTGCCAGCCAGGCCACCATGTTGTCCTTGCCCGAAGGAGTGAATGGGAGCATCAGAATGAACTCAGGTTCCTCCTCACCAGGCATGTTCATGATGACGTAGTAAGCTTCCATCTGTATCTGGTCGCCCTGGTATATCTCGGTCGGGCGGGTCCACAGGTCTTCCTGGTTGTAGAAGACATCGGGATCTTCCATGTGGAATGCCTGCCACTTCTCAGCCTGCAGTTCGAAGAGTCCAAGCGGGTAGCGGATGTGCTCCCGGATCGAACCGGGCATCTCGGACATCGGGCTGAAGAGAGCAGGGAAAATCTCTCCCAGCGTGTTGGTGATCGGATCGGGGTCAGAGAGGTAGAAATTCACCGTTCCGTTATAGGCGTCCACGACCACCTTGACGCTGTTGCGGATGTAATTGATTCCGCTGGCGCTCGGATCGGAGTAGGGCAGTTTGTCGCTCACGGTGTAGGCGTCAAGTATCCAGAACAGTCTGCCGTCGGCCACAACCAGGTATGGATCGCGGTCGTACTGCAGGAAGGGTGCGATCTTCTGAACTCTCTGGCGAATTGTCCGGTTCTCCATCAGCCGCGTTTCAGAAGTCGGATATTCACTGATCAGCAGTTTGAAGTGACCGTACTTGGCTGCATATGCAGCCTTGCGCAGAAGGCCGCCGATCGGGACACCTCCCTCTCCTGTATATGTCGTATAGGCATTGGTATCACCTTGTACGTAGTCGAATTCCTCCTCGGTGGTCTTCACCAGCACATAATCGGAGGTGAGCTCCCCGTAGTAGATCTCGGGCCTGGTGATCTCTATTCCCCAGTCACTTCGTGGAGGAATGTCCTTGATGAAGAAGACCGGCATCCCCTCAGCGGTCACCTCGTTCACCGGGCTCATGGCCACACCATAACCATGCGTGAACTTGATGTGACGGTTGATCCACGTCTGGGCTTGTGGAGCGAGCTTGTTTATATCGAGCTCCCTGGGGGCCAGCATGACCTGCCTGTATTCACCATTGATCGTATATCTGTCAACGTCGGGATTCTGGAAATTGTAGTAGAGACGTATCTCCTGAAGCTGGCTGTAGGTCTGCCTGAGCGGACGCCAGTCCCACAGCCTGATGTTCTGAAATGTGCCGCTGTACTCGTCGAGCGCCTCCGTAGTAAGCTCCAGGGTGACAGGGAAATCCTGCTCGGAGACCTTATCGAGCCCGTATCCCAGCCTGGTGTATTCGATTGCGTACTCTATGTAAGGGCGCTCTTTCGTGATTTCATTCGGCCCAACGATGAACTGCTGAATGGCAGTCGGATAAAGCATGGTAACCAGGATCAGGGCGGCCACATAACTGCCGGTCGCATAGAGGGGGATCTTCACCTCCTTCTTCCATAGTCCTATCACCATCGCACCGAAAAGCAGAACCGAGATGAATATCATGATCCTGAATGCGAGCAGGTCGGCGTGGTGGTCGGTGTAGGATGCGCCGAACACAACACCCCGTTCGGAGTAGAGCAGGTTGAATATCTCGAGCTTGAAATGCCAGGCGAGAAGCAGGAAGAGAAGAGAGGCCAGGAAAATCAGGTGTAGACGCACTCTCGGGCTTATGTAGAGTTTCTCGTACGCCATGCCCAGAGCCTTGCTTTCCCAGTAGAGTAGAAGAACCGCGGCAGAAGTCACTGCCAGAGTCCAGAGGGCCCACTGCTTCAGGAAGATCATGAATGGCAGGGTGAACAGGTAGAATCCCAGGTCCTTGCCGAAAATGGGATCGGGTGTCCCGAAAGGTTGTGCATTCACGGCCTGCAGCACCGTCATCCACTGTTCAGATGCCCAGATGCCCAGGGCCATTGCTATAAGCAGGCTGATACCTGTCAGTATCAGCCGCCTGAAGCGCTCCAGAGACTCACCTGGAATAGGGAGGTCTGAGTAGAACTCCCTCCACCTGCCTCCCCCTCTTCTTGTAACCGCATGCAGGTTGAGAAAGAAAAAGAGGAGAAAGATTGCGGCAAAGATGAAGAAGAGCAGGATGCGGCTGCCAAGGACCTTTATGAATATGCTCTTGAAACCGACTGCTGAGAACCACCACCAGTTGGTGAGCAGGTTGATCGTTGCTTCTCCAAGGATAGTTGCCAGGAAAAGGACAATCAGTGCAATGAGAAATATTCTCTGTCTATTCATGTAATCAGACTAGGAATTGAGCTAACCCGGGTCAATGAACATCGGTATCCTGAGTGCACCGTTCCGCAATTACGCCGGCATCTTTATCAATGTTTGGAATCAAGAATAACGGGTGCCCGGCCCTTATGGCCCGGCACCCGCCTGCGTCAATTTCCGACGCGGTACACAAATCCCCAGGCGATCGAGTCGTAGGGCAGGGTGTCATCATAGACTGTCCCGCGACTCAGGACATCGACCGTAATGTACCTGGGTGGGTTCCTCAGCTGCCCGTGCCGCCAGACCATTCCACGGGTTACCCATGTGCCGGTATAGGTTCCGTCACCGTTGTTGGTCAGCTCTGTCCGCATGTGATGCCGCTGGTGATTACCGGCGCTCCAGGCAGGGTAGTGCAGCAGGACGACGTCATCGGTGTTGTTCGTGGTAACGGTAACGGTGATCGTATCCCGTGCCGCGAACACCTTGATATCGTTCTTCAGAACCAGGGTGCTGACATCGGTGAATGTGGTGTCGGCGCCGCCGGTGGAACTCAGGTTCACCGAGACGATTCCCACCGTCGCACTGTCAGATACGATCTCGGTTCCCGAAAGGGAAATGAGCCGCCAGCCTCGACGTGCGGTATGCCTGCCTCCACGACGTTCCAGGGTGGCGAACTTGATCATATTGTCTGAGAAGTCCTTGGAGTAGATAGTCCAGGTCGTGTCCCGGACCAGAAAGACACCGGTTTTGGCGATGTTCCATGTGACCTCTGCGGTTGCGGGCTCGACCGTATTGTCTATGGATATCGTAATATCCTTGTCGATCGAGCTGATCTGCCGGCCGAATCTCCACGGTACGATTTCGGTCGCGGTTTTTGCCGCAGACCCGGGATCATTCGTCCCCTCTGCCGTGAACAGAGCGGTGTCGAACAGATCTGCCTCTTCACCGAGCAGGCTCAGGATAGCTGCCTCGTCTTCGGCGATGTCGGCGCTGGTCGGCGTCAGCTCACATCCAGAGGCTACCAGCAGTAGAGCCAGAGCAGCCGGCGTGAGCCATCGGATGAATGTACTTTTCATCTTGTTCTTCCTCTCGATAGATCTCAGTAGAATCTGCATGGGGTTCTCCCAGTGCCCTGTCACGCAACAACCGTGGCATTCGAGCGGCGTCGTATCCCGACCGGCTGCGTTGCGTCTCCTCGCCATAGCCACCGCTATGCCTCGTCGCCACGCCTTGTCGGTCAAGCACGGCGTCACTCTCGGTGCCTACATCTGCTGCGTGACATGACACTAGAATCTCCAGAGAAGATCCACTGAGATGTAGTTGGTTACACTGTTGTCTTCCGGTTCCCGATGTCTCTCGGGCATAACGTTCACCATGGCCTGAAGAGCCACTCCCATCCCGAGTGGGATCTCGGCAGTGGCACTCAGGTCCATGTACTGATAATCGCTGTCCCAGTCGGTCTGTTCCTCATACCTGCGTTCACCTGCTTCGAGGGTTACGAAAGCCCACAGACCGCTGCTTTTGAAAATGTTGGTTTCCACAAACAGGAATGGCTGGGTGTATGAATCGACGAGCTGGGTTACTCCAAAGAGATCCACATAGGTTGTATCGGTGTACGTCTCAGAGGCGTGCCACTGGTATCCTGCACCCAGTCGAATTTCCCATTCATCTCCGGGACGCCAGGCCGGTCCGGCTATTAACCGTCCGTCGGTGCCATTGTTGTAGACCAGTGTCTGCTCCCTGTAAGTGCGTCTCTCCATTCTTGCTTCGAACCAGCTTCCCCAGCGTTTCAGCGGGGCCATTGAAGCATTGAACTCCATTCCGAAGAGGGAGCGATCTGGACGCGGTCCATCGAACCTGTAGTCCCTGCTGCCTGTATAGGCGACCGCCTGGAGGTCACCGCCGCTGTCGAAACTCCACCCGAGGATCACCCGAAGGTCGCGATCGTCTCGTTCCAGTACTGTTGAATCGGGGACCGCCTGGCTGCCGGCTTTCGTCTCAATTTCCCAGTATGGTCCCAGCCAGTCGCCACTTCGCAGTGCAGTTGTGAAATCCCACGTCCTGGTGTCGTAGAAAAAGGAAGTTTGCTGTTCGTAATTGAACACTTCACCTCTGAGACTGGTACGGATTCCGCCCTGACCGCCCCAGCGATAGGCACCTCTCAGAGAGGCGTGGATGGCGTCGTGATCGTTTGAGAAGAGAAGTCCATCTGCATTGAATCGTTTCGATTCCAGGCGTGCTTCCGCGCTTCCGCTCCAGCCCTGCCAGCCTCCCTCCCTCCAGTAGGCGGAAAAGGTGTTGTATATGTACTGCTGTCCTATGAAGAGCCGGTCTCCGAGTTCGACTGTCCTGTCGAGGCCGGTATCGGGGGAGTATGACAGGTTCAGATAGGCATTCCCTTCACTCAATGTGCTGGTTGTGTCGGCATTGAGGATTGTGTAGTTGTGAGCGAAGAAATCGTAACCTGTACCCACTTCCAATCGGAGCGAACGGTGCTGAACAGGCAGAGAGGCAGCACCGCCGGCAGGGGGGTCCTGCGGACCGGCCGCAAGGAGAAATACGATTATGCCGGTGTAAGAGAGTTCCATCGTTAAATGGGCATGCCCGATTGCCGGGGCGTGGATTCCGGGCCATCCACGAAGGAGGGCGGTATGTCGGCAGCCCTGCGGGCAGCCGTCACGATCAGTTTAGCAGCATTCTGAGCCGACTCGAGTGCGGCTCGGAGACGACCGCTTTCCAGGAATGTTCTTGCCTGATTCAGCCGGCGTTCGGCCTGCTCCCAGAGGGAGCGGATCGCATTGTGCTCGCTGGTGGCCAGCTCCTCGTTGACTTCCTGGAGTTCCTCTGCGTGAGCGATTGCAGCCGCCACGTCTTCGGCGGTCAATCTTCCGCTTGAAAGTCTCTCGGCAAGCCGCAGTGCGGTGCGTGCGGCAAGGGTTCTGGTGAGAGCCCGTTGCAGTTCGCCCGATGCCAGCAGGTTCTCTGCTTCCGACTGCAGAGCCCTGGCTCTTTCCAGTGCCTCGGCAGACCGCGGATCCATTTCAGGAAGGGCGGTGAATCTTTCTATCCGCCTCTCTGTTTCTTCTACTTCCCTCTGAACGGACTCTGTTGTGAGTCCCGTACGACCAGCGAATCGGAGCAGCTGTCTCAATATGGTTTCCGACTGTTCCATCAATCTGAATGCCTGCAGCATATTGCCCATGGCATGCGCGCGCCGGGCACGCTCCACAGCATCTGCAGCCAGTGTAAGCCGGCGCTGGATTTCCGGAGGTGCTCCAGGTCCCACGTTTCTTTGCAGCAGCCGCAGAAGTTCCATGTTTCTCTCGGCCATCCGGCTGTAATAGGGGAGTCTCTGGGCGATTTTTCTTACTGTTGATGCCAGCTCGCGAAGTTGCCGAAGGTTTCGCTGCGCCAGATTTCCGGCCTGTCGGTAACGCCGGCCCTGCATGTGTCCCCTCGCCTCGAGCCATTTCGCATTCATGACTCGCAGGCGTGTAAGGAGGGATTCATCTCCCAGGCGCTGGGCGATCGGAAGCAGTTCGTTGTAGAGCTGGCGGGCCTGTTCCAGCAGATCCTGGATCTGACCCGGGTCGGTGGGTTGCGCCTGCACCTCGCGGACAGGGGTTCCCACAGCTATTGCGGTGGCAGTAAGGGCAATCGCAATCCCACCGAGCCAGGTTCTTGGATTCTTATTCTGTTTAATTGCCTTCATGGGTCTTCCCCCAGGTGATTGAAGAGCTCGTTTTGAACCGGCTCCAGGCAGACCATCCTGTACACCGGTATGTTACATGCGCAATGGATGTGCCAATGGAATCGGGATAGCTTCTGATAATGATAAAGTTATGTAATCTGTTGAATTACAAAGAGTTATATTTCTTCATATCAGGATACTAATGGTGAGGTTTAATATATCGGAACTGCCTCAAATGGTACATCTGTACCTAATGGGACACAATATGTCCCATTAGGTACAAATGCACAACATCGTTCGCGTCCGGTCGGAGCGACGCAGTGGAGTTCTCGGTTTCGTAACGGACTCAGGACACCACCGAGAAAGCGTACTGTATGAGAGCAAGCAGGGCAGAGGCGTAAGTAGAGTAAACTGATCCATCAACACTCCAGCTCGAAGGAACTGCCGGATCGAGTCCGTTGGTCGGGATCAACTCGTCCATCAGATCCTGGGCATTGGTGAAAAAGCTCTCACCCAGGCGGAAGAATACCTGTGCCAGCATCAGCCTGATCACATCTGAATCGATGGATGTATCGTGACTGAATACGTACAGAGGATCGTTATTAAGCAGGGTAACGCCATACGACATGGCCTCGGCCAGCTTGCCCGTCAGATCTCTGTTGACGGCGAGTCCGCCAGCATAAGCATCCTGGGTTGTCAATCTATTGGCTATCGCCGTTTCGAACCTTGTACCAGCTGTCTCGAATTCACCCTGGCGCAGTGAGGTCCAACCCATGCCGTTGTAGGCGTCGGGATAGCTTGTGTCGAAATTGAGGGCGTCATTGAAGAGAAGCATGGCATTCTCGTAGTCTCCGAGTTCCCATGCCGACCAGCCCTGAGCTGTCAGGCTCACTTCATTGTTCGGTGTGGCAGTAACCTCGGGAGAAGGGTCGCTCTCGTTGCCGGCTCCATCTACAGCCGTTACATAGAATACGTAAGATGTGCCGTTCTCCAGATTCCTTATCTCTGTTGAGGATTGCAGGATCAGATCGCTCTTGATTTCCGTGCCGCCCGCCTCCGGCCTGTAGTAGACATAATAACCCTCAAGGTCATCTGTTGTAACATTCGTCCAGTTAAGACTGACCCTCCCGTTACCCCTGGTTGCCAGAAGAGAGAGAGGTGAATCGGGTGGTGTCGTATCGGCCTCTGTGACGCTGCACGCCGCAACCGCGACAGACAGCAGGAGGAGGTAAACCGGATATCTGCTCATCAGCCCTCTCATCTTATCAGCGTCATCTTTCTGGAGCGGGTGCCTGATCGGCTTTCAAGGACATAGATGTATATGCCGCTTGCTGCCAGCCTGCCGGTTCCATCGCGGCCGTTCCACGATACTGAGTGCCTGCCTGCAGGATAGCTGTCGTCTGCAAGCATTCTCACGGTCTGTCCGCGGGTGTTCAGAATGAACAGCTTGATCGGGCCCGGCTCGGGCAGTGTAAAGGCAATCCTGGTGGAAGGATTGAACGGATTGGGATAGGCCGGTTCCAGCGAGAATGTACTGCTGTCGATCAGCGCCCGATCGCCGCCGGTACGCAGTTGAAGCAGACCTGTCCTGTCAACCTGTACTGATGCGGTTCCACTGTTGAGATCTACAGTTGTGGATAGTGGAATCCAGCGATTTCCTTCCTGCTGCCATACGGCCGGCATTTCTCCAGACCCGATCTGTCCGGGTGCCCATCTGAAAGTGACGTCAATTTTGCGTCCCGGTACCAGATTGGGGATATCGACCCAGTAGAGCGGTGATACAGGGCGACCTTCTGAAGTGCCACCGCCCAGCCCGTAAGGCAGCGCTCTGCCGGCAAATGCTCTTTCACTATCCTCTCTCTGCATGACCACCGCAAAACCTTCCTGCATGACCACACCTGATGGAACGCGAACGGCCAGCATTCCATCAGCAGAGGAGAAATCGGTTGTGGATGCGGCCGAAACGGCCGCGACCGAAAGCTGAGCGTCTACAGAGTCTGAATTCCCTGCGGCGTCGGCGCCCTCGCCGTGGAGAGAGAGGGTGCCGGTGGAGATCAGTGTATAGTCACCTACCAGTATGAATGCATCGGTGGCTGAAACTCCGGTCAGCACCAGGGCGGTTCCGTCAACAGTGAGGGAGTAGGAATCGAGTGTCTCGGTCGCAACCAGATATATATCGAGCTGATCTGTAAGGACCGGATTGCGCAGGACACCCAGTGAGAGAACGGGTGCTGTGGCGTCGACCATCAAGGTTCGGGGACCGCCGCTGTTCAGCCGGGAATTGCCGAGGTCATCATAAGCACGGACCTGCCAGTGGTAGGTTTTGTTCTCTATGAGAGAACCGGTCCACGTCAGGCCGGTAGTGACAGTAGTGTCGAGCTTCGCGGTTGCGAATGAACTGGTCGTATCGAGCTGTACTTCATACTTGATGGTGCTCCAGTCGGGAGGCGGTGTGTATTGCCCCCATGTCAGGTCGGGCGAAGCGACCGCCAGCAGAGAACCGTCATCGGGTCCTGTCAGTTCAAACGCGGGAGTTGATATGATATCAACAGTCATCGTGTTGCCGCTGCCGGTTTGCAGGGTGACCTCCACGTAGCTGTCCTCTCCCGATCGGGTTTGACTGCTCGGTGTGCTTCCGTACCAGAGGTACCTGTTATCCCATGCACCCGGCCACGGATCGCCGCTGTCTCCCCTGTTCGTGTTATTCTCGAGATCGAATCTCCCATCGGCCTGTTCGACCGCCCAGCGCAGATCGGCCGGGTTCCTGTTGCGGGTGATAACCTGATCGTTGATGTGGTAGATGAGCAGACCGCTTCCATGAAGATGTTCATCGAATCCTATCGGCTGCCGGTTCTCGATCAGGAAGTACTCCTGCGCGTTCATTCGGGAGGTGTGCACCTTGATTATGAATTCGTTCTCTTCCACATTGGGAATCACGATACCGAGGGAATCCTTATCGGTTATCAGCAGGGGAGTCACCCATCCCAGATCCACTTTACCCCATGCACCTATATGTGCGGGGCTGTACGACCTGCGCCACGACCCGGTTGCCATCAGGCTCCAGTGTCCCAGACCTTCGCTGTCACCTCCGGAACCATCACCATCGGTATCGTAAAGATCGGGCAGGCCGAATGCATGTCCCAGCTCGTGGGCGAACACGCCGATATTGATCATCGTCAGGGAAGAGTTTACCAGCGGCTGAATAATATAGTCGTTGATCAGGATCTTTCCGGTGCCGTTGCCGTTTCCAGGTGCATTCGGATCGGTGTCACCGGTTATGTAGGGTATGGGGGATCCGGTACCACCAAGACTGGTGTACTGGTTTACTCCGGCATACGACCACCGGTGCGACCAGAATCCTGTTGTTCCAGAGTAATAATTCTGCGACTCGGCTCCCACCAGGTTATGCACCAGAATGAGGGTATCGACGTAGCCGTCTCCGTCTCCGTCGTACTGGCTGAAATCGGTCGTGGCATCCACGGTCGAGATCATCTGGTTGAGCCAGTCCATGAATCCAGCCTTCTCATCACCGGCCTGATCCACGTAATGGCTGACCTGGCTGTCGGCCTGCACATATCCGTAGATGTTGCCGCTCATGAAGAGTCTGCCGTACGATACCTCTTCGTAGTAATCACGCACCGAACCGTTGAGATGGGTGGCATCGACGTAATCCTGGCTCCACAGCCTGTTGTTCAGATCGTTGAGGGTGAAACCTGAAGGCCGGGCTGAATCGGGGGCCGCGAACGCACCCACAATCACCGGGAAGAGGTATGTTCCTTCAACGGCCGTACTGCTTCCGCTCGCCTCGGCAGCGGCCCGGCTCAGGCGCCCCGCGGCAATGGCTTCCCTGGTGGCGCGGGCTTTCCCGGCCACGCTGAAAAGTGCCCGGCTGAAATGGTAGGCGGTCGGATCGGCAGCCCTTCGGGCCCTTGCTGCAGGAGTGTCGGGATATTCCCAGAAGTGATGCGGGATGGGATCCTGCTCCACCTCCCGTGTCTGGGCCATTGTCGGCTGCGCCGGCCAGCCGCACGCGATCAATGCGGCCGCGGCGAGGCTGATACTAAGAAGTCTGCTTCTCAGGCGACCCTTCCCGCTGTGACCGGCTCTTTCAGATTTCTTAACCACCCTGCGAGATCACTCCCTCATTTAATAAGACAATGGCTCCCCATCGGGATGGGAACTGTTAACGCTAGGCACTTTTTCCTTTCAGGTCAAGAACGAGCTGTTGGCCGGCCTGACGCCTCGGCGCTCTCGGTGCGTAACCGTGATTACGGAACGGTGTACTTAGGTTGCAAAGTCGGTGCCGGCTGACTTCCTTACTCTGGCAATGCAACTTCTGATTTTTACCGATATCGACGGATCGCTGCTCGATTTCGACAGCTATCAGCCCGGGCCGGTCCCGCTGGCACTGGAGGCGTGTCGTCGTGCCGAAGTGCCTGTAATTCTCAGCACCAGCAAACCGGCCGCCGAGGTTATCGACCTCCGTACGTCACTTTTCATTGATACTCCGTTTATAGTAGAAAACGGCGCCGCGGTTCTTTTTCCGGAGAGTTCCAGCCTGGCGCAGTCAGCGTGTGACCTTGCGAAGTTGAAGGGATGGAAGCAGTCTGCCCGAACGATGCGGAATGGAGAACAATTCACACAGCTGGAATTCGGAGTGGATCGTCCGTTCATAATCGAAGCGTTATCAGAAATAGCAGACGGGCTCGGTATTTCGGTTCGCGGTCTCTCTGAATTGTCTGTTGAGGAAATCACTAAACTGACCGGATTGCCCTTCGATCAGGCTGCTGCAGCCAATCTGAGGGAATTCACCGAGCCGTTCCTGGTTACGGGTGAATCGGGGAACCTCTCCGGTGATCGAAGAAAAGCCCTCCTGCAGCCCATCAGAGAGGCCGCTGAGCTGCTCAATCTGACATGCACTCTGGGAGGCAGGTTCTTCCACCTTCAGGGCAGTCATTCGAAGGGGAGTACGGTCAGTCATACTGTCGAATGTTACGTCGGCGAAAAGACCCGTAAGTTCGAGACAATGGCCCTGGGAGATGCCCACAATGACATGGAAATGTTTGCCTCTGTGGATAAACCGGTTCTGATCCGGCGACCCGACGGCAGCTATGCCGACCAGGTTGAAATGCCCGGGCTGATCCGCACCAGGGGAATTGGGCCTGAAGGCTGGTATGAAGCCGTGATGGACGCGCTCGACAGCCTGGTGTAATGTTTCCCTGCCCGCTCTGACGACTGGTTGATAGAACCATCTGCTGTACTGTACTGGAAGGAAATGACCTGTGGCCGACTTCTATCAGAGCCGTGTAATCGCCACCTTCCACAAGCTGGGTCAACCGAACCTCGATCAACTTGAATCGGAACTCGAATACCTTTCGAAAAAGAGAAACCTCTCTCTGGTGCTTCCGGCACTCTTTTCAGAGTTCGAGAGGGAAGCCCTGCCTAACATCCTCGAGGAGCTTAAGAGGGTTAATTACATCCATGAGATAGTGCTTGTACTGGGTAAGGCCGATGCGGATCAGTTCGCTCATGCGTGTTCGGTAATGCAGGAGTTGTCCAGGGAGCGGGTGAGTGTAATCTGGCTCGATTCACCGCGTATCATGGATGTGCTTCGCACGATTGAGAACCAGGATCTTTATATAGGAGAGGATGGGAAAGGGAGGGCTGTATGGGTTGCCTATGGTTATATCCTCGGCAAAGGCGAGACCCGGATCATCGCCCAGCATGACTGTGATATAGTAACCTATGATCGGAACCTGCTCGCCCGCCTGGTATACCCGGCCATGAACCGCAATCTCGGTTTCCAGTTCGTAAAGGGTTATTACGCCCGTGTCACAAATCGGATGTACGGCCGTGTAACCAGGCTTTTCGTATCACCGCTGATCCGGGCTCTGGTGGAACTCGTTGGTCACCATCCCTTCCTGACATATCTGGACGATTTCCGTTATCCTCTCGCCGGCGAAGTCGCCATGACCAGCGATCTGGCCCGGTTGAACAGGATACCGGGTGGCTGGGGTCAGGAAGTGGGTACTCTGGCTGAAGTGTATCGGAATGTACCGCCCAAGAGAGTATGTCAGGTCGATCTTTCAGAGTCGTATGAGCATAAGCATCAGCCCCTTTCTCCAGATGATCCGGAAAAAGGCCTGCTGAAAATGTGCATCGATATCGCCACCAGTATTTTTAATACACTGGCAAGCGCCGGTGTTGTATTTGGGGAAGGGATCTTCAAGAGTCTGAATGTGGCATACCTGCTTCATGCACAGGACACCATCTGGAAATTCGCCGGAGACGCCACTCTGAACGGGCTCGAATTTGACAGGCACGAAGAAGGCCTCGCCGTCGAAACATTCGCACGCGGCCTCGAGATGGGTGGGCAGTATTTCATGGAGAACCCTACAGGGAAGGCGCAGATTCCCAACTGGAGTCGGGTTGCGGATGCCCTCCCTGAAATCCAGCAGGAGCTGGTTGATGCTGTCGCCTCAGACTACAGGGTGAAATAGAAAATGAGCCCGGAACAGGGTGATCTGAATAAAATAATACTAACGAGTCCGAAAATAGCCTTGACGCTCAATTGATGGTGCTGTATAAGCGATATTAGTGTCCTGAGTCGGAAATCCTATACCTAAGCGAGAATGAATTACGACGGATTTGCGACTCAGGACACAGGTAGCGAAAAAACTCTTAACGGTTATTCAGGGCGGTGCTTTTTAAACCAGTGATATACTCAAGTTCGTGCGAATACGCGATCAGAGCGTTGACCTTCCTGGCACAGAAACCGGAGGGTACAGCTGTGCCCATCAAGGAAGTGGCCGACAGGGAAGATCTGCCCCCTCATTTTCTGGCCAAAATCATGCAGACGCTCGCAAAGGCGGGTGTTCTCGATTCTTTCAAGGGCCCTACAGGTGGATTTGCACTGGCCCGAGCCGCCGGAGAGATCACTCTGTTCGATATTGTTGAAGCGCTCGATGATCTTTCGAATTACGACCATTGTGCTGTAGGTCTTACAGAGTGTACGGATGAGAAGCCGTGCCCGCTGCACAACATGTGGACCGGCGTACGGACCGCGGTCCTCGATTATTTCCGTCGGACTTCCCTGATCGATCTTGCCGAGGCTGTGCAGACCAAGAAAGCCTACATGGCCGCCGAATGGCCAGAATCCTCATAATAGACAGGGAAGAGAGTCCGGCCAGGGCTCTTACAGCTGCTCTGAAGAAACAGGGTCACAGCGTCGAAATAGTTACTGATACAGCTACGACCTTTTCATATCTCCGCAATGAAACACCGAACCTGATCATTCTCGATCTGATGGCTGCTGTGAAAGGGAAGCCGGCTGAGCTGCCTGAAGGTGTCCGGTTGCTGGCACAGCTCTATCTCGACTTTCCCGAGACCCCCCTGGTTGTCTATTCCCGTTCCAGGAAGTACAAGAACCAGTTCTGGTCGTGGTCTGCTGCGGCACACATGAGCAAAAAGGATGGATCGGAACCGGTGGTTCAGGTTATTGACAAACTGCTCTCGGACAGGTAGTTCTGTTTCTTCATCGGATAGAGAAGCATGTATCAGGGAATCTGATTGTCAGATAACCGACAGGTGTCCTCTGAGCGGAAACCAGAGAGTTACTTTCGAACCGGCACCGATCTGACTTGAAATAGTCAATCTGCCCCCGTGCCGGTGAATGCATCCCTGCGCGGTTGAGAGCCCAAGCCCTGAGTGTCTTGCGGGGTCCTTCGTTGAGAAAAAGGGCCGGGTGGCCTGCTCGATTACTTCATGAGTCATTCCCACCCCCTCATCGATGACCTCAATGATTACGCCTTCGTCATCACTGTCGAGCCTGACTTTCACTTCGGTTCCATCTGGTGCGGCTTCGATACCGTTGCGGGCAACCTCCATGATTGCCGCAACGAGCTGAACGCGATCTGCAACGATCGCAGGGAGTCCCTGTGGAATCGATGCGGTCAGTCGCACACCGACCGGCCTGACCGGTTCAAGTCTTCTGATTGATTCGGCTGCGCAGTCGGCCAGACTGGCTGATTCAGCAATGAGGGGGCCCGTTCCTGAGAATGCCTGCAGTTTCGACAACAGCTCTCTGGTACGATCGAGTCCCTCCTCTATGTATATCAGGAACCGGAAAGAAGGGTCGTTTTCATCTGTCATCCGGCGAATCTGTTCAAGTGCAGGCAGAACCTGTGAGAGTTTCTCATCCACTCGACGTGCCAGACCTCCCGACACCGACTGGAGTGAAGAAGCCTGGTTCAGGGTACCAGACCGGCGGCCCGATGAAGAGAGCGGCGATCGCGGCAGGCTTTCCGATCCTGGTTCGAGCATGAGATCGAGCAGATGAGTCCACCTGGACCAGTCGAAAAGCAGCGGAGTTGGATCCTCAGGAACCTCTGCGAGGTGAAGCGTGACCACAGTTTTCGAGATCGATCGATCTGTGCCGACGGGGAGGATTGCGACCGCCTCTGAACGGATTCTGTCTCCCAGAAGCGGGATCAGTTCGAATCCGCGGAAAGAGGATGGATCGGTGATGAACCTCAGAACACCGTCCTCTGAGGTTGCGCCGATTGATCCACCCGGTTCCGGCACAACCTCACCCAGAGGCAGGTCGTCGGGATCGGAGGCGGCCAGTCTCATTCCCTGAGCTGCCGGTTCCCATAGACAGGCAGCCGAAGCACCCGAGTGTCGCCGCAGGGTCGTCAGAAATGCCTGTACCATGTTGGGGGTGCTCATCGAGCCGGCCCTCAAGGCATGACCGCTGTACGAATCGTCTTTTATCAGATCTTCGTTAAGTGACATCAGGACAACAGGATAGGCAACTGGTCCGACGGTGGCCGGGGGAAAAACAAGAAATTGTATCAGAAAAGACTTGAACATACTACATCTTGTGTTTAGTCTCATCTCCTCGCCGTCACTTCAAAAGCCGGCAGGCAGGAGCAGACCAATCGCGTCGACGGCAGGGCAGGCAAGGATATAATATTTTTCCACTCTGGAGGTAATTGATGAGCCCGGAAGCCCAGGCAAGAGTAGCGGCAGAGAGGCGAAAGAAACTTGAAGAGAGCCGGTTCGTAGATCCACCGCGCACCGGCATTTCTTTGTCTCGTTTTTTCACAACGCCGGGAGTGAGTCCTTACGATGAGGTCACCTGGGAGAAACGGGATGCGGTAATAACGAATTATGCGGGTGATACGATTTTCGAACAGAAGGATATAGAGGTCCCGGAGTCGTGGTCACAGCTGGCGACCAATGTCGTCACATCGAAATATTTTGCCGGACCGGGCGAACATATCGAACGTGAGCATTCTATCAGACAACTGATAGGCAGGGTGGTCGACACTTTGACCGGGTGGGCGCGAGGGGGCAACTACCTGAAATCGGAGGAGGAGCTCCAGGCGTTCGATGCAGAACTGGCCCATCTGGCCCTGAACCAGTACATGTCGTTCAACAGTCCGGTCTGGTTCAACATGGGAGTTGAAGCTCAACCGCAGTGTTCGGCCTGTTTCATTAATTCGGTCGAGGACTCGATGGAGTCGATACTCGATCTGGCCAAGACCGAAGGCATGCTGTTCAAGTACGGCTCCGGCACCGGTACCAATCTCTCACCTCTGCGCTCTTCGAAAGAGAAGCTCTCGGGTGGAGGAACTCCATCGGGACCGGTCTCTTTCATGAAGGGCTACGATTCCTTTGCCGGTGTGATCAAATCGGGTGGAAAGACCCGGCGGGCGGCCAAGATGGTGATCCTCAACGTGGACCATCCCGACGTCGAGGAATTCATCAAGTGCAAGGCAAAGGAAGAGAAGAAGGCATGGGCTCTGATCGAAGCCGGATTTGACGATGCCATCGATGGTGAAGCCTACAGTTCGGTGTTCTTTCAGAACGCCAACCACTCCGTGCGTGTGACCGACGAATACATGCACGCCGTGGTCAACGACGAGGAGTGGACCCTCAAGGCGGTCACTACCGGTGAGCCTGTCAAAACGGTTCGGGCCCGAAGGGTGATGCACGATATGGCCGAAGCTGCATGGCTGTGCGGCGATCCTGGAATCCAGTACGACACAACGGTCAACGACTGGCATACATGTCTGACTACCGACCGGATCCATGCGAGTAATCCCTGCTCGGAATACATGTTCCTGAACGATACAGCATGCAATCTGGCCAGTCTCAATCTGATGAAGTTCAGAACAGACGGGGGTGAATTCGATATCCCCGCCTTTATGCAGGCGGTCAAAGTAACGCTGCTCGCCCAGGAGATCATCATAGACAACGCCCACTACCCCACTCCGACGATTGCTCGGAATTCATTCGATTTCCGTTCGCTCGGCCTGGGATATGCGAATCTGGGAGCCCTGCTGATGAGTCGCGGTCTTGCCTACGATTCCGATGAGGGTCGCAACTTCGCAGCAGCGATAACCAGCCTGATGCATGGAGTTGCATTTGCCACAAGTGCCGAGGTGGCCGTCAGCCACGGCCCCTTCATCGGCTATCCTGAAAACGAAGAGGACATGCTGCGAGTCGTCTCAAAGCATCGTAATGCCGCCTACCAGATATCCGATGTCGGCGTGCCGCCCGCCCTGCAGACGGCCCATCAGGAGATCTGGGATCAGGTGGTGGCAGCGGGGAAGGAGAATGGATTCCGCAATGCCCAGGTCACGGTTCTGGCTCCCACCGGTACGATCGCCTTCATGATGGACTGTGATACAACAGGGATCGAACCGGACATAGCTCTTGTGAAATACAAGAAGCTGGTCGGTGGCGGCATGCTCAAGATCGTCAACAGGACGGTTCCTCTGGCACTGGAGAAGCTTGGCTATGCTCCCGATGAGGTGAAGACAATCGTCGATTACATAGACGAATCCGATACCATCGAAGGAGCTCCGGGACTCAGGGAGGAACATCTGTCTGTTTTCGACTGCGCCTTCAAACCGAAAGGCGGTCTCCGTTCGATCCAATGGATTGGGCACGTACGAATGATGGGAGCAGTGCAGCCATTCCTTTCGGGTGCCATCTCTAAGACGGTCAACATGCCGAATGATGCCACGATCGAGGATATCGAAAAGGCGTACGTCGAGGGGTGGCGTCTGGGACTGAAGGCGCTGGCCATCTACCGTGACGGCTGCAAGGGCGCACAACCTGTGACCACCGGTGTGGTGGAGAAGAAGCCGGAAAAGCTGGTGAGGGCAGGTATGGGAGAGGATGGGCTGGTCATGCTCACCCGTCGCAGATTGCCCGACGAACGCCGCAGCATAACGCACAAGTTCTCGATCGGAGGTCACGAGGGATATATCACCGTGGGGATGTACGGGGATGGGCAGCCCGGCGAGATATTTATCACGATGTCGAAAGAGGGTTCCACGATTTCGGGTCTGATGGATACGATCGCAACGATGACCAGCATCGCCCTTCAGTACGGCGTACCTCTTAACGTGCTCGTGAACAAGTTCAGCCACATGCGCTTCGAGCCCTCCGGTTTCACCAACAACAAGGATATCCCGATTGCCAAGTCGGCCATCGATTACGTCTTCCGCTGGCTGGCTCTAAAGTTCATGCCCGTGGATGAGCTGAGCGCGGTAGTCTCCGAGGAGGTAGCCAGAGCACGCACTGAGGAGATCAGGCAGAGCGGGGATGCCGGGTATTCAGAACATGTGGAGATAATCGATGATGAAGAAGAAGGAGAAGAAGATGCAGGGGGGAATCCCGGAGCCGATCGCAATATGGGATTCCTGCCTCAAAGCATGGAAGCGAGCCAGTCTCATCTGATACAGGCCCAGGCCGATGCCCCTGCGTGCCCCGAATGCGGCAGCATCATGGTGAGGAACGGGGCCTGCTACAAATGCCTCAACTGCGGAGCTACAAGCGGTTGTTCATAGACCGATCACTTGCTTAAACGGTCCCGATGTGCGAAAAATTCGGTATGGAAACGACACCCAACTACGATCAGAGTCACCTTGTATTGGCTGCAGCACGGGTTCTAGCCCACAAGTTCGAGAAACCTCCTACCATGGAGGAGATTGGAGAACTGCTGGGGATATCTCACGAGGTGATAGGAGCAATCGCCCGGGCACTCGAGACACGGGGAATAGTCAATATCCGGATGACTCCATTCGATACCCGGGTCGAGGTTGCCGATCACACAGCTCTGGAGGAACTGCCCCGTGAGGACAGTGGCGCTGCGATGAAGGAGGAGGTCGACGCATTTCTGGAGCGCTCGAAGGAGAAGCAGGAGAAGATTGATAAACTCTTCGGTGAAGATGAGTACCTGAAGAGAAAGGAGGAGAAACAGGCCGGTCTGGAGGCACAGCTGAAGGAATTCCAGAAGAAGAAGACGATCGATCCCTTCGCAAAGACTGCAGATGGGAATGGGGCGGATGATGAGGATGAAAGTGAGGAGGAATAGCGGTGGCCGGGAGCCTGCCGGTGAAATTGCGGATCGGTCTACCTGGTACTCTCTCTTGACATGAAGCCCCTTATCATGGATTGTGCGGCATCTGCCGGACGGTCTGTGCCCGACCACAGGTGATCAAAGGTGGCGATGCCTGACACTTCGAACGACAAAATCATCATGACAGGTTATCCCCACCGCTTCCGGAGCTGGATATCCTCCACTGTACATGCCTTTATATTGATGGGAATATGGCTGCTGCTCAGTGGCCGTTATGACGCCTTTCATATATCTCTGGGTGTCTTTTCTGTTGGTCTGGTAAAGGTCCTCAACCGTGGATTGCACAGGGTCCGGCTCTATCCTGGAGATATCCACAGGAATCTGAATTTCGGACGTCTTTTCGTCTATATTTTCTGGCTTATGAAGGAGATCATTCTTGCGGCAATTCAGGTTGCCCGATACGTTCTCGATCCCAGGATGCCTATCAATCCCTCCTTTCTGATGTTCCATGCCGACCTGCCCAATGCCGGTTCACAGGTTGTTCTTGCGAATTCGATTACTCTCACACCAGGTACTTTAACGGTTGATATCACCGAAGGTGTATTCCTCGTTCATTCACTCTCAGATGCATCCTCGACCAGCCTGGTTGAAGGTACCATGCCCAGGAAAGTTGCAGAACTCTTCGAAGGGGACGAGAGCGGAGAGGTTACAGATATCAGATTCATCAAGTCGGCGGGGGAGATGTAGGTGGGCAGGGGATTCATCTATATCGCGGTCATTCTGACCCTGATCATCATCATCCCCTTCTACAGGGTGATTGTGGGTCCAACTCTGTTTGACAGGTTGCTCGGAGTAGGGGCCATCGGCACGAAGACACTCGTGCTGATCTGTCTTGTCGGATTCGTCTACGGACGGATCGACATGTTCATCGATATCACGCTGGCCTACGCGATTCTGAACTTCATCGGCAATATCGCGATAGCCAAATACTTCATCCATCCGAAAACAGATTCGGAAGGGGGCTCATAATGGGCCCCGTGCAGATAATATCGATGCTCTTCGTTGTTGCCGGAGCCTTCTTCCTGCTTGTAGGGGGTATCGGTATCATCCGCCTTCCCGATTTCTACAGTCGCAGCCACGCCACCAGCAAGAGCGACACGCTCGGCCTGCTGCTGGTTCTGGTAGGACTGGCGATTTTCGAAGGTATCACGCTCAACAGCCTAAAACTCCTTCTTGTCATGGCTTTCGTTGCGCTGACAAACCCGGTTGGTACTCATGCTCTGGCCCGGGCTGCACTCAATTTCGGATTGAGACCCACATTCTCCGGTGAACCGAGAGACGCCGGTGCCGCCGAACTGGAGGAGGAGGAAAACAGATCAACGGGGGAGGGTTCCTGAATGCACTGGGAATTCGAACTGATCCTCCTCGTTTTCCTGCTGGCGGCAGCGATAGTCGCCCTGCGCACGAAGGATCTTCTGGCGGCCGTGGTGACGCTGAGTGCCTACAGTTTCATGGCGGCTCTCATCTGTGCGGTAATGGGAGCCGTGGATGTGGGATTCACTGAAGCGGTTGTTGGTGCCGGGGTCACGGGTGTTTTCTTCGTCGTGGCGGTCTATCATACAGAGAGGAAGAGCGTAGATTGAGGCGGCTCGCACTTCTGATACTGATTGCCTTCACAGCGGTGATGTTCTACGGAATATCCACTCTGCCCGACCGGGCCGACCCCAATGCCCCCGCGAATCTGGAGGAGAGCTCCGCGGGCTCCCCCGGAAGCCAGGATTATTACATCAGGCATGCGTATGAGGATGCCCATACTCCCAACATGGTCACCGTCATCCTGGCCGATTACAGGGGTTATGACACTCTGGGTGAAACAACGGTGATCTTCGCAGCAGGGCTCGCCTGTTTCC
>VAOY01019640.1_pt1 | contig 20562 bp, 18 predicted proteins | sample 3393881 | NCBI WGS metagenome assembly VAOY01 (sample SAMN08290430, study PRJNA428436) | hydrothermal vent metagenome | isolation source: Deep-sea hydrothermal vent chimney | place: Indian Ocean: Southwest Indian Ridge
GAAGATATTCAAGCGAGACGCTTGACTTTCGCTGTGCTCAGTCTCAGCCTTCGCAAAGTGAGCTACATTTTTTATATACAATGCGAACATTTAAGCTGTATTAGTGTACTATAGCGTTTGATTTACAAAAATAATTTGTCAGAGACATCACTGGGAGTAACAATACCAAGCGCCTGCCCTGTTTCGTCCCGCACCGCCAGCATCCGGCAATTATGTTTCTGCGCGATGTTGATGACCTCCGGCAGGGGTTGTTTGGAGTCCAGGAAAAATAAATCGTGCATACAGGCTGTAACGACCAGATTTTTCCAGTTTTTTTCATCAGTCGAGAATATCGCGTCGTAGATACTGAATATTCCAATCCAGACGCCTCGTTTTGACTTGACCGGCAGAAGCGAGATGCCATGTTTGCGGCACAAAGCGGCGGCTTCACTGATTGTTGTCGTCGCGGCAACGTGAATGACTTTCTCAAAAGGCGTAAAAATATCCTTGACTTGAAGTTGATGAAAGGTCAGAGAACGGTCAAGAATATCAGCTGCTTCGGAGTCAATGACGCCGGCTTTTTCGCTGTCGCGAATCGAATAACGAAAATCATCGCGCATAAGCCAAAGCGATTGAGAACCGCATTTGGCTTTGTCCAATAACTTAAGGCTGCCGCTGGTAAATAAAGCTATCAACTTTGAAACCGGATAGAGAATAATTAACATGCATATTAATAGAGGCGCGAAAAATACACAACGTTCCGCCGGAGCCTGGCGAAACCAGTTTTTAGGAATTATTTCAGGGAAGAGCAGAAAAACCGGCAGCACCAAAGTAACCATCCAGGCGCAGGAATTTTCCGGCATTCCGGCTTCGGTGGCCACTTGCTTGGCCAAAACAGACGCGCAAACCATACAAATATTGGTTCCAACCAAAGTTGTCGCCAACATTAGAGCGGGACGGTCTAAAATATATTTGACTGTCGCGGCACGTTTACTGCCGTTTTTCACCAGGGCTGCGATACGCGATTTCGGACAGGAAATGAGACCGGTTTCACTGCCGCAGAAGAAGGCCATCAGTAAAATTGTTATAAGGAGTGCGATTACATAAAAAATCATTCGCGTTCTCCTTCTTTTAGCGGTTTAACGAGCCTTTCGACTTTAATTTCCGTTACGCGGCGATGAGCTGTTTTCCGCACGGAAAATTTAAGGCCGTCTATTTCAAGACAATCGCCGACGAGCGGCAAGCGCCCGAGGATTTCACCGAAAAGTCCATTCAAACCATTTGATTCGTATTTTTCCGGGATTTTTATGTCAAAAGCTTCCTCAACTTCAAATAATGGAATCATGCCTTTAATTATCCAGGAATCAGGGCTCGTCTGTTCAAGGGTGTATTCGGCTTTGTCGTATATGGTTTCGACTTCACCGGTAAGTTGAATGTAAATATCCTTAACGCTGATCATGCCGATTGAACGGCCGTATTCATCCACGACTAATGCCGCGGGGACTTTTTCCTTATTCAGCGTTTTCAACACCTGGGTCAAGCTGACGTTAGCGGGAATCAAAACTGCGGGAAAAGTGCTGTGTTTTTGCCATTCGCGCCGTTCGTCCGGCAGCATGAGGAAGAAATCTCTAGCCGAAAGAATAATTTCACTATCGTCAAGATCCCCGGCGATAATCGGATAAAATTCCTGTTTCTTTTCTTTAATATGTTTTGCTATTGTGTCCGGATGAGTATCGGCCCGGATTGGTGCGAGCTTTACGCGGGCAGTCATGACCTCTTCAGCAATAAGCCGGCGCAGCTCAAACACGGATTCCAAAAGTTCCTGCTCCGGCTGACTGAAAGCTCCTGCCGCCACCGACATCTCGATATACGAAGAATATTCCTCTGAATTCAAAGCTTTGGGTTTCCGGCGTCCAATCCAGTTCAAAATCACGGCGAAAACTTTATCCATCGCCCAAATCAAAGGGAACAGGAGCTTGCGCAAAAACAGAAGCGGCAAAGCGGCACTATCCGCGATACGGTGACTATACATTAACGCAATAGTTTTTGGCGCGACTTCGCCGAAAAGCAACAATACCGTTACCGCAAAAGCAATAGTAATGATTTGTTCATATACCGGATTGAGTTGCAAATGCTGGTGAAAAAGACTGTCGCTGGTCAAAGTCAAAGCAGTATTGACCAGCATATTGCAGAAGATCAATACAATCAGCGTATAACTGTAAGAGCGCATTAATTTATAAACGGCATGGTGACGGCGGTCAGGAGACTCTTTATAACTGAGCAGGCGAGCGCGGCTGAGTGCGAACAAGGCTGTTTCCGACCCGGAAAACCAGGCGGACAGGCCGAGGAAGACCACCAGTAGAATTAATTGAACAAAGATATTGCTGAATATGTCCATACGCTAGAAAACTCCAGTGAGTTTCAGCGCAAACAGGCCGGCGGGATGATTTTGTGATCGATACGGTCCCGTCGAATCGGGGTCATCTTTGTCGTTTTCGAGCATATTGTCTTTCATTAAGTATAAATTGTACTCCAATTTGTTAATAATCTGAATATAATATAAATGTCTAAAACAAAATTGCAAAAAAACAATTTTCCCTTTTTCCTTTCTTCCCGGTTTTTTCCTTTGCGTCTTTGCGGGACATTTTTTGTTTTTTTGATAATGAAGGCGAGCTTCGTCTTGCCGCCTTGTCAATGAGTTTGAAAATATTTCCAAAAAAACTTGAAATCCACGCAAATAATCGGTATTGTGAAAACTTGCAGGAGTAAGCTGAGAGGATTAGCGAAAATATTGAATTTTTCATTAGGGAAACTGACATTTTGGCAAGAGACAGTGATTATATTTTAGAGCTCCTCAAAGAGTACGGCATGGTGACCGACGAACAAGTAGAGCAGGCTTGGAAAGAGGTCGAGGACAGCAAGGGGCGCCTGGACGTTATTGACGCATTGAAAGTCCTTGGTCTTATCGAAGAAGAACAATTGCTTGCAATGCTCGCGAATCAGTACGGGATGGAAGTAGTGGATTTGTCAAGCTACGTTTTCCCCGAGGAAGTTATTAACGCCTTAACTCCGGAAATTGTGCTCCAGTATCAAGTCGTGCCGGTTATGAAGCATGACAATGCAATTACCGTGGCAATCAGCGATCCCAGTGATGTTGAAACTATTGACTCATTGCGTTACTTACTCGGTTGTGATGTTGACGCGGTTGCCGCTCCGGCAGAACAGATTCAAGTTGTTATCAACAATAATTACGCGGATGTTAAAGACTCTGTCGAGCATTATATTGATGAAATGACCGAAGAGGAAGCCGCCGCTTCGCAAATGCTTTCAGGTGCTCTCGGCGGCAATGACACTTATACGGATGACGATACCCCCATAGTTAAACTGGTTTCACTCTTAATTGTTGACGCATACAAAATGCGTGCCAGTGATATTCATCTCGAACCATTAGAAAAACGCTATCGTATTCGTTACCGTATTGACGGTATGCTGCGGGAACAGGAAGCTCCGCCGAAATATTTACAGGCAAACTTGACCTCCCGTTTGAAAATCATGTCCGGGCTCGATATTACTGAGAAACGCATTCCTCAGGATGGACGTATCCAGCTGAAAATGGGCGATGTTGATATTGATTTGCGTGTTTCTACGATCCCGACGACGCATGGCGAAAGTATTGTCATGCGTATCCTGGATAAAGCAAGTATCCAGTTGGATATTCCCAAATTGGGCTTTCTCGCGGAGGACTTAAAGCTGATTAATCAAATTATAGCTTTTCCGGACGGGATTTTCCTGGTAACCGGGCCGACGGGTTCGGGGAAAACAACTTCCCTGTATGCGTTTTTGAATACTATCAATTTACCGTCCCGGAAAATTATCACAGTCGAAGACCCGATTGAGTATCAGCTTAGCGGTATTAACCAGGTTCAAGTGGCGCGCGAAATTAATATGACATTTTCATTAGCGCTGCGCGCCATGCTGCGCCAGGCCCCGAACATAATAATGGTTGGTGAAATTCGTGACCTTGAAACTGCGGAAATTGCTATTAACGCCGCACTCACAGGACATCTGGTATTCAGTACTTTGCATACGAATGACGCTCCCGGTGCCGTTACCCGTCTGATTGATATGGGCGTTAAAAACTTTCTTGTAGCCTCCGGGGTGCGGGCAATCATGGCGCAGCGTCTTCTGCGCCGGAATTGCAGCGAGTGCGCGGAAGAAGTGACGCCCACGCCGGCGGAATGCCGTTTGCTTTGCATGGACGACGAATATTTGAAAAATCATAAGTTTTTCAAAGGTACCGGTTGTTCGTCCTGTAACGATTCCGGATATAAGGGCCGTATAGGAATTTACGAAATTTTTATCCTTACACCCGATATTGGAGATTTGATTTTCGCAAACGAACCAAGCAGCGTAATCAGAGAGCGGGCCAGAGCCAACGGTATGCGCTCTTTACGCGATGATGCCCTGCGTAAAGCGGAATCGGGAATATCAAGTATTGAAGAAGTTATTCGACTTACCCTGATGGATTCAGAATAACTGACAAATATATAGAAAAAACAATAACGTGAAGGAAAGCTCGGGTATGTTGGATACAGAAGGTCAAGCCTTAAAAGATATCCTCTTAACGGAAAGGATTTGCTCTCATGAGCAAGTCCAGGATGCGGAAGACGAACATGAACGAACCGGGACGTCGTTTCTGAAAGTTATTATTAATTACGGCTTTCTCACTGAACAGCAGATACTTCAATATTTTGCGGATAATCTCGGGACGGAAGTATATGATTTTAAGAAAGAAGATATAGCGCCCGACGTAATTGGAATAATCGATCCGGAAACGGTTCGTGCTTACGGTGTGGTGCCGGTCTCGCTGGAAGGAAACTGCCTGAAGGTAGTTGCGAAAAACCCGATGAACTATCAGTTTATCGAAGAACTGCAGTTTATTTTGGGGATGGAAGTTCAAGTGCTGGTTGCAGAAGAGGACAGCATCGATACAGCTATTGAGAAATATTATCCGGTTACAATTGCTTCCGTGCATGACGTTATTTCTGAAATGACCACGAAAGAAGGAGAAGAAGATCTGGATTATGATAGTGTTACTGATTTGGAGAGTGCGGCAAATGAAGCTCCGATTGTCCGTTTCGTGGAAGTCGTAATTTATCAGGCAATTAAAGACCAGGCCAGTGACATTCACTTTGAACCTTTTGAAAAATCTTTTCGAATCCGCTACCGGATTGACGGTGCTCTTTATGAAATGCCGCCGCCGCCCAAAAGCCTGGCCACACCGGTAATCAGCCGGGTTAAAATTATGAGCGGCTTGAATATCGCCGAACGGCGGCTCCCCCAGGATGGACGTATCCAACTGAAAGTCGGCGGCAAACCTATTGACTTGCGCGTATCCACTCTGCCGACATCTTACGGAGAATCCGTGGTGCTGCGTGTTCTTGACCGTTCAGTGGTGAACCTTGAGCTGGATTCGCTCGGAATAAGCAATGATGTATTGACCAAGCTGCGGGATATAATCCATATGCCGAATGGTATTTTACTGGTAACCGGGCCTACCGGTTCAGGGAAAACGACAACTCTTTATTCCGCGCTGCAGGAAGTGAACGACATTGGCGATAAACTTCTTACGGCCGAAGACCCGGTTGAGTACGATATTGAAGGTATTATGCAATTGCCTGTTAACGAAGCCTTTGGGATGACTTTCCAGAAGGCGCTGCGCGCCTTTCTGCGTCAGGACCCGGATCGAATAATGATTGGTGAAATTCGTGACCTTGAAACCGCGCAGACGGCTATTGAATCATCGCTTACCGGTCACTTTGTATTCAGTACTTTACATACAAATGATGCCGCCGGAACAATAACCCGTCTGGTGGATATGGGCGTCGAAGCGTTTTTGCTTTGTTCTTCTATTGTCGGAATAATGAGCCAGCGCCTTATCAGGAAAGTCTGCAAAAACTGCCGGGTGCCTTATGATCCGACTGATGAGGAATTGGAAAAAGTAAATCTTTCCCGCGAAGATGTCGGCGACCGGAAATTTTATTACGGCAAAGGATGCCAGAACTGTAACGAAACCGGATATCGCGGCCGGAAATCAATATGTGAGCTTCTGACGATGTCCCCGGAATTAATGGAATTAATCATGGAGAACGCCCCGACAATAACTATTCGCGAAAAGGCACGGGAGCAGGGAATGAAAACTATTCGTGAAGACGGCGTCCAGGGTGTTTTAAATGGTGAAACAACTGTTGATGAAGTTCTCAGATATACTTAAAGGAGGTTCAGGATGAGTATCAGCATGACAGAACTGCTGCAATTGGTAGTTGACGAAGGAGCCAGTGATTTACATGTTGAGGTGGACGCGCCGCCGACGGTTCGAATACACGGGGTATTGACTCCCCTGGAAATGGATCACCTGACTGCTGAAGATACCGAAAAAATGGTCAAAGCAATCGTGTCCGATGCGCAAATGCAGGCGATTCAGGAGTGTGGAACAGCTGACTTTGGTTTTGCCTTTGGCGACCAGGCGCGTTTTCGGGTAAGTGCTTTTAAGCAGAGAGGGTACTTTGGCACAGTTTTGCGGCAAATTCCCAATACGCTGCTTACTATGGAACAAATCGGCTTGCCTATGCATGTTAAAGATATGTTGTTCCGCCCTCGCGGTTTGATTCTGGTAACCGGCCCTACCGGCAGCGGAAAGTCTACAACCCTGGCATCAATGATTAATATCATTAATGAAGAAATGGCTCATCATATTATTACCGTTGAAGACCCGATAGAGTTTTATCACGCAAATAAACGCAGTATGGTTATTCAACGTGAAATCGGGGTTGACACAACCAGTTTCAGTGAAGCTTTGCGGCGGGCGCTGCGTCAGGACCCGGACGTGATTCTCGTAGGGGAAATGCGTGACCTGGAAACTATTGAAGCTGCTATTACCGCTGCTGAAACCGGTCATCTGGTTTTCGGAACCCTGCATACGTCAAGCGCGGTTGGAACTATCGACCGTATCATTGACGCGTTCCCGACTGCACAGCAGGGCCAGATCAGAACCCAGCTGGCAACTTCGCTGGTCGCGGTAATATCACAAATACTCCTGCCGAGGGCAGACAAACCCGGACGGGTTGCCGCATTTGAAATTATGGTTACGACGGCGTCTATTAAGGCACTTATTCGTGATAATAAAACATTCCGTATTGCTTCTGAACTGCAGACAGGAACTAAATATGGAATGAATACGCTTGATTCGCACTTAGTCGAACTGTATACGAAAGGCTTGATCAGTTATAATGATTTGATTACGAAATCACAAGACCCGGATGCAATAATTGAAAAACTGGCTAGTTTAGAAGATTAAATAATAAATAACATAAGGAGAATGCAAGATGCCGCAATTTTTATATACAGCAATGGACTCGAACGGCAAAGAACGCAAAGGTAAGATTGATTCTCCCACCGAAGAACAAGCTGCGGTTGCGTTAAAAAAACAAAACCTGTATCCAACCTCGATAAAATCAGCTAAAGGCGGAAAAGCCGTCACAAGCAGAAAATCGACGGCGAAAGGCAAAAAGAAAAAAGGCGGCAGCGGTCTGAACATGACTATCGGTACTCCGGTAATCAAGCGTAAACAACTTACTATTTTTACCCGCCAGCTGGCTATCCTGCTTGATGCGGGGCTGCCCTTGATTCGTTCGCTTAAAACTTTGGAAAGACAGTCCAGAGACCCCATTGTGAAAATGATTCTGAATGAAACAGCCGATGCTGTTGAGACCGGAGCTACTTTCTCTGAAGCCCTGGCTAAAAATCCCAAGTCTTTCGACAAACTGTTTTTGAATATGATCCGGGCGGGTGAGGCGGCGGGAGCAATGGAGACCATTCTTAATCGTCTGGCGGCTTTTATGGAAAGTTCCGCAAGGATTTCCGGAAAAGTTAAAGCGGCATTGATTTATCCTGTTGTGGTTATGGTTGTTGCTACTGGAGTTACCAGCGGGTTGATGATTTTTATTGTGCCTAACTTTACAAAAATCTTTGATGATTTGCTTGAAGGGGAGCCATTGCCGATGGTTACGCAATGGGTTATTAATGTTTCAGACATCATGAAGAATCAGGCTTTGCTTGTCATTTGCTGTATTGTTGCTTTTTTCATTTGCATGAAACTCATCGGTAAGACAAAACGTGGAAAATACGCTTTTGACTGGGTTAAATACAATATGCCCTTGTTCGGGCCGATTATCGCGAAAACCGCGATTTCACGCTTTTCCAGAACGCTGGGAACCTTGATGGCATCCGGAGTGGGGGTTTTAGGCGCCTTGAATATTGTGCGGGAAACTGCCGGTAATAACGTCGTTGCCACCGCTGTGGCAAAAGTGCACGATGCGGTAAAAGAAGGAGAGGGTATTGCGCGCCCCCTTGCCGCCACTAAAATTTTCCCGGAAATGGTGGTGAGTATGATTGAAGTGGGTGAAGAAACCGGTAAATTACCGGATATGCTTGAAAAAATAGCGGACACTTACGAAGAAGAAGTAGATAATGCGGTGGGCGCCTTGACTTCACTGATTGAGCCTTTGATGATTGTGGGCCTGGCGGTGGTCGTTGGTACTATTGTTATCGCCTTGTTCATGCCGCTTACTAAAATCATTGAAAAGATGAGTTAAGCAATTATGTTTGGAAAGCACCTTAAATAAGGAACACTTGGTTAATTATGGAAAACAGTAATTTTTATGCAGTAGTAATGGCAGGCGGCAAAGGGGAGCGTTTCTGGCCGCAGAGCCGGGCAAATCATCCAAAACAATTATTGCGCCTGATCGGTAACTTGACCCTCATCGAGCAAACTGTTGAGCGCTTGAAACCATTGGTGCCGTCGGAAAATATTTTAATTATCACCAATCAGGATTATGTCGCTCCAATGCAGTCGCTGCTGGCAGGCCTGCCGGCTGAAAATATTATCGGGGAACCGCTTGGCCGGGATACCGCTCCATGCGTCGCCCTTGCCGCCGGAATAGTCCGCGCCAAAGCCGGAAACGACAAGGCGATAATGTTTTTACTGCCGGCGGATCATGTTATCCGTAATATTCAGGCAATGCGTTGTGAACTGGAAGATTGCGCGAAACTTGCCGCCGATAATAACAGCATCGTTACAATCGGCGTTAATCCCACCTCTGCCAGCACTGGATACGGTTATATAAAATGCGGTGAACAACTTGCTGACGGAATGAACACGAAATTTTTCAGCAGCCTTGGTTTCAAGGAAAAACCCAATATTGAAACCGCTGGAAAGTTTGTCGTCGATGGTAATTATAAATGGAACAGCGGTATATTTATCTGGTCGGTCAAAACAATTATGGACGCGTTCGGCCAACATGCGCCGCAACTGGAATCAATGGCGAAACGATTTGGTGAAGCTTTCGCCCGGAACGATATTGAACAGGCGCTGGCTGCTGAATACGCGAAATGCGACAAGATTTCAATAGATTATGCGGTGATGGAAAAAGTTGAAAATGTTATTGTCGCGGAATGTTCTTTTGACTGGGACGATGTCGGCAGTTGGACGTCCCTGCGCAATCAAGTCCGTCCCGACGAAAATAATAATGTTGTCCGCGGTTTGTTTGAAGGCATTGATTCTCAGGGTAACATTGTGGTCAGCGATTCAAAACATTTGGTTGCGCTTATTGATGTAGAGGACCTGATTGTCGTACATACTGACGACGCGACCCTGGTTTGCAACGCCAAATCCGCACAGAAAATTAAAGAATTAGTGCATAACCTTGGTATCAAACCGGAATTATCCAAATTTCTTTAATTAAATATTGGTTATTACAATGGTTCTTTTGTTAGACATAGGCAATACCCATACCCGGATTGCCGAAGCCGAAAACGGTAAAATCAGTCCGGTCCGGAAAATTTTAACGGCAAAGCTGAACAGCAGAATGCTGCCGGCGGCAATGCCGGCGGCGGCCGCAACGGTTATTCCTGAATTCCGTACCCGCTTCCGGGATCACGACATTTTCTGGCTGGAACCGGGATGTTCATGTGATATTGATTTGAGTCTGGTTGACGGCAGCGCTTTGGGCGCGGACCGGCTGGCAAACCTGATTGCGCTGGGAGCTGAATTTACTTTACCGGCTTTGTGTATTGATTTTGGAACCGCGATAACTTTCGAATTACTTGATAAAAATAAAATCTTTCTTGGCGGGGCGATTGCCCCGGGGCGTGTGTTATTACGCAATTGCATGCATGATTATACCGCGCAACTGCCCCTGGTTTCACTGAAAACCCCGCCGCCGGACGGGCCCGGTGTGGCTACAGGTGATCAAATGCTTCTGGGCATAGACGCCGGCGTGATCGGGACAGTAAAAGAATTGATTCGAATAATGCGGCAAAGTATAAACGGCGATTTGAATTTAATTGCCGCTGGCGGCGACGCGAAATTTTTCATAAAAAATATTTCCGGGATTGAATATGCTGGAGATGACTTTACTTTAAAGGGAATACTGAAAGCCTGGGAGATTTACAACAAATGCAAATAAAAATCTGTGGAATTCAAAACGAACATGAACTGCAAACCGCTATTGACGCCGGTGCGGATGCGGTTGGGTTTCTGGTCGGACAACTGCATAGATCAAAAACATTTATTCTCGCCAGTACGGCGGGACGATTGGCACAGCAGCTGCCGCCATATATAAGCCCGGTTATCGTTACTCATCTGACCAAAGCCGAAGAAATTGAAGAAATCATGCTGCGGGCAAATATTTATACTGTTCAATTACACGGCGCCGCGAATGAAGAGATTTTCAAATTGCGCGACCTGCTGCCTCCCTACGCGAAAATTATTGTCGCGGAATACATAAAAAACTTGAATGATCTTTTGAGCCTGGAAGAACTTTATCCGGTAGTCAACGCGATTACCCTTGATTGTTATAACCGGGAAGTCGCCCTGATCGGCCAGCAGAATGAAAATAAAGCTTATAACTGGCGGGACGCGGCGGAATTTGTCAGTCAATGTCCTTTGCCGGTAATTATCGCCGGCGGGCTTTCCGACGAAAACGTTGCAGAAGCGATAAAACAAATCATGCCTTACGGCGTTGACGCATGCAGTTATTTAAAAGACGAGGAAACTCAAATCTGCGATCAGGAAAAGTGCGTCAACTATGTGCGAAACGCGAAACTGGCATTTCTCGTCGAAATCCGGTAAACAATTAACAAAGAGGTAATTATGAACAAAGTTGAAACCCATACTATTTCCGTTTTAGTAGATAACAAATTTGGAGTCCTGGCGCGGGTCGCCGGGTTATTCAGCGGCCGCGGCTACAATATTATGTCATTGACCGTGAACGAAACTCAAGACCCGAAGCTGTCGCAAATGACTATTGTCACCAAGGGAGACGATACGGTTATTGAGCAAATTGACAGTCAGCTCAATAAACTTGTCGATGTCCTCAAAGTGGAAGATTTGACTAATCATAACTTTATAGAACGCGAACTGGCTCTGATTAAAGTTCACGTTACTGACGGAAATAAAAAATCGCAGATTATTCAGCTTGTAGAAATTTTTGAAGGTAAAATTGTTACGGTCCACAAAAATGAACTTGGCATTGAGCTTTCGGGCAGGGCTGATAAAATCGATAATTTTGTCGCGTTACTTGCTGATTTCGGTGAAATAAAGCTGGCCCGTTCCGGGCGCGTCGCATTATCCAGGGAAGAAGAATTCTAACCGACCGGAGGATTATCATGACCGACCAAGATCAGGACAACAACAACTACGAACTTCCGCCGGGAATTGTTTTGCCGCAGGATAATTCCCCTGATTATCCTAACTGGAAAAAAGGCATTATTGTTGGTTTTATTGCCGGGATTTGCGGGGCGTTCATCTTGTGGCTCATTCCGCTTGGCGGAATACCGGGCTGCACAATACCGATACTTGCCTTTGTTGTATTTTTCCTGATGGCCGGAAGCATCGCGGCCTTTCGTCCGCCGCGCGACAACAACAGGCCCGAAGGGTAAATGGAAGATGAATATCCAATATCCAACACGGAATATCCAATGATGAAGGAAAAATTGAATAAATTGCCACCGGACAAAATTGCCGAATTGGAATTGATCACTGATAAAATTATTGAAACAGGATTGGCGGAGATAATCATATTGTATGGTTCGCATGCGCGCGGCGACTTCAAAGACGGCAAGATCATTGAAGTTGAAGGCACGCATGTGCAGCGCGGAAGCGATTATGATATTCTGGTAGTGATAGACCAGCCTGATGAAAAGCAGGAAATAGAAAAATTTTACCGAGGATTTGCCCGTCCAAAAACAATTGGCAGCACCAATATAATAATACGCAGAAAACTAAGAGGATTAAATCTGTCTGTTCAAATTATTGTTGAACAAATAGGAGAAATAAACAAACGTCTGGAGGAAAAACAATATTTTTACTCCGACATCAAGCGGGAAGGTATTGTTTTATATGATACAGGCAAATGCCGACTTTCCGACCCTCCGAAAGAAATCACTCCCACTGTCCGCCGACAATATGCAGAAAATCATTTTGAAGGATGGTTTAAAGAAGCTCGAGAGTTCAGAATTGATGCGGATAACTGCATAAAACGAAAGAATTACAAGAGGGCATCTTTTCATCTTGAACAAGCTTGTGAAATGTGTTACAAATGTATACTGTTAGTTTATACTCACTATAGTCCGCGCGAACATGATCTCTATAAACTTCGTGAAAAAGCCGAAAAATACGAAGTGCTTTTACAAGCTGTTTTCCCAATGGAAACAGACAAGCAGGAAGATTTGTTTGGCAAATTGAATTTGGCATACATAGGGGCAAGATATATTAAAAGCTTTAACGTTGAACCAAATGAAATAGATTATTGGAAACCCGAAGTGGAAAAATTGTTGTCCTTAACCGAACAAACTTGTAAAATCAAGATTGAAGCCTTGAGGCAGATAGAAATCGAAAATAAAAACAGAAACGAGCAAGTGTTCTGAAAAAACATAATGTTAAATATGATGAAAAATATTTATGGAATTAGAAATGTGTTTTATTTCGGGGCTTCACCCCGGGCTATGGGGTTGCTGGCTTTCAGCCCTTTGCCGGAGAAGCTACAATTATGAGTAACAGCCCGGTTAATATTGTTTTTGACGCGGGGACTTTACTGCTTGAAAACCTGCCCCTGGAAAAACTGCCCATTCCCTTGCTGCGGCAAATCAAATACGATGAACGCGTCTCCTGTCATCGCTGTATGGCTTATTTGTACGCGCCGCTGGTGCTTGCCCTGCGCGACTGCGGTGCCGCTTACCGGGATGCGGCAAAAAACTTCGGCCCCCTGAAACTCAGCCTCAATACGGAATTCACTCCCCATCCGCACCAGCAGCAGGCTTTGGAACGCTGGAAGGAAGCTCAATGCCGCGCGCTTACCGCTTTGCCGACGGGCTCCGGCAAAACTTTTCTGGCGGTACAGGCAATCTACTACCTGCAGCGTCCGGCATTAGTTGTCGTGCCGACTATTGACTTGCTGCAGCAATGGGCACGCGTTCTGGAAAAAAATTTCAACACAAAAATCGGCATGCTCGGCGGCGGTTCGCGCGACATCCGCGATATTACTGTAACAACTTATGATTCCGCGGTGATCCATATGGAATTCATGGGGGATCGTTTCGCTTTTCTGATTTTTGACGAATGTCATCATCTTCCCGGCGCCGTCAACCGCGGCGCGGCATCAATGTCCCTGGCTCCATATCGTTTAGGACTGACCGCGACTCCTGAACTGGAATACGAAAGCGAACAAATCGTGTCCGAATTGATCGGCCCTTTATGCTGCCAAATCCATATTGACGAACTGGAAGGAAAGATGCTGGCTCCTTACGAGACAAAACAATTAAAAATTGATTTAGACGAAGATGAAGCGATTGCCTACACTGCCAACCGGCAGGTTTATATAGACTTTGTCAAACGCAACGGCATAAATTTTCAACGTAGCGACGGCTGGGCGCAGTTCCTGGGATTATGTGCGCGGCAGCCGGACGGACGCAGGGTTTTCAATGCTTTTCTGGAACAGAAACGCATTGCCCGCGGCGGCCGCGCAAAAATCCGTAAAGTCTGGGAGCTGATTACAAATCACTGCGGTGAACGCGTAATAATTTTTACCGCTGACAATAAAACCGCTTATTTACTGGGGCGGAAATTCATGATGCCGGTTTTGACGCATCACACCAAAGTAATTGAGCGCAAGGAAATGCTGGATTTTTTTCGTTCGGGCAAGTACCCGGTGTTGATAAGCAGTAAAGTGCTTAATGAAGGTGTTGATGTTCCTGAAGCGAGTGTGGGGATAATTGTCTCCGGCAGTGGCAGTATTCGCGAACACGTTCAGCGTCTGGGTAGAATCCTGCGTGCCGGCGACGGAAAACAGGCGGTCTTGTATGAACTGATCAGTGCCGGGACTTCTGAGGAAAGCGTCAGCAAGCGCCGCCGCGAACACCGTGCCTATCAAAAAACGGGCTTTCGCCGTTTTGGAAGGGGGCGCTGATGTTAACCAGGGATTTGGTAAAATTTCGCCGTCAGGGCAAATATGTCCGTCCGTATTTTATTGCCGCGGATGACAGCAGCCTGCTGCAAATAGCGGATAATCTACTGACCGTCTATCAGGGACGGGAAGAGAGTGAAAATTTGACGCGCGGAGAAATTGAGGAACTTGTCGAGCCGGTCTTGAAATCTCACCGGGACCTGAAATTAACCAGGGGGCTTAACAAGTTGATTTTAGACCGTTGTGAGTTTTCGCAAGCGGAGGATTTTGAGTATCCCGCTCGCCGCCGGGAAATTTTTCTCAAGGCGGCGGAGTTGTTGAAGCAAGGGGCGAAAGACTGCGAAAAATATCGCCGGAAATTAATTCAGGAGCTTGCCGCCGGGGATTTTGCGAAACACGATATTTTCGCGGATCTGCCTGAAAACGAGACGCTGACCGGATTAAAAAAACTTTTTCCGCGCGAATTGCTTGAGCGCTATAATTGTGCCCAGGTGCAGGGCTTGTTATTTCACGCCGCGGAGATGGAAATAAAAGTTTCCTCGCCGGACCCGGCGGAATTACGCCGCTTATTCAAATACCTCAAGTTTTTTCGCTTACTTGCGGAAATAGAACAACTCAAAAGTCCTGCCGGCAAAAAAGATACGCTGCTTATGCGCTTAAAAATCAGCGGTCCGGCGAGCATGTTTGAAAACAGCCGTAAATACGGTTTACAGCTGGCCGCGTTTTTCCCCGCGGTCTGCGCCCTGGACAAATGGCAGCTCAAAGCTGATGTGAAATTAAATAATAAAATTTGCCGTTTGAATTTGGATGAAACGACTAACCTGGTTTCGCATTACCGTAATTTCGGCGCGTACATACCGGAAGAAATCGTCATGTTTCATCGTTTATTTAAACAAAAGATCAAAGACTGGCAAATAAGCGGCGAAACGCCTTTTATCAAGGCGCAAAGACAGGAAATAATTTTCCCGGACCTGAATTTCCAAAATAAAAACGGTAAAATCATTCATTTGGAATTATTTCACCGCTGGCATCGGGGAGCTTTACTCAAACGTCTGGAGTTTTGTGAAGCCAATCCTGATTTGCCTTTATTGCTCGGGGTGGACCGCGCCCTGCTCAAGGGCGACTTAAGCGGACTGCTTGAAAACAGTGCTTATTTCCAGAAAAAAGGTTTTTTATTCCGGGATTTTCCCGGAGTTGCCCGGGTAAATAAATTATTGAATGAAAACATCAAGAAACAAAAAGATAACGAAACCGCCGTCCGGCTTTTTGAAAAGATGTGAACGTTCGAGCCTTGCTGCAAAGTTTTATTTTTTTCAAGAATTTAAGTTAAACCGAGTTTTGTCGGACGCGTCTAATCCCTACCTGAACATTGCCCAAAGTACTTTTATTTTGTCGTAATTAATTGTAAAATTATTTGCATTAGATTTCTGTTCTGATATTGTATAAGCATACGGGTTAGCCGTTGAAAATATTAATCTTTTACAAGGAGGTCCGCCATGGTGACTGGAATCGTACTGGTCAACGCAAAACGTTCCAAACTCGACACTGTAGTCAAAAGTCTGATAAGCATTGATGGAATAACTGAAGTATACACTGTCGCGGGAGAATATGATTTGGTTGCAATGATACGGGTGAAAGATAATAAACAACTGGCGGATATTGTCGCGAAACATATGACTCGCGACGTTGATGGTATAAAATATACTAAAACTCTTATTTCACTGGACGTGAATGCGAAAGTGGATTTATGCGATATCTTTGGATAGCATATCGTTTTATATATATTTACAAAAAAAACCGAAGGACAAATCCTCCGGTTTTTTTATGTCTGTAAAACTATAATGACTTTAAGTTTTCAGCAAGATTATTTTTATCAATTAGAAGATAGCGTTTCTTGAAAGCGTCTTCAAATGCAGAAGGAGCACCTTTATTGTCAAATTTAGCTTTAGGGCTTATTATGACAACCGCGCTGATCATTCCCTGCTTGATTGCAGGAGCAAGTTTGATTGAACCGCCCATGCCGGAGCCTATAAAAATCAATTTAGGACGCTTGGCTTTCGACATTCTCCACAGTTTCATTTTGCTGGCATCGCGAGGTAAACCAATTACAGAAATCACAACATTGTCAGAACTGTTGGCGCTGAGAGTAGCATCAAAATCCTTACTTGTCATCATTTCCATCATCGGCATCATCGGCATATCTTCCGGCATGCCTTTAGGACGTTTAGGTTTATCTAAAATTTCCAGAGCTACAGCGTTAACACTGTTACTTCCCATTCCTTTTTTCAAAGCAGCGATAAAACCCTGTTCACGTTTGTTTTTTTCAAAATCTTCGTTTTCAATTAATAAAACTTTTGCTCCTGGAACGTTTTTCGCAATGAATTTACCAACCATATAACCTTGAGATGCATAAAAATGGTTCTCGGCTTCAATCATGCCGGCGGTACTGCTGCCAAAAATGTTATTTTTGTAAAGCATGTAAATACCGCTGATAATCACAACGATCAACAAGGCGATTGCAATCGGTTGTGCGCCGGGGTTGGTTTTTTGCTTTTTAGAACAGATGATCATACCAATAAGAGCGGCGACCATTACTACACCTGTAAGAACCATTGACGAATTCATATTATCTCCTTTTTTCTGAGGTTATATATTAACAATTAAATTATTATATCTCAATGTAAAAACAAATGCAAATAATTTCAAGCTCATTTTGCTAATAATTTACAATTTTTTTGCAAATTCTTCGTCAAAAATCAAATTCAAGGCGGTTTGCCCGACGATTTTGAGACTTTTCGCGGATATATTTTTAATATTGTCCTCCGAACTGTGCCAAAATGAATTACCCGGGCCAAATTCAAAATCAATGATGTCAATAACCGGAATTCCCATTTCCTGAAAAGGTGTATGGTCATCAAGCAGTGCTGCCGGTAAATAATCAAAATATTGAGCGTTACCGCCTCTGTCGGCAGCTTTGAATAACATTTCACTGAGTCGTTTATCAGAATCAATCGGCAAAGTTATCTTCAAATCTTTATCGCCGACCATGTCCAGGATAATAACCGCGCGGCACGGTGAAGCCGGATTTTGCGCTTTGAGCTGCCGGGCGTAATGTTTACTTCCAAACAAACCGTCATTGGCGCCATAACTGGTGAAGCATTCCTCCCCGTCAAAAAAAACAAATTTCAAGGTATATTCCGGTCGTATTCCTGAATCCTTTATTGTTCTGATGAGCTCCAGTAAAACAGCGGTGCTTGATGCTCCGTCGTTCGCGCCCTCAAATTTCACACCTGCCGGTAATTTTTTAGTATCAAAATGACTCCCGATAATAATAAAAGCCTTTTGTCTCCCGGGAATGACCACTTCAATATTAACGAATTGCAGCAATCCTTCTTCCGTCATGCACTTAAATTTCCGGCGCGCGGTTACTGCTCCGTATTTTTCCGCGGCCGCCGCGATAAATTCCGCCTGGCGCAAATTAGCGGCCGTTCCGGAACTGCGCGGGCCGAAAGAAACAAGTTTAAGCAGTAAACGCAGAGCATTTTGTTCATCAAAATCAGGAACCCTGGTCTCTTTAGAGCCGCATGCTGTAAACAACAACAAACCCGAACAAATCAAACAAAAAATAAAAATACGCACATTATATTTCCCGTTAAACCATACTTATTTATAGCCGAGTTCTTTGTCGGCTTCTTTAGCTTTTTCCTGCAGCTTTTTCAGAATTTCCGCTTTGAAAGAACTCGTCTTGGCCAAATGATTGATTAAGCCTTCACAATTACGGAACTTGTTTGGCAAAGCGGCGACATGCCCGTCTTGATATAATATATTGATTGTTTTTTTATTACTGTCCAGTTTGTCAAAGACTACCGGAATATCAGCCCCATCCCCTTCAGTGAAACCGCCCAGATAAATGTAAGAAGAATTTGCTTCTTTTAATTCCTTAGTTGTTGTTTTGACAGCTTTGGAGTCCGGGCAGACATAAACTGATAAATCAGTCAAATAATCTTTTTTAATTAATTTCTTTAAACCCACAACATTATTTCCGGCTGGATATTTGTCTTTATGGTCCATGGCGTACATTTTAAGAGCCAGGCCTATCTGTTTCAGGTTGCTCATGCAGGATATCCGACGGGCTTTTGTGCGGGCCTTGCCCAGCGCCGCCGGCAGTACTGTTGCCAATTGCGCGATTGACGGCATAATGCTCGTATAGGCGATAAACTGGGGGAGATCCATCGGGCTGTTCATGACGTGCATAATGCCATCTTTTTCTCTGGATACGACCATAAACAAATCGCTTGGCGGAAATAATTTAGACAAGACGGACCAATCTTTATCTCCTACAGGCGCGTTTGTTTTGATAATGTCGATTATCACCTTAATCGTTTTGCTGTTAAAATATAAAAAAGCTATGCCTTTCGCGGGAAGTCCCTGACTGAGGTGTTTAAATTCAGGTGTTGAGCTTAAACCATCCTTTTTGGCAATAGTGTTTTTAATGATTTCCAGGATTTTGGCATTGGAAACAATATAAATATTTTCACCATCGCGGCGAATAAGGGGTTTAAACCAGGTCAAAAATGGAGGAGTTACAGGGCTGATTTCATCAGGCAGCACCTGCAGCCTGGGTTTAGATTTTGCTATTTCAGATAAAACTTTGAAAACCAGATTATTTTTATTCGGAATTTTCACCATCGCGAATACCACGGGTCTGCCGTTATCGGTTTTGACGCTGATAAGGGTTGAGGACCAGATGCCGCTGAGGCTGTCAAGAAATTCCGGCAATTTCAGTTTAAACTTATTGAAAAAGCTTTGTTCAGCCAGCATCGGCGCGCTTTGAACAAGCGGGAAAGGGGTTTTTGAAAAGATAATTTTAATTTTAGCCCACACTTTTCCCGGCTCGGCTTGCGTAGCGGAAGCAAACAAAGTTTCTTTGGGCAGAGATGCCAGGCCAGTTAATTCACTATTTTTTTCGGCTGCAAAATCCCAGATGAGACCTTTGACCTTTTTGTCGCCATGATAGACAATTTGACGTGAGCGGAATAATGCCGGGTTTTTATCTGTTTTTTCGACAATAAGTACTGAACTTGCGCCGCCGGCGAGCACTTCGTTTATTCCAAGGTTCCGGACTACCGGTTTCAGGCAGTTGTATATCATCATCGGCATCATTTGCTGTTGCGGGTCAGGAACTACAACTTTTATTGCCGCGGGAAGCTGCGCGTAGGTATTTTCAATCGCTCGGAACAGGTATTTAGTGCTTTGAAAATCAAAATACGAACCGCCTTTATCCAGTTTTGAAGAAACTTTGTCAAACAATTCCCGGTCAGCCTGTTTATCGCCGCCCTGAACTGATAAACTAAAGCAAACTACTGTAATTGCTGCTAAAAAAGCAGACGAAAAGCATTTTGTCATTTTCATACAAATCCCCTTGTGTTGCTAATAATTTTATGTGGTATTTATAACAATAAGCTGAGCAATGCCGTAAAGCAAGCGAATTTACAAAAAACTGTTATTTATAAGAAATTAATAATATAAAACCGCAGATGCCCACTTGAAAATATTAACGATAGAGACTAAGTTGTTTTGTCTGGTTTTCAGTGGAATATTTATATGGAGTTAATAAAATGATGACCGAAACAAATCGAAAAGAATCTGTTAAACGTCTGTTTTTTTATACCGGGATATTTTTTCTTCTTGTTTTTTGCGTCGGCAGAATGCATCATGCTTACACGCAGAATATGGGGGTTGACTTTACTCTATTTTTCAGCTGCACCTATGCCGCGATGCGCGGCCAGGATTTTTTCGACGTCAAAAACCTGATTTTTCATGAATGGGAGGAATCCCTGATGGTTCTGCCTGGCCTGCTCATCTTTTATATACCATATATGCTCCTGGACATAAACAGCGCGCATTTGCTGTACTTTCTGTTGAGCCTGGGTGTTTCCGTGTTTGTTTATGTCTGGCTGTTTAAACTCACTGGCTTGCTCAAAAAGGTTGATTTCCGCAATCCGAACCTGAATACATTAATGTTTTTCGCAGGCGGGTTTATTTTTCTGAACTCTTCCCC
>VAOY01035843.1_pt1 | contig 20463 bp, 21 predicted proteins | sample 3393881 | NCBI WGS metagenome assembly VAOY01 (sample SAMN08290430, study PRJNA428436) | hydrothermal vent metagenome | isolation source: Deep-sea hydrothermal vent chimney | place: Indian Ocean: Southwest Indian Ridge
CGTCGATCCGCGGGCAGTCAAGGTCATGGCTGAAATCGGGGTGGATATATCAGGGCAGGAATCTTCCATTCTCTCGGACGAAATGCTGGAATGGGCCGACCTGGTAATAACCCTCTGCAGTGACGCCGACCGGAACTGCCCCATTCTGCCTTCCGGAACCCGCAAGATCCATTGTCCATTCACCGACCCACGGAAAGCAGCGGGAACCGGGGCGGAGATCACTGCAGTCTATCGATCGGTGAGAGACGAGATCCTGTTATTTGTTAAAGATCTGATCGATCACCACCTCCAGTAGAAGGTCAGCAGAAACGTATTCTCTGCATCCCAGCCGTCGTAGCGCACGAGGAAACCAAAAGGAGAATCCGCCATCTTGTACCTGGCAAATCCCCAGAATCCCGATCCATCACTTCCCGTAATGAGCCCATGGTTCGTCTGCATCGTCATCTTTCGATTTGAAACCGTTCCCGTTGCTCATCATCACCCGCACCCGGATCAGCCTGCCGGGAGTATACGTTCCTGAGATTCCGATGTCGGCCGAGGAACGCACGCCGGAATTGTCCTGGAAAGTCTTCGAGATCGAACGGTGGTTGACAAGTTGATGACTCAACATATCATACAATATTAATAAACGCGACAAAATTGGTCGTATTTTTTCTACAAGAGAAGCTTTATGCCCGAAACCAGATCACAAGCGGATAATACAGAGAGCCGGAAGAATTCCGTATCTGAAACAACTGCTGATGTGCTGAAGCATCTTGAGGATCGGAAATACAAGAACGGCTTCGTTACCGAGATCGAGCAGGATACAGTCGCTCCTGGACTTGACGAGGATGTAATCCGCTTTATCTCTGCCAGGAAGGATGAGCCTGAATGGCTTCTGGAGTGGCGTCTGAAGGCTTACCGGCACTGGCTCACTATGACCGATCCCGACTGGGCTAATATCTCCTATCCTCCAATTAATTACCAGAAGATCAGTTACTACTCCGCTCCCACTTCACTGAACGAAGGGCCGAAGAGCCTGGAGGATGTCGATCCGGAGATCCTGCAGACATACGACAAACTGGGTATTCCCCTTCTGGAACAGAAAAAACTGGCCGGCGTGGCCGTTGATGCAATTTTTGACAGCGTTTCGGTAGCCACCACATTCAAGGAGAAACTGGCCGAAGAGGGAATCATATTCTGCTCCTTTTCAGAAGCGGTGCATAAACACCCGGATCTGGTACGCCAATACCTGGGATCGGTCGTTCCTTACACAGACAACTACTTCGCGGCCCTGAATGCGGCCGTCTTCAGCGACGGTTCATTCGTGTTCGTGCCCAGGGGTGTCCGCTGTCCGATGGAGCTCTCGACCTACTTCCGGATCAATGCTGCAAATACCGGACAGTTCGAGCGGACTCTGATCATCGCCGAAGAGGCCAGCTACGTCAGCTACCTGGAGGGCTGTACCGCACCGATGCGCGACGAGAACCAGCTACACGCGGCCGTGGTAGAACTCTTTGCCCTCAGGGACGCCGAGATCAAGTACTCGACGGTACAGAACTGGTATCCGGGAGACGAACAGGGCAAAGGGGGAATTTACAATTTCGTTACAAAGCGCGGGATCTGTGACGGGGAGAACTCGAAGATCTCGTGGAGTCAGGTGGAAACCGGATCTGCAATCACCTGGAAGTACCCCTCCTGCATCCTCAAGGGAGACAACTCGATCGGAGAGTTCTACTCGGTAGCTGTTTCAAGCATGTACCAGCAGGCCGATACTGGAACAAAGATGATCCATATCGGCCGGAACACGAAGAGTACTATTATCTCGAAGGGGATTTCAGCCGGCCACGGACAGAACACCTACCGTGGACTGGTCAGAATCGGCAAGGGGGCAGAGAATGCCCGCAATTTCTCCCAGTGCGACTCGATGCTGATAGGGGACAAATGCGGCGCCCATACATTCCCCTATGTTGACGTGCGCAATCCAACGGCTATAACTGAACACGAAGCCTCAACCTCAAAGGTGGGAGAGGACCAGCTCTTCTACTGTGCTGCAAGGGGTATCGGCGCCGATGACGCTCTTTCGATGATAGTCAACGGTTTCTGCAAAGAGGTATTCGACCAACTTCCGATGGAATTCGCAGTAGAGGCATCCAGTCTGCTCCAGATCACTCTGGAAGGCAGCGTGGGTTAAGAGAAAAGCGAGATCAGATGAAATGCTGGAAGTCAAGAATCTGCACGCCCGCATAGAAGGCAGGGAAATCCTGAAAGGATTGAGCCTTACCATCAACCCGGGGGAGGTCCACGCGATTATGGGCCCCAACGGCTCGGGCAAGAGCACCTTCAGCCAGGTGCTTGCCGGACGTGACAGTTACATGGTCACGGAAGGTGAAGTTCTCTACAACGGGGAGAATCTGCTTGAACTGCAGCCGGAAGAGAGGGCGCGCGAAGGCATCTTCATGGCCTTCCAGTACCCGGTCGAGATTCCCGGTATCACGAATGCCTACTTCCTGAAAGCAGCTCTCAATGCCATCAGGAAGCACAGGGGCGAATCGGCAATGGATGCCTTCGATTTTCTGGAACTGGCCCGGGAGAAGATGACCCTCGTCAAGATGGATGAGGTAATGCTCAAGCGGCCTGTTAACGTGGGATTTTCCGGGGGAGAAAAGAAGAGGAACGAGATCTTCCATATGGCTGTTCTTGAACCGAAACTGGCCATTCTGGACGAGACCGATTCGGGCCTCGACATAGATGCAATGAAGATCGTGGCCGATGGCATCAACTCGATGAGGGACGAGGATCGCGCATTCCTTGTAATCACCCACTATCAGCGGCTGCTCAACTATATAGTCCCCGATTTCGTGCACGTGCTGGTCGATGGTCAGATAGTTCAATCCGGCGGAAAGGAACTGGCTGAAAGACTTGAGGAGAAGGGCTACACCTGGCTCAAGAAACAGCCTCCGAATAGCGGTGAGGAAGGTAATTACTGAGGCAGACCGGATGGGACTTCACGATTTCATAGGTGCGTCTGAGAGAAGAAGCTGGCTGGAGGATTACGCGAAGTTTTCCTCCAGACTGCCTGCAGATGAACCTTCCGCTCTGGCACAGCTGCGCCAAAGTGCAATCGGCAGGTTCGAGGACCTGGGATTCCCGAAAACCTCTCAGGAGGAGTGGAGATTCACCGATGTCGGTCCGATAGCTCGTACCGTATTCAGAAGACCTGGCGGTAACGAGAGCGGGATCAGCCCGGTGCAGATGGTTCCCTTCTCATACATGGTCTGCGGCGAACTCGTTTTTATAAATGGCCGTTTCTCTCCCTCCTTCTCCTCCCCCTGCGACCTGCCGGAAGACGCCGTCATGTGCAATCTGGCCGATGCCCTGAGAACACATCCGGAGAAGGTTCAGGCACATCTGGGAAGGTATGCATCATTCGAGAAGAATCCCTTCGTCGCTCTCAACACGGCATTTCTCAGGGAGGGAGCCTTCATCTACCTCCCCCGCAACAGTGTTGTCAGCAAACCGATCCATCTGCTCTACCTCTCTACTGTCAATGGCGAGCCGACAGTATCGTATCCGCGGAATCTGATCATCGCCGAAGAGGGCAGTGAAGCCACGATCATCGAAAGTTATGCAGGTACCGGACACGGCTCCTATCTCACAAACGCAGTCACAGAGATCGTGGCCGGCGAAGGATCAAAGATCGAGCACTACAAGCTGCAGCAGGAGAACCTCGATGCATTCCACATGGCTACTCAGCAGATATATCTGGCAGCAGACAGCAGAGTATCAAGCCAGTCGATTTCCTTCGGTGGCGGTCTTGTTCGGAACAACCTTGGAGCTGTTCTGAACGGTGAGGGTGCCGAGTGCAATATGAACGGGCTCTACCTGGTAAAGGGACGTCAGCACATCGACAACCACCTGAATGTGGAGCATGTAAAGCCTGGGTGCACGAGCCGCGAACTCTACAAAGGCATTCTTGAAGATCATTCAAGAGCGGTGTTCAACGGGAAGATCCATGTTCATCCCGACGCACAGCAGACAGACGCACAGCAGACCAATCACAACCTCCTGCTCTCGGACAGGGCACAGGTCAATTCCAATCCCCAGCTCGAGATATTCGCAGACGACGTCAAGTGTTCTCACGGTTCCACGACCGGGCAGCTGGACGAAGAGGCTCTCTTCTATCTCAGGTCGCGAGGCATTGATGAGGAGGCCGCACGCAGTCTGCTTATATATGCTTTTGCCAGTGAGTGCATCGAAATGGTCGATTTCAAACCGGTCAGGAAAGATCTGAGGGAACTGCTTCTCAGCCATCTTCCCCGGAGCGATATCGTCCGGCGGGCAATGTGAGGATCCATGTCCGATCTGCGTGAACTGTATCAGGAAGTGATACTGGACCATAGCCGGAATCCCCGCAACTACGGCAGGCTGAACAATCCTACTCACGAAGCCAGGGGACACAATCCTCTCTGTGGAGACGATATCACGATATATCTGAAGTTGGATGGTGACATGGTTGAAAACATCTCATTCGAAGGCTCAGGGTGTGCCATTTCCACATCTTCAGCTTCACTGATGTCTGAGATGCTGAAGGGAAAGCAGATCGAAGAGATAAGGTCCATATTCGACAGCTTTCATGGTATGGTTACGGGAGATCCAAGTCAGAAGGCTGAAATCCCTCCAGATATGGGTAAACTGGCGGTAATGGCTGGTGTGCGCGAATTTCCGGTCAGAGTCAAATGCGCGACTCTGGGTTGGCATGCACTGCTGGCCGCCCTGCAGGAGAGTGTAGAAACGATCTCAACTGAGTGAATTATCCTGCATCTTAGTGATTAATCCTGCACCAGAGCGATTAATACTGCATCAGAGCAATTAATCCTGCATCGGAGCGAATTATCTTACCTTCTGAAGAACTTCACAGTTTTCTGCAGACTCTCCACCAGCAGGTCGACCTCTTCACGGGTGTTATAGAAGGCAAATGAAGCTCTGGTCGTAGAGGGCACATCGAGCACCGCATGAAGTATCTGGGTGCAGTGATGACCAGCTCGTACTGCAACGAAATCCTCATCCAGCATCATCGAGATATCGTGCGGGTGAATCCCTTCGAGGCTGAAGGTGACCAGAGCCGATCTCTCGTCCCGGGGTCCGTAGATTTTTATTCCCTCCAGTTTGTCGAGTTGTTCCATGGCATAACTGACAAGGCCGCTCTCATACGCATGGATTTCTGCCATTCCAATTCCCAGCAGGTAGTCAGCAGCTGCGGCCATTCCAACCGCTCCTGCGATATTCGGCGTGCCCGCCTCGAACTTGTAGGGGATCTTGTTGAATGTGGTTCCTTCTTTGGAAACGAATTCGATCATCTCGCCCCCGGTCAGGAAAGGCTGCATTCCCTCCAGCAGATCCCTGCGACCCCAGAGCAGACCGGCACCGGTCGGACCGCACATCTTGTGAGAGCTGATCGCCATGAAGTCTATACCCAGATCGATCACATTGACGGGCATGTGAGGGACGCTCTGTGCAGCATCCAGAATTACGATAGCTCCGGCTTCATGGGCCTTCCCTGCCAGATCGGCAACAGGATTGATTGTGCCCAGGACATTGCTGACATGGATGACACTTACGATCCGGGTTGAAGGTGTCAGAAGCTCCTCGAAAGCCTCCATATCGAGAGTGCCTTCATCTGTGATCGGAATATATCTGACCTTTGCTCCGGTTTCGGCGGCGATGATCTGCCACGGAACTATGTTCGAATGATGCTCCATCTCAGTAATAAGGATTTCATCACCGGCTGAGAGGTTACCCCTTCCCCATGAATGGGCGACAAGGTTCAGACCCTCGGTGGCATTCCTGGTGAAAATGCAGGTTCGCGGATCGGGGGCCCCTATGAATCGGCTGAGGGTAATCCGGGCCTCTTCGTAAGCCCGGGTTGCCTCCTGACTCAGGATATGCAACGCCCGGTGTACATTGGCATTGTGGGTCCGGTAATAATCATCGAGACGCTTCAGCACTGCTTCAGGTTTCTGGCTGGTAGCGGCATTATCCAGATATACCAGAGGCTTACCATTGATGGTGCGCGAGAGGATGGGAAAATCCTTCCGCAGGGAATAGGGATCGAATGCGTTTTTCATCTATCCTCTGAGTACACCGTTCCGCAATTACGCTGGCATTCAAACGTCGATGCATTCCGGCCTGCAATAGTCACCACTATTCCTCCTCCTCGCGCCTTGCTGGCCGGACGCCTCGGCGCTCTCTATACGTCACCGTAATTACGGAGCGGCGCACTGAGCCTCCGGCCATAATATACGACCAATTATATCCAAGTTAAGGAATCGAGCCCGGCAGGGAAAGCGGAACTGCATGTCGGAGGTTATCTCTCCTCCGGTGGAGATGGAGAGGGGGTGATGGAAACATCGGCAAGTTCCAGTCCTCCCAGCAGTTCCAGATGAACCGAGATCTCTTCCCTCACCTCCTCGTGCCTCTTGAGGAATGCCTGAGCTTCGTCGTGATCATAAGGCTGCAGCACATATGCACCTTTTGAACGCGCCATTGCAGCGGCGGTCCAGGTCTTGCGCAGCAGGGTCGTAACCGCTTCGCCGTCCCAGGGAAATTCGGCCAGTCCTGCAACGAAATTTATTCTGGGCGCCAGAGCCGAACCGCCCACAACGCGCTGGATCTGAGTTGAAATCCGCTCCAGGGCCGGTATGACCTTCGATTTGGCGGCATCGAGGAAGAGGACGCCGAAGTGACTCCTGTCGAGCCTGCAGATCAGGTCGGTCTCCCTGACACTCGCTTTGATCACCTGTATGAAGGTGAGAATGCTCTCTTTCAATATCAGGTCATCCATCTCTTCCAGCAGCTCATCGTAATTGACCACCGCCAGGATTCCGCAGGTAACCCTGGTTCCCCTGCGCCCGGTAAGGTTGATCTCCTCTTCGAAACGACGCAGCCAGTATTCCCTCGACCAGATGCGGTAGGGAAGTTCGCTGATGGCGTGAACTGTAGCATCCTCCAGTAGATACCTTCGCAGAGTATGCTCCAGCTCAACGACGATCGTTCGGATAACAGCATGGCTTAATGTATCCTCCTGGGCAGGATCATTATCAAACAGGTAGAGCATACCGAGGTAGGTTCTGCCGGCATCCCGAAGCACCCACGGAGTAGCTCTGGTGAAGGAAGAGAACTCCTGATCGGGATACACTTCCGCGATATCAGTGCATGCCTGCCGTCCCTGTACCTTCAAATCGGCTCTTGGATCGAGATGTTTGAGTACCAGATCGTGCAGGTTCCCGGATTCATTGAAATCAACATGCCTTATGAATGTCCGATGTTCACCCAGCACTGTTGTTGGAAAGAGAGCAAGTCTGTTGTTGCCCACTATCCTGGAGAGCGTGTTGAGAACCATATTGAGCAGATGACCGGCTTCGGCTTCCCTCATCAGAGTCCTGGTCATCTGCAGCATCTGAATCAATTGAGTCAGTTTCTTATGTTCCCGTTCCAGCCGTACAACATGGCTCAGAAGGCTCCCCAGATGTTCTGAGGCGGTATTAACTTCAACAGTGGCTGCAGGGGATAACTGTTCGGTCACACTTCCGCCCGACAGCAGAATCCCTCCATAGAACTGACCTTCATGGAGAATGGGCACCCAGTGTACTTCCTCCGGCCGCTGAAAATCCGGACCAGACCAGAGTCCAGCATACTTATCGTTTAATGTGACCACAGCGAAAGCATCTTGAGGGAAATCTCTGCTCAGCTCACTCAGTGTCGGAAATGTCATGTCAGCGGCAGCAGTGTTATCACTATTAGACGCAACAGCATCGCGCAGAAAGCGTACACTCTGCTCATCGACAGGATCTCCGAACATCAGCAGCGCCTCTGAGGCTGCAGAGGCTCCACGCAGGGAAGAGAGCAACCTGCGAATCACAGGTTCCAACGCTTCGAGAGCATTCGGAACGGCGCTGCTCTCTTCTATTGTGACCTTATCTGCATCCGATTCAGCCATTACCTGCCCCTTATAACTACCCTTATAGCTGCTCTCTATTCGCCAGACGGGACATATCCATGTTAGAATTGCACCTGCAGGCTTGCAAGTTACACTAAAATATTCCAGTTTTGAATGTGAAGAGAGACATAACTGTTTCAACATACATGAAAAGATGTAGACGTCACGACTGTTCAGATCGTCTTTTCATTACACCTGCCCTGGTACACCGCTCCATAATTGCGGAATGGTGTACATAGTGCACCGCTCAGTAATTACAGAACAGTGTACATATTCCAGTATAACGGGGAGATTCCATGCCTCACCTTAGAGTGACACATCGAAAGCAGATCTTCTTTCTGCTTCTTCCAGCCCTCGCTGCAACAGCCCTGGCATCTGCCTGTACACGTAACCCGTATGATCCGAATGCAGCCGAATCCAGGAATGAAGGCTATTTCAGTTTTACTCCCGTTCTGGAAGGGGAATCGATCTGGCAGCTCGCGGTGGCCTCGGCACCCGACGGCAAAATTGCCGCTGTCATTGCAACCGATTACCGGGAAATGAAGATATTGGAAAGCAGTGCGGGAACCTGGAGCACGATCTCCACCATATCCGGCGGAGGACTCCACCCATCCTATCTGAGCATCGCACCCGGGCCTGCCGGCGCCTGGTGGGTGCTTGCCTCTAACAGTGACACCGGTATGAAACTGTACCGCATAGGAGGCGCAGGAGATTCCACTCTGGTCATACCTCCCTACAACACCGTCGCCTGGGATTCGACCAGTCAATGTGCCGTAGTTTCAGACAATCAGGGAAGACCGATAACCATAATGCGTGCCGGAGGACAGGGATTGATTAGAGCGGCACTTGCAGATACCGGATGGACTCACAGCCGGATAGCGGAGACCGGTCTCTATTCCATCCTCGATGATTTCGCCAGAGACTCCAAGGGACGTGAACACATCCTCTATCATCGATACGAGACAGATGTCGGACAGTACAGTCGCTCCGACATCGATTCCACAATAACACTCGAGATTGCAAATTCAGGTTCCAACCTTGCATTGACCGTTTCTACGGATGGTTTCCCATTTGTCGCCGGATCGGTCGACTATCAGAACAATCTTCTGATCTGGCAGCTTTTCGATTCCGACGAACAGGGAGTCTTCTGGGTTTCTGAAACACTCTCTCTGCTTGAACATGAACTTTACGTGGGAAACTTCGACATATGTATCGACTCGGATGCCCAGCCATATGTTGCCTTTGCAGTCTGGGAGAGTGCTTCCACTTTCGGTGTATATCTGGCCATGCGTGATCCTGCCGCAGCCTATGGGTGGTCAACCATACCTGTTGTTGAGGGTCTGTCACGGGTTGGAGCAACGAACCGGATGAGGATCTTCAGAATGGTGAAAGATCCCATGGACGATATTCACGTTTTCTATGTGAATGGCCGTACAGGTTCGTCCGTCTCGGGTTTGTGGGAGGCGGTTCCGATTTCATAAGAAAAACGCAGAATTGCATCGATTTACCTGAAGAAGATACAGCCTCACATTGAATTACTGATAAAAGGGCCACAGCCGGTTCCGGCAGTGGCCCCCTCAAACAAAAGATGGTGCCGGAGGTAACTGGGCTTGCTCCAACGGTCGCCGCAGCCCGGATAATGAGTGCGGCGAGCCCGACCCGTCATGAGAAGCCAGAATCTGAACCGGCTATGCCGATTTATCATCTCCTTCCGGCACCTGTACTCAACTTAACCACCAATTCTGTCCGTTGTCGATAATTATCTGAGCAGTGGCTCTCATATCGAAGGTCGCGCCCGCTTCTGACCTATCGCCGCCAGAGCGACCAGTCCCACCATTATGCGGGCAAATAGTGCAGGAAGTGCCAGTTCTCCACCACCAATAAAGGATGCGACCACTCCAAGAATCGCCCAGAGAAGAAGAAGGTAAAGAGAATAGAAGCGGTTCATCAACATCGTGATCCCTGTGCCGGCAAGAAGGAAGAAACCGACACCTTCGATCACGAAGGTAACATCACTGCCTGCTTCGCCGGTAAATGCTCCAACTCCCTGAAACAATCCAACGGCAAGGAATCCAACACTCATCAGAATGCGCAGTGCTGCACTTATTGGAATTTCTTCGCTTTCAGTCTGAGGGGCCCCTTGAGGCATATCGGAGGAAGCGGATTGATTCATGGATCAGACTCCCTGTTGAAAGGAGATGATTCTCTGCGACAATGTCAGTGTTCTGAATCAAAAATCCGCTGAAATTCGTCCTCCGCTGCAACCGCACCACCGGCGTTGCGCCTCCTCGCCACAGCCACCACTATGCCTCGTCGCTGCGCCTTGCCGGAGCGGCGCAGCGGAATCCTCGATTATGCAGCGGACCTTCGACTCAAAACACTAGTGCCCTGTCACGCAACAACCGTCGCATTCGAGCGGCGCCGAATCCCGACCGGCTGCGTTTCGCCTCCTCGCCATAGCCACCGCTATGCCTCGCCGCCGCGCCTTGCAGGCCGGGCCCAGCATCACTCTCGATGCTGACGTTTATCACCTGACATGACACTAGCATACCACTCTCTACCGACGCTAAATAATGGAAAGTAGCAGGTAGCATCAGATAAAATTCTGAATTTATTGAAGATATCAGAGACTCATAAATGAAACGAAACGATCATAAAATAATTTTACGCCGCATTACCCGGGTTGTGGCAATCGGTTTCATACCTGCTCTTATCATTCCCGGTTGTGCAGCTTCTTCGAAACCGGGGAATCCTCCCCACCTGCTTGTCGAGGCCTCCAGGAGCGGCAGAGGGTGGCCTTTCGGAGAGAGCGGTAGAGGCTCAGTGATACATATTAAGGAGATTGCACGGGAAGAAGAATACGGGTGGACTGCCGGGAAACCGGTAGGTCTCGGAGGGTACGACTCAGAAATTCCCGGAGAGACGGGCCTCGGCCGACAGCAGCAGTACCTCAATTCTCTCTGGGGGCCTGAGGGCGAGATTATCTTTTACGAGAGGATAGGCACCTGCTGTCCATTCGACATGTTCGGCGCTCCTCTCGACAAGGGAATGCTCGATGTATACGCATTGACCTGGGAGGGGCAGGCGGAACTGAAACATCTTTATCTGGACAGATTCAGGGAGGGACCGGTTCGTATTCCCTCAGGATTGACAACTAAAGTCAAACAGCTGTCTGCGCTTTCCGGGGATGGCTGCATTTTAAAACTCCCATGACAACGAAAGGTCCTTTCATCCCATTGCCTGACGTACCTGCCGGTGCAAAATGCATCTGCGGCAGTGACCGATTGTATAAGGATTGCTGCAGCCCGAAGCTGACCAGCCTGAACCGGACGGCAGGGTACCTCGAGAAGTGGCGTGAATTGGACGACTACACCAATGTCTTTCAGACGTACAGCGATCTCCTCTGGGAAGAACAGTATCGAGAGGAGGAGCAGGGAGACATGGCTCAGGAATATGAGGAGTGGGATGAATGGGTCTCCTACCTGTGGATGGAAGGAATCGTACTGGACGGTTTCACCCTGGATAATCTCCCACCTATACCTGAATTACTGCTCAACTCCATTCGGAATGGCGAGAGGATTCCGGGAGGTCGCAGGACACTTCAGGCCCTCCTCAGATCATTTGAAGGAATATTCGAGATAGAATATCTCTCACCATACGATGAACCTGGATGGTGTGAGTTGAGGTTGCCACCCACCATGGACCTGTCGATCCGTCTTCCGCGAATTTTCCTGCCCGCCGATACCGAGCCTACTGATATCGTGATCTGCAGGTTCGTTAAGATCGACAACTTCACATATCCAACCCACAGACCTCTTGTGATTCCCGTACTGCCTGACGGATGCAATTACGATGCTGCCTACAGGATACTCGCCCCCATGTTTCCAGCCGATTCTGAAAACCGTGCCGCTGGAGGCATGATGGCCCGTCTGTTGAAGGCCAGGGGAGATCTGCTCCTTCGAGCTGCGCTTGAAGCACTTCTCCCTCTTGAAGATCGGGAGATCCGGGCGGGCTCGTTTCCGATGGCCGCCGATGGCGGAGAGATACGCTACATGGTCTCTGATTCTGAGGCTGTTGAGTCAAACCTCGATCACAGTCCCTTCTTTGAACCGATGATTCCTTTATCACCATCAGAGTTCAAAGATGAAATAAATGATCTTCTGGAAAGGGATGACCTTCCACTGGGTCCCAACGGACCATCATGGAATCTGATCCTGACTCCTGATGCCAGGAGACGATTGAGGCCGGTTGAACGCCGCGAGGTTGAGGACCTGCTCTGGGCCCTTGCCCAGAGAGTGCGCCCTCCATTCGGGATAGATCCATTCGAGCATTGGGCTGAAAATCCTGGAATGGTGGCGATACTGGACAGAGAGGCGGGGATCCTTACTGCCAGGGCATTTCTCACCCAACCTCTCGAACTGGGTAAATACCTCCTCGAAAGGGAAGCCGGTCCATTTCTCGCCCGCGAGAGCGAAGATTACCTGAATTCCTCCTGAAACTGTTCGATCAGTAAACTCACTGGAAAAGTTGGATGGGATCTTGAGCAGTTTCCAGGCTGAAAGTTACTCGTCCTCCATCATTACAGCCGTCCCGTAGCAGAGAATCTCCGCCGCTCCGGTGGCAACCATGCTTGTCATGAACCTGACCGTTACAACAGCATTAGCCCCCAGTGTGTGAGCTTCCTCTATCATTCTGTCGATTGCCTGCTCGCGTGCCTCTGCCATCATCTTCGTATATTCGTGCACCTCACCTCCAACCATCATCCTGAACATTGCAAGGATATCCTTGCCCAGATGCCGGGCACGGATCGTATTGCCCCTGACCAGGCCGAGGGATTTGGTGACCTTCTTGCCGGATATGGTATCAGATGTAATGACGATCATTTCTCGACTCCCTTATATGGATCGGTCTTATAACTGCGAATCCGCTCATATGCTACCGATGCCAGCAGAACAACGAAGCCGATCACTACAAATCCCGTGGCGAGCTTCTCGAAAAGGTTCATTGGCGACTGGATGAAGGTGTACACTGCATATGCCAGGTACATCAAGACCCCGATGGCCAGAAAAATCCAACCGGTAGGCCTGGTGATGCGTTTGTTCACACCACCCCAGACGGTACCGCCGGGAACCTCCTGTTTTTCAATGCCCATTTCCTGAAGCTCTCCTTTCAGCGAACGGAAGATGGTTATATCACGCATGCATTCGGTGCATTCAGCCAGATGAGATTCAAACCTCTCCAGATCGGCCCCATGAAGTTCCCCATCCACATAGGAGGCCAGATTCGCCCTGAAATCATAACAATCACCGTTATTACCACCCAAAGGGGTGGTGCCGGGGTCATGATGTGATGGCGTCACGGGTATTCCACTCCCATGTTTTCGAGGGCCTGTTTCAATGCCTGCCGTGCGTAATAAACCCGGCTGGCCACGGTCCCTTGAGGTATGTTTAGAATTTCAGCAATCTCCCCGTATTCCAGGTCCTGCATGTCCTTCAGCACGAGAACTTCCCTGTGTTCATCACTTAGAGATGCCAGAGCCTCCCATATCAGTGAACGCGTTTCCTTGTCGAGCAGGGACCGGTCGGTTTCTGCACCGGGATCGGCCATCTGAAGGGGCTTTTCATCTCTCTCATCGTCAAGGCTGCGTACGAATTTGCGACGCCGCAGGAAGTCTATGCAGATGTTCCTGCATACACGCAGGATCCACCCGATGAAAGGCCGTTCGGGATCGTAGAGCTCCATCGACTTGAAAGCCCGGACGAAAGTATCCTGAACAAGGTCACGCGCATCCTCGACGTTGTGCACCAGCCCCACAGCAGTACCGAAAAGTCTTCCTTCATAAGCCCTGACAATCGGCTCGTAGGCTTTCCAGTCTCCTGCGCGGCACTTACGCAGAAGTTCCCTTTCGACCTCATCAAACATGCTTTCTTCTATCCACGTTGCGTGATACGAAATCCCTGCCCGATCTTTTCATGCAAATTGACGTTTTATCTACCATGGAATCGCGCATCTGGTTATGCGGGTGAGATATTACAAACCGAAGAGTTTGGGGTCCAGGTCGGTTGCTTTACAGTACTTCCTCAGGTCGTGACCGACGGTTCCGAACACCAGACCCACGACAAATGCATCGTCGAGCCAGCCCATGCCGGGAATGAATTCCGGGATAAGATCGAAAGGTCCGGCCACGTAGAGGAGAGCAAATATAATCATCCAGATCGAAAAGGCAGGAATCCTTCTATAAGTACCATCCCTGTAGTCGGTTACCATCATAACCAACAATCTGACCCGACCGATCAATTTGGTGGAACCCTTATATCTGGTATTTCGGAACCACTCGTGGGCTCCCGCCAGAGCTTCGTTGAGACGACCCTCGCGCACAGGTAATCCGCTGCCTTCTTCCGCTTTGAATTTCTTCCTCAACCTGGCCATATCACTATTCCATCCTGTACTGACCCAAACAGTCAGCTTATGGATAAGACCATAGCGATATAAGAGAGAGCGGGCAACGATCTGTTATCTTTACCTCTTTCTTTCGAAAGGACCGGGCGGCCGGGTTCGCTGTCGTACCGGCTGGTTGGTCACCCAGTCCCACAGAGTGATCTCCTTCAGATCAGCCTTGGCTAGTTCATACTGGATAAGAGCAGTCAGGTAATTTGCCTGAGTCTGATTGTACTGGTCCTGCGCCTGAGCCAGCTCGGTTACGGTTATCTCTCCCCTGTCGAATTTCCTCTGGGTGAAATTCCAGGAGGTCTCTGCCACCTCGATATTCTTCTCCTGGATACTCAATCGCCGCATCGCACTCTCGACGGCTCTCACCCTGTCTGTGACCGTTCTGATCAGATCCTGCCGGACTTCATCGATCTGCCGATCCTGAACCTGGATCTGCGACGCGAATCTTTCAACCAGCGATGCGTTCCGGCCCCAGTCGAATATCGGAACCTGAAGCGTCAAAGTCACATTGGTGTTGGGACTGCGGTTCTCGCTGTTGAAAGACTCCTGAAAGTGGGTCTGCCAGTCCGATTGTGGGGTGGCGGAAAGGCTGGAATTCCCCGTCACGTCGTAACCGACATTGAGCTGCAGGTCGGGACGCCCCTGGCTTACCGTCTGCCTCAGATTTAGCTGGAGCTGTTCCCTTTCTATATCTGCCCGGCGAAGATCTGAACGCTTTTCAAAAGCAAGTTCGAGCGCTCTCTCCAGATCAACTTCAATCGGTTCATATTCAAGGCTGGCCTCTGCCCATACCTTCCGGTCGAGTGGGAGGCCGACCAGCCTGTTGAAGGCGAACTGCTGCTGTTCGAGGAAATTCCGGGCGCTCTCGAGAGCGTCGAGGTCGTTCATTCTCGCAACATCGAGCCTCATGACGTCTGTTTCAGCAATCAGACCGGCATTGAATCGCCTCACACCCGACTGGTAATTGCGATCACTCTGCCTGTAACGCTGATCGACCAGATCGAGGTTCGACTGTTGAGCGAAGAGATTGTAGAACTGCCGGGAAACCTGATTGATCCGCTGTAGTTCATCCTCTGTGTAACTCAGGCTCAATCCTTCAAGGGCCAGCTCGGCACTCCTTAGCGTTCCCTTGACCTGATTGTATTGAAAGAGGGGCTGGTTGAACTGCACTCCGATAGAAGGTTGAACGGATCGTGCCAGCACTTCCCCCTGTTGGGGAAGTTTGCGATCGGCATCAAACCCCACCAGCCCTCCGCTCAGAACAAATCGGCCATTCGTTATCAGAGGCTGCACCACATTGATCTGCCCACTCACCCACTTCTGGCTGTCTCTGAGGAAAACCAGTTCCTGCTGGCCTCCACCCGTACTGAGCAATTCGGGGCTGATCTGCTGGTTGATGCCCGGCAGTGTCGAATAAAAATCAACGCGCGTACGGAGCTGCCTCTTGGCATTCTCAACCAGATACGATGTCTGGAGGAACTGCTGTTTCAGAGCATACACGGTGAATGAACTTTCAAGGGCCAGATCGATGGCCTCCTGAAGAGTCAGCACCAGATTGGCATCCTCTCGCGTAAAGATCGCTGCAACCGCCTCCTGCTGACCGGAATCGTGAATCTCGTACGTGAAATCAGATCCAGCCTGTGCGATGACGGGTCGGATAATGAGAAGGGCTGCGATCTGTGCAGTAGCAAGTGTCAGCGGCAGAACACCGAACCGCTTCAAATTGCTTTCAACTCGTGAATTAATCATCTGGGATTCCCCCATCGATTGTACGGGTTACCGATTTCCTGTTGTGAGGGTGGGTGGGTATTATTAGTGCATCGTTCCGTAATTACAGAGCGGTACTCCAGTGCACCGTTCCGTAATTACGCTGGTATTCGATCGCCGATGCACTCCGGCCTGCCACGCTACTCATGCGGTTCCCTGACGATCCACCCATCGAAGAGATTGATGATCCTGTTGCCATAACCGACCCACTTCTCGTTGTGGGTCACCTGGATTATGGTCGTTCCCTCATCGTTCAACTTCTTCAGCAGATCCATTACCTCTTTGCCCTGGCTTGAATGGAGGTTGCCGGTGGGCTCGTCAGCCAGAATCAGCTTCGGATTTGCGATCACCGCTCTGGCTACTGCCACAAGCTGCTGCTGTCCGCCGGAGAGCTGGCTCGGATAAAGATCTTTCTTCCCCACTATCTGGAAACGATCAAGCATATCTGCCACCATGCCCATGCGCTTCGAGTGCTTGATGTTCCTGTAGGAAAGCGGAATCTCGAGATTCTCGTATATTGTCAGGCTGTCGAGCAGGTGGTACTGCTGAAAGACAAAACCGATATAGAGCTTGTTCAGGTTGATCCGCTCTTTGGGCTTCATCGCGTGGACCTTGTTGCCGAGAAAGTCGAATTCCCCGCTCCACTCGCCGTCAAGCATGCCAAGAATGCTCAGCAGAGTCGTCTTTCCCGACCCGGAGGGCCCCATGACCGTGACGAATTCACCCTCCGCTACATCCAGGTCGATACTCCGGAGAACAAACGTTTTCATGGGGCCGGTCTGGAAATACTTTTCAAGATCTCTAACGTTGATCATATGCCTCAGCCTGTGCTTCCTGGCTTGATTGCTCTCAGCCGGTGCTGCTAAACGTCGAAGCCGCTCTCTGCCAGCTGCTGTGCTTTCTCACCGTTCTTCTGCTCCACTATCTGACCGTCGAACAGGTTGATCGCCTGCTTGGCATGGTGAGCATAGCGCGGGTCGTGAGTTACCATGCAGATAGTAGCTCCATCGGCGTGCAGCTCATCGAGAAGCTGCATTACAGCTTCACCATTTGTAGAGTCGAGGTTACCTGTCGGCTCGTCTGCCAGCAGAATCAGCGGCTTGCCTGCAATCGCACGGGCAACTGCAACACGCTGCTGCTGACCACCTGAGAGTTGCGACGGGTAATGCTTCAGACGGTGAGCCATTCCGACACGCTCCAGTGATTCCTGGACTCTGGCCTTCCGATCAGAGGAGGGCATGCCCCGATAGGTCAGCGGCAGTTCGACATTTTCGAATACCGTCAGGTCTCCGATCAGATTGTAGGCCTGGAATATGAAGCCGATTGCCTGGTTCCGGATCCTGGCCCGCTGAGCCAGAGTGAGATTCTGAACCGGATCCCCGTCAAGCAGGTATGTTCCCTCGGTGGGGGTGTCGAGCAGACCCAGAATCGAAAGCAGTGTCGTTTTGCCGCACCCGGAAGGTCCAGAGACAGCAATATACTCACCAGACTGGATCTCGAGATTCACGCCGTGGAGTGCATGGGTTTCCACCTCCTCGGTGTAGAAAACCTTGCTCATCCCCTCCAGTTGAATCAACGGCTGTTTTGAAGCAGTATCCATTTCACTTCCTTCTCATGTTATATCGCCCCCGATCAGCAGAAGCGACTGTGCCCGCAGGCATCACTCTCGGTGCCGACGTTTGTCACCTGACATGACACTAGACCTTATGGAACGGCCCGGCCCCTACGTCGTAGGTGTTCGCGTGTTAGTTCCTGATTCTCACACGGTCAAAGGCATCCCAGCGCGACATATCAGACAGGATCACCACGTCGCCTTCCTGCAGGCCCTGGATTATTTCTATGCGATCGACCGAAGTTTGACCAATCTGTACTGGAACTCGGATTGCGTAACGTCCCTCTTCCACCATTTTGAACATGCCGACACGGCTATTGGCCTGACCGACGGTCGGACGTCCCATGTTAAGCACGTTGCTCAGTCGTGCAATTGTGATAACCCCTTGAACACTCTGGTCGGGTCTGGCACTTGACGGAAGCTCTTCATCAATTTCCAGATCAACTGTAACAAGGCCGCCGGAAGCGGAAGGATCGATACGCGATACGTGCCCCTTCACTTTCGCATACCTGGTATCAATTTCGGCTTCCTGACCCAGAATGACTTCACCGGCCTGAGTCTCCTGAATCCTCACAACTGCCATCAGATTGCCCGGCTTGATGATAACACCGAGAACCTGCCCGGCAGAGACCCACTGCCCCACTTCCAGACTGAGTTCTCTTACCACGCCGGTGGTCCCGGCTCTGACGTTCATCGATTCGAGCCGCCGGGTCTGAAACTCGTCCAGCTCTCTGAGCCGATCTATCTGGCTCTGTTTGGCGGCCAGCCGTCGATCGATTCCCTCTGTTCTCACCCTGAGCGTGCGCTCTTCGATTTCTAGACGATCCTTCAGCTCCATCACTTCATCCTGAGTCCGTTCCAGATCCAGTCTCGATACTTCTTCTTTAACGTCGTTGAAGGCTTCCAGCCGGCGGACCGCGTCACGGTACTGGTTCCGCACGCGGTTGACTGTGATCTGCTGGTTCAGAACGTCTGTCTGCAGGGAGTTTGTCAGATCTACGAGTTCCCCTTCTGCAACGGAGAGCTGTCGGTGCTGTTCGAGAACGTCCAGTTCGACCTGCGGATTACTGAGTCTCAGGAGCAGGGTTTCCAGTTCTGTCTCCATGCCCGGTTCCGCAATGACCTCTGTAATCCGTCCGGCTGTTTCAGCCGATATGTAGACGATATTTTCCGGCCGCAAATACCCGGTACCTCTAACCCTGCGGAGCATGTCCCCCCGCTTGACCGTATCGGTCCAGACAATCGCACCATCAACGGTCGGGGCTGCCGGCTCCAGCCGTCGCAGGAAGAGCGTAATGGCGATAATTGCCAGAACGCCCGCTGCGCCCCACAGGTAACGACCTTTTTTCCCTTTTGGTTCTCTAGGGATATCCACGGCGACTCACTATTTAACCTTAATTTTCATTCTACACGTTTTATGAACTGGTTGGCATATAATGCCATTCGGTGTTCATGTGTTACGGAGAATTTCTCTACAAGGTTGCACATAATAAGAATATGGACCCATTCCAGGAGTCTGTCGGAGAAACCGACGATAGCGAGGATTTCGCTGGCGCCGGAGCGTTTCTCCGACAGGCTCCTGGGTGTAGATTACAGTCTGCACCATTTAAAAATCGGGCATTTCTCACACCGCTTTATTTCCTTCCGTTTAGGACAGAGATCGAGGATACCGAGTCTGCAGAGTGCGAAATCGTATTTGACCGGATCGTCCGGATCGAATCCGGCGAGCGAAGCGGTGATCTCGGAAGCCATCTTCCAGCCCGGAGAAGCGTAATCCGTAAGGCCCAGGTACCTTCCGAGTCTTGCTACATGTGTATCGAGCGGGATGATCAGATCGGAGGGTTGTGGCCCGTCAGGCGCAAGATCCCCCCACGGCCCGGGATCTACACCATCTTTTCGCACCATCCACCTCAGCCACAGGTTCAATCTCTTGCAGGCACTCCCCTGCGCTGCATCAGGCAGCAGATGTTTCTGGTCGCCGCATTCCAGCCCGATCCCGGCCCCCTTCAGTCGCTCGGGATATCTGCCTTCTCTGTAAGCCCTGTGGAAAGAACTGAGAGTCTGCTGAAGATCTCCCTCCGACCTGTGCCACAGTTCGCTGACCGCCCCTCCCAGACTGCCCTTTCGTGCCCGCAGATCAGATGCGAACCAGCAGAGCGATGCCCAGTCTCCACCCCGGTGGAACCGATATCTCAAATCTCTGAATATCCGCAGTGCATCCGGACTTGATGATCCTATGGCGTCCACGAATCTCGCTGGTGAACTGCCCATCAGTTCGAGTCCCTTTCCGGCATTCTTCACGATCAGATCCGCCCTTCCGTAAGCCCAGCAGGCGGCGAGCAAACCTGTCACCTCCCGGTCTTCCGGAGCTTCAAACTTGAGGACGAGCTGCAGCGGATCGGGTGAGATGACACTGAGGTCGGCGCTCAGATAGAGAGTTTCCAGTGCGTCAGCGAGTCCCGTTGAGGGTGATTCTTCCGCAAGACTCCATCTCTGGCTAAGGCGCCTTCCGCTGCTCTGCCGTTCGGTCATTTATCACTTTCCAGCTGCTAAGGGCACAGCTTCGTAATTACGGTCACGTATCGAGAGCGCCGAGGTGTCCGGACAGCAAGGCACGAGGAGGAGGGATAGTGGTGTCTATCGCGATGACGAGCAA
>VAOY01022423.1_pt1 | contig 20250 bp, 16 predicted proteins | sample 3393881 | NCBI WGS metagenome assembly VAOY01 (sample SAMN08290430, study PRJNA428436) | hydrothermal vent metagenome | isolation source: Deep-sea hydrothermal vent chimney | place: Indian Ocean: Southwest Indian Ridge
AATCGAGTATCTCCGGATTGTTCTGTACATAATATCGGTAGTTGTGGCGGCGTATCTGATCACGCAGATGATCTATCTCCCTGGATGCCTGCTGCCGATTCATTCTCTGTCAGACCGTTCTGCAGTTAAAGGTTTCCTCTATGGCAGATGAGGAGGCGGACCCTCCCCGCCTTCAGGCCTGACCAGGCCGGGGGGATCCCCTGCCGGCGGAACGAACCATATATAATCCCCCCTCAGGTCCAGTTCCTCTTCACGAATTTCGCCCAGGGGCATGACACGATCGGAGGTGTACGGCATCACAACAACCTGATCGAGATCGCTCTTGAATAGTTCAACCCGGGTAGGAACGCCCTGTCCGAACATGGCGTGCCCGCTTCCGACCACAACCAGCACCTTCAGCCGGGGATCGGGCATCACGTTGAATGCCTTCACGACATTCCAGGCCATGATCTCGTTCCAGGCGGTCTGGCTCCGGAACATAAGCTCCATCTGCTCGTCGGTCACATCCTCGGAGTGCCTGGCGTTCTCCATAAACCATTCTTCGTACTGCATCTCGCTTTCGATATTGAGCCTGTTCCAGTACCCTGGCGGCAGCCAGGAAGAGAGATCTTCAGTCATCCCCTCCCTTCCCAGAGTTCTTACACCCTGGATTGCCGACCGGGGTGCGTTGAGGCCGAAAATGCGCAGATTGTTATCCCGGGCATAATCGAGCAGCGGTTTGTAGTAGGGATAGGGATGTCCCCACGTTTCCTCCCAGTAAATCGCATCGAGCCACTCAACCTCGGGCAGCCAGCCCCCTGTATAGGCATCGAGCAGGGGCTGCTGGCTCGAATGGAACATCTCCCATCCCATGACCACAGTTGAACGCATTTCGTTAAGCCCTTTCAGGATCTCAAGCTGCGCCAGGTGATGGGCATAATCGGTGTGAGACTCTGCGACGTAAATGACATCAGCGGTCGTGAGACGCTCGATCATCTCCTCCACCGAGATGAAGACTTCTGTGGCAGTATCGAATACCGGTGTACGATTTGAGGATACCTGGGCTGCGACTCCATCACTCCTGTTCGATCCAATCAGGCAGACGATTACGACGCAATACATGCCGGTACAGATTGTTTTCATATCCTGCTCCATATGAGGTTGGTGATGCTGGTAATGACAGAAAGATAGTGATCTATGGGACTCTGATAACCACTGTAGTTGCCCGGACTCCATGAAGATCGATCACGGCCATGTATGCCGCGGCCGCCACGGTCCTGCCCTCTGCATTGCGCCCATCCCAGACGGCTTCTACCATTGTGCTGTTGATGATCTCGACATCGAGCTGCCCGACGAGGGTTCCGGCGAGGGTGAAGATCGATATCGTACCGTTTACACTCTCAGTCATCTCGCATCGGAATGTGGTACGGTCGGAGAAGGGATTGGGGTAGTTGAAGAACCGGATTATCTGATCGGGTCCGGGCAGGGAGTCCTGGTACTGCTCGGCATCGGCACCCCTGACATATCCCCATCCGTAATCGTTGTCGGGTTCTCCTGCAACCAGGTTATTCGAGCGGTCGGCCGTCTCTCTCAGGGCCTCGATTATCTCCATGACCTGCCAGTCCGGATGTGCCTCCACGATCAGCGCCGCAACTCCCGCAACCAGGGGGCTCGAGAAACTTGTGCCGGCTACGCTGAGAGTGATGGAGGAATCTCCGCCGGCCAGGGCGGCGGCGACACCGGTTCCCTGCGCCATCACGTCCGGTTTGATACGACCATCGAAGGTGGGTCCGTGGCTGGAGAAGTCCACTCGCAATCCGTTGGAGTCGGTCGCTCCGACCGCCAGTACACTGTCGCCATCCGCCGGCGCACCGATGTAGTATGTAATGCCCAGCGAATCCGGATGGGGCGGTAGATCATCCTCATGCGTAGTATTGCCGGCGCTGGTTACAACAAGTACGCCTCGTGCAGCTGCCGCGTCGGCCGCGATCGTTATCGGTGCGGTGTCCCCATCCATGTCGCGATAGGAGTACCAGTCGTAGTAACCCAGGCTCGTGTTCACCACATCCACACCCAGCTGTTCCATCCATTCGATGGCGGCCACCCAGTTGTCCTCTTCCACCGGGGTCTCGCTCGCCACGTCCTCGGTCTTTGCCAGAAGGAATGAAGCACCGTAGGCGGGACCTACCAGCTGCCCCGGCCAGTAGCCCGCCAACACCGACCACACCATCGTTCCGTGGTTGCGGGCGGTGATCGGATCGCCAGGTTCATTCGACACAACACCGTCACCATTCACGAAATCGAACTGATCTATCACCTTGAGACCGCTGAGAGCTGCATGCGACGGCCTGAAACCTCCGTCCAGCACTCCAACAATCACACCGGCCCCCGTATAGCCCCTGGCGTGCAGCTGCGGTACCTGCATTGAATTGTTCTGGGCGTATGTGTAACCGTAGAAATCCGGTCCCGGAACCTCTCCGGCGGCCCTGATGGATGAGGATATTGCCGTAGACGGGCCGGGCAGAGGAACCGGCTCGCCACCCGGTTCGATCCTGCGTCCCCGGCCCAGAGGTGATATTCGAGCGATGAAGGAATGACCTGCAACGTCATCCAGATCGGAAACTGCCACCACCCCGCTGACGGCATTGAGCCACCTGCTCTTCTGCCTGATCCTCAGGCCGCTTCTTTCAAGAGCCTCTATATAGGAAGCTGAAGGAGGAAGATCGGAGGATACCACTCCGGTGATACGGCCGCGCGTGCGTCGTCTCTGAAGAGCCCGCGGATCGATGCTCTCCCTTACTGAATCGATGGCCTCCACTAACTCAGAAGGTCTGAGTCCTCTGTCCTTCATGTGAACCCACACGTGGAGCGAGTCGCTTGAACCTTCTGCCGCAATCTTCAGAAGAGCGGGGTGGATCTCGGCTGCCCTGTCGGCCTGACCCTCTGTGGAGTATCCGAGAATAACGCCCGAGAGCAGAATGGCAGCAATGCAGGCTGCTGCTCTCCGGAATCGGAGTAATCCCGACATACTTTTCCGATCACCGGTGCGGGTTGACGGCATCAGGGATTGAGGCGTTCGGTGAGATACTCGATCAGCGACCCGGTTGAAACCCTCTCCTGTACCAGTGTGTCACGATCCCGAACTGTTACCGTCTGGTCCTCAGAGGTCTGTCCATCCACCGTGATACAGAAGGGTGTTCCCACCTCATCCATTCGACGATAGCGCCGGCCTATGCTCCCCCCCTCATCGTAAAGGGCATTCCATGCACGTTTCCTCAGATCATTGACGATCTTGCGGGCTGTCTCCGGCATACCTTCACGCTTCACGAGAGGAAAGACCGCAGCCTGAACGGGCGCTATGTGGGGAGCGAACCTCAGGAGCATTCTCTGCTCTCCCCCTATCTCGTCTTCATCGTAGGCATCGGCCAGTATCGTCAACACCGTTCGGTCGATCCCTCCGGAGGATTCGATTACAGCCGGTACGTACTTTTCGTGCGAAATGGGATCGAGATAACGGATGTCCTTGCCGCTGTGTTCGAGATGCTGGTCGAGATCGTAGGTTCCCCTGTCGGCTATTCCCTCCAGTTCAGACCATCCGAAGGGGAATTCATATTCGACGTCCTGGCACTCTTTCGCATAGTGGGCCAGCTCATCCGGTTCGTGCGGGCGCAGGCGGAGGCGCTCCCTGCTGATTCCCAGATTGAGATACCAGTCGAATCGTGACTGAATCCAGTATTCGAACCACCTGTCGGCTTCATCGGGATGGCAGAACCATTCCAGTTCCATCTGCTGGAATTCCCGTGAGCGGAAGATGAAATTCCCCACAGTAATCTCATTGCGGAAGGCTTTGCCTATCTGGGCGATCCCGAAGGGGATTTTCTGCCTGCTCGCCTCCTGGACATTACGGAAGTTCACGAATATCCCCTGGGCTGTCTCGGGGCGCAGGTAGACGACACTCCCTTCATCCTCCAGGGGACCGATAAAGGTTTTGAACATCAGGTTGAACATGCGGGGTTCTGAAAGAGGTCCGCCACACTCGGGACAGGTATCACCCTCCACGTGGTCGCTGCGGAAACGGCGCCGGCACTCACCGCACTCCACCAGCGGATCCTGGAATGAATCGACGTGGCCGCTCGCTTCCCACACCTTCGGATTCATCAGAATCGCCGTATCCATTCCGACCACATCTTCGCGCTTCGAAACAACTTCGGTCCACCAGTGATCGGTTACCGTGCGCTTCAGTTCAACCCCCAGAGGACCGTAATCCCAGGTAGATCCCAACCCGCCGTAAATCTCGCTGCTCTGGAAGATGAAACCCTTCCGCTTTCCCAGGCTCATCAATTTCTCCATCACACCGCTTCGGTCTTGCATCGTCATATCTGTTACGGTTTCCCTTCCTTATACAGTGAACTGAGAGACCTTAGAGTGCCGGGCGGAGGCGGAGGCAGTGCACCCGGCGAGCGTCCGGCCAGCACGTTATCCAGGTGGGTCCGGGCCGTTCGTCCATAGTCACTGTCGGCTCCATATCGGCGGATTATCCCCTGGTAGAGTTCTACAGCCTGATCCCTCTCGCCCAGATAAGCGTACGAATCGGCGGCACGCAGACGGGCAGTGACCGCGAAGAGGAACTGATCCTCGTTAAGGTACGCTATCTTCATGTACTCGAGGACCGCTTCCTGATACTCACCCATCATGAAGAGTGTTTCAGCCAGTTGAAAGCGGACCCGAGCCTCTTCCTCGCTGTCGGGTGCATCGATCGAGCGATACCACTGTACCGCACGGCCCAGTTGCCCTCCGCTCCGGAAGAGTCCTCCAAGCTTCATCTTCATTTCGAAGGTGGATTCGCTGTCCGGGTAGCGTTCGAGGAAGGTGAGCGCCTCCTGCCGGGCCGTCTCGTACTCTCTCATCCGTTCCAGGGTCAGTACCAGATTGTACTGCGAATTCTCGGCAAGCACCCGGTCTGTGGAAGATGCTGCAGTACGATTGTAGATCAGCGCTGACTCGTAGTCCGCTTCATTGTAAGCCAGAGCAGCCAGTTGAAAACGGGCCCTGTCGGCCTGCTGATCCTGCGGGTACGTGCGCACCAGCTCCTCCAGGTAGTTCCTGGCTTCATCTACTTCCTCTCTGCGGGCTGCTATCTCTCCCAGACCGAAGAGAGCGATCGGCATGTAATCAGATCCGGGCGCCTCCTTTTCTATTTCCTTGAAGGCGGCCTCGGCCCTGTCCCACTCCTGACTCTGCAGCCACACCTGTCCCTCAACGGCCCAGAACATCGGCCTGTACCTGTCGAGCACATCTCGCCGTCGGCGATAGGTCTGTTCGAACATATCCCTGCGGCTCTCGGCGGTGTGTATCCTGTTACCGGCATATGCCAGGTAGACCAGTTCAGCTTCGGCCCTGATCCGCAGTGAATCGGAAGCCGAGTTCATGGCGATAGAACTCCACACCTCGTCGGCGGAGTTCAATTCCCCCCTCGCAGAGAGCAGATCTCCGAAGGCGGGGGCTATCTGCGCTGCCTCCGGTCCGCCCGGTGCAGCATCCCAGACAGCACTGTAAGCGGTCAGCAACTGGTCGCTGTCGTTCAGGGCAACGGCGGCTTCACTCCAGAGCATCATTGCCTGGAGCTGCGAAGATGTGTCGAGGGTGGTATCGGTTGCCGCCAGCCGGGCCAGTTCCAGGCTCTCCCGCCATGAACCGCTTTCTGCCAGCGCGCCGGCCAGCTTCAGCCGGGCCCGCCCTCTGTCTGCATCTGCCGAACTCGACTCGAAACGCCTGTATGATGCAATCGCTTCCTGTGACCTGCCCTGCTGCCGCAGAAGATCTCCGGTGACCTCACTCGATCTTGCAGTCCAGCTGCTCGCGGGGAATAAGGTTTCCAGCTCGCGGAAGTGGGCTACGGCCACCTGATTATCTCCGGTTTTCAGCCGGGCATCTCCTGCCATGAAGAGGACCTGGTCGTGGGAGCTCTCCGCCGCCGTTTCTGTCAGGCTTCTCTCCAGCAGCGGGGCCGCTTCAGAATAACTGCCCATATAATACAGGCTGCGTCCCAGCCCCAGCCGGGCTGCAGCCTGAACCACTTCAGGTTTCACTCCTTCGAGCAGCAGACGGTAGACGCTGGCAGCTTCTTCGTAGTAGGAGGAATCAGCGTAAGCACCGAGCCCCTCGTTGGCCTCTCCGAGCCGCAACAGCACTTCATTCAGACGATCGGAGGCCGTAAAGGCATCCAGAAACGCTCTATAACGATCGCGCATCACCTGGTAGTAGAGGAGCGGCTGCTCTTCCAGATCGGCCAGATCGAGTTCGATTATGGCAAGCTGCGCCCTCTCCGATGCTCCGCTTGTACCCCCCACCCTGACCGCATCACGGTATGCTTCGACAGCCAGCACACGCGGTTCAACCGCTTCTTCTTCACCTCTCTCGACAGCAGCTATTACCACCAGTGCCTCCAGAGCACGACCCTTCTCCAGGTAGGCCTGTGCCGCCCTCGATCCGGCAGATTCTCTGGCCAGGTACCTGTCGTAGGCATCTACTGCCGTCTCGAAATCTTTCAGTGCCCCGGCATTGGCACGTGCTATCTCAAGAAGGGCCCCCATGCTTCCCGCCTCACCCCCCTCCGCCATCTCCAGCAGAGCACCCTGAAGAGCTCTCAAGCCGGAATCGAGGTCAACAAGCCGGTATGTGCGCCAGTATTCGATTTTCTCCTCCGCGCGCTCTCCCGAATCACCTCCGGCGCCGGCCAGGGGAGCCAGTTCAGAAATCGCAGAGGCGAACTCACCCTGATCCGCCAGTGCTCCTGCCGATGCCCAAACGGCCCTCGACCAGAGATCTCCTCTCTCAACCGATAGGGCAGCCAGTCGAAAGTAACCGACTGCGGCCCCCGGATCGGACTTTTGAGACCGGTAAAACTCACCGATCGACATGGCGGCTTCAGCCCGCAGTTCGGTCGGCAGCTCTGCGACTTCCAGCATTGTCCGGTATCGGTCTATCGCCTCGGCGGCCCTGTCGAGAGTGATGAGGGCTTCAGAGGCAGCTTTGACCGCTTCGAAGAGGATTTCGGGGGATCGGGCCTGGCGACCTGCCCTGTCCGCATAATCGAGAGCCAGTACGGCCGAGCCGCCGGTAAGGATTGCATGGCAGGCTTCAAGAGCTATGACCGCCGCTTCATCTCCCTCTGAATCCTCCAGTGCTATATTGTATGCTGCAAGAGCACTGTCCGGCTCACCAACTGAAGTCAGAGCCCTGGCCAGCCAGACGGCGGCTTCGATCCTGCGGGCACCTTGCGTACCGGCAACCGCCTCTCTCAGTTCCGGCAGTGCCTCACGGTGACGACCGGATGCTTCGAGTGCCTCGCCAAGCACACTCTTCAGATAGGGTACCTGCTCATCTGGTGCTGGTGCATCCAGGGCGGTGCGCGCCAGAACGATCGCCTCATCCGGATTTCCAGCTTCCACAAGCAGGCGTGCCTTCAGACCTGCTGCATCTGCGCGAACTTCGGGTGTGGAAGATGCCTCGAGGGCCTCTCCTGCCAGTTGAAGGGCAAGATCGAATTCTCCGAGCGTGCTGCGTGCCTCACCTTCCAGAAGTATCAGCCTGGGCTGCAGCGGATGAAAGGGGTAGGAACGACGGGCTTCGATGGCGTGATCGAGAGCCTCCCTGGGTCGTCGGTCTGCCAGCAGAGAAGTTATCAAGCCAACACTTGCACGAGGTCTCTGATCGTTGCCCGGATAGAGGTCGAGGAAGCTGCTGTAAGCCTCTGCGGATCCGCCATATTCCCCGGCCTCTTCAAGGAGTCTTCCACTCCGCAACCATGCTTCCGGCGCCCTGGGAGAGGATCCGTGGCTGGCGGTGAAATCGAGATAGGCGTGACCCGCTTCCTGAATACGTCCTGCAGCCTCCAGGGCTTGTGCGAGCAGCCATCTGCCCTCCAGCGCGATCTGAATCGGAAGTCCCCGCTCCAGTTGCTGACGCAGCTGGTCAACAGCAAGTTCGTAGAGGCCATCTGCATACAGTGAGCGCGCAAAACGAAGCGGATCATCCTGTTGAAGCTCCTGCCGCTCTCTACACGAATTGAGATTCGACAGCAGGGCGCTCTCGGCACCGTCAGCACCAGGAGCCAGGGAGCCTGTTACGATCACTATTGCAATGCATGCCTTGAGGCATCGAACCATCGCTGTCCCTCCTCCTCCTCGTGCCTTGCCGGCCGGACACCTCTGCTCTCTCTATACTCACCGTAATTACGGAGCGGTGCATTTAGTACACTAAGGAATGTAACGGTCAGAATTGAAAAACTAGGCGCCACTTCTCTTCAGAGTCAAGGAATCAAACGTTTATTACACCAATCCGCAATTACGGAGCGGTGCACTGAGGTTAATAGTATGTTCTATAATCAGATCAGGTAAAAGTGAAAGCCGACCGCCACTGCTGCGTATTCTGTGCAGTATTCGAATGACGGTTGGTGCCGGGGGTGGAGCGGAGGAAGGCACCGGATGGCCGGCCGAAAGAAAGGAGTCGATGAATGCTTCTGACAACTACTCCCCAGGTTGAAGGAAGGGAGATAACCGAATACATGGGCATCGTCACCGGTGAGGCCATCATGGGTGCCAACATATTCCGGGATCTCTTAGCCGGTATTCGCGATATCGTGGGTGGAAGGTCTGCGGCATATGAAAAAGAGTTCCTGAAAGCACAGAAGATTGCCCTCGAAGAAGTGGAGTACAGGGCCGAACAGATCGGTGCAAACGCGGTGGTAGGGATAGATCTCGACTATGAGGTACTGGGAAAGAGCGGAAGCATGTTGATGGTTACAGCATCCGGAACCGCCGTAAAGATAGGTCCGCGGAAGTAGACAAACATATATACGTCGACCTGGCACCGCCGAATTGAAGGGCCGGGTTGACGCCCCCTGCCGGGGCTAATTACTATCAGCCTCTGAAGCATCCAACATTCCATCCGGAGACCGGAGTCATTCTGTTATGGAACCCAGGAATATAATTCCAGGTCTGCTGCTGATCGTAATCGGTGGCATGATCCTTCTGGCCAACCTTGGCGTTTTCAGCCTTGTCGGTTTGTGGCCGCTTGTAGTCGTTCTGCTTGGAGTTTTCTTCTTTATCCTCTGGTTGAAAGATCGTGAAGACTACGGTCTGCTGATGCCGGCTACAATTCTGATAATCGTTGGCATCATCTTCCTCTACTGCGAGCAGTACGGCTGGTGGAACATGAGTAATCTGTGGCCTGTATTCCTGATGGCCCCCGGTCTGGGATTCATACTGATGTATCTTTTCGGAGAACAGGAAGTAGGCCTTCTGATCCCGGGGACGATAATGCTGATACTGGGCATATTCTTCCTCAGCATCAACGAGTGGGCGGGACGCTGGTGGCCGGTGATCCTGATTATTCTGGGTGCAATTCTTCTCATACGCCCTCCAAAGAAAATCATTCCATCACCGGCAGAAAGCGCTGAACCTGAAGCTGAAGAAACTCCATGAGTCGATCCGCCGGACGGTTCCGTGCGATGGTTACCGGTCTGTCGGCCGCCACTGTGGTTCTCCTTCTTTCAGCTTCCTGTCCGTTTATCTCACCAGCAGACGGATCGCGTATCTCCGTCAAAACAACAGATATCAAGGTGGAGATTTCCTTTGCCTCAACTGCACGAAGTGAACCGGTCACCGGCAGGGTATACGTTGCAGTGAGCAGGGAGGAGGGGCGCCGGGGGAGAGGGCCCATCCGGCAGGCTGGAGAAACAGGCGTACCACTCTTCGGCATGAATGTAGAAGGATTACAGCCGGGCCGGCGGGCAGTGATTGACGGTACGGTTTTCGGGCATCCTGTGAAGAGCCTCGATTACCTGGAGCCGGGCGAGTACTGGGTTCAGGGTTTTGTGAATATCTATACCGAATTCAAACGGGCCGACGGAAACACTGTATGGCTGCATATGGATCAGTGGGAGGGGCAGAACTGGCGTCGATCTCCAGGAAACCTCTTCAGCAATCCCCGGAAGATCACCATTAATGCTGATTCGGAGAATATCATCAGACTCGTATGCGACCAGACGGTGCCTCCCATCGTGCTGCCCCGGGAAACCGAAGATGTGAAGATCATCCGGTTCGAGAGCGAGATCCTGAGCCGCTGGTGGGGTCATCCGATCTATATGGGTGCGACGATCCGGCTTCCGCAGGGGTACGAAGAGAATCCGGATGTCCATTATCCGGTGAACTACATCCAGGGGCATTTCTCAACACGTCCCCCGAGGAGTGCCGGAAGTGAGGAGGAACTGGCCCGCCAGTGGCCCGATGGCGGGATTCCCAGATTCATCTACGTCACCCTGCAGCATCCCTCCCCCTATTACGACGATTCTTACGGGGTCAATTCGGAGAATAACGGTCCCTTCGGAGATGCGATAATGCAGGAGCTGATTCCGGCAGTTGAAGAGCGTTTCAGGATTATCAGGGAGCCGTGGGCGCGACAGCTTTCGGGGGGCTCGACCGGAGGCTGGATCGCCCTGGCCCACCAGATATTCTACCCCGACTTCTACGGTGGCTGCTGGGCGAGTTGTCCCGATGGGATCGATTTCAGGGGATACCAGATCGTCAATATATATGAAGACGATAACGCCTACTGGCTCGATCGTGGCTGGATGACGATCGAACGTCCCAACAGGCGAAGTCCGGACGGCAACATACGATCGATGATGAAGGACGAAAACCACTACGAACTGGCCGTGGGTGACAGGTCCCGCTCGGGAGGTCAGTGGGATATATGGGAGGCCACCTACGGCCCCGCCGGTCCCGATGGCTACCCGCAGAGGATCTGGGACAAAATGACGGGTGAAATCGACCACCAGGTGGCCGAATTCTGGAAAGAAAATTATGACCTGAGATATATTCTCGAGAGGGATTGGAAGACATTGGGACCGAAGCTGGTCGGCAAGCTGCATATATTCACTGGAGACATGGACTCCTACTACCTGAATAACGCTACACATATGATGGACGAGTTTCTCGAATCCACGGTTACACCGTACTATCAGGGAGAGGTTGTCTTCCAGCCGCTTGCACCGCACTGCTGGGGTCCCAGGGGTGTTGAACTGCTTAAGATGATGACGGAACATATTGATCACTACGCCCCACCCGGCTCCGACCTGACTTCCTGGAAGTACTGATCAAAGGTCCTGGTGCCCTGTCACGCGACAACCGTCGCATTCGAGCGGCGCCGAATCCCGACCGGCTGCGTTACGCCTCCTCGCCATAGCCACCACTATGGCTCGTCGCCGTGCCTGGTTGGAGCGGTGTAGCGTAGTTCTCGGTTATTAAACGGACTTCTGACTCAGGACACTTGATGCCACTGCTGGCACTGATACAGAAACTGATCAGGACCCTCAATTCCGAGGGAACACCGAATCAGATCGCCGCAGGTATAGCGGTTGGCGCGGTTCTGGGTCTTACACCACTGATCAGCCTTCACAACCTGCTGCTGATAGCTCTGGCGGTAATCACGCGGGTATCACTGCCGGGAGTAATGCTGGGATGGATACTTTTCATTCCGGCAGGATTCCTCCTCGACCCCCGGTTCGATGCAATCGGCGAATGGCTGCTCCTCAATCCATCTCTCGAATCGCTGTGGGCCGGCTGGTACAACACCCCTGTCATCGCTCTATCCAATTTCAACAACACTGTCGTGCTTGGCAGTTTCACCGGCTGGCTGGTACTGATACTGCCCGTCTTCTTCATTTCCCGTATCGGTGTGATCAAGTACAGGGAGCACCTGTACGACAGGCTGGAAAAAACGAAACTTTTCCAACCGGTCAAAGCTTCGAAGCTGTACAAGCTATACCGCCTCTTCCGGACCGATTAGGCAGTGAAGATCTTCAGGTGGAAAGCAATCGTCCCTCTCCTGTTGCTGGTGGTGGCATTGATTGCCGTCTGGCTCCTGCTGCTCGACCTTATCGTACAGAAGACGATTGAATTCGCGGGGGCCCAGATTACCGGTGCCAGAGTGGATATCGAGTCGGTCGATGTGCAGCTTGCCGCCGGAAGGCTGGTCATTGAAGGTCTGCAGGCGGCCGACCCGAACGCCCCTATGACCAATATGGTCGAAGCCGATGAGCTGATAGCTGACATACGGATCGCTCCCCTGCTTCAGAAGAAGGTGATCATTGACACTCTGGCGGTCAGGGGGGTGCGTTTCGGCACTCCCAGAACGACATCGGGTGAACTGGACAGGACAGTGGAAACCACCGGAGCCGTGGTCGGCAGGATAAGCCGTTGGACCGAAGAGCTGCCGATCCCCGCGCTCTCACTGCGGGGACTGGGCAGCACCGTCAACGTCAACGCTATCGAAAGTGACAGTCTCAAGACAGTCCAGCTCTCCAGACGGATAGTTACGGCGGCAGACTCGATGTGGGAGAGATGGCAGACAGATATCCGCTCACTCGACCTCTCCGCCGAAATAGACTCGGCCAGAGCTGTTGCCCGGCGGCTCGGCAATATCAACCTGCGCAGGCTGAGTCTCACTCGAATCAGAGAGATCACGGAAACCTTCTCCTCAGCGCGCAATGTGGTCAGAGCGGTTGAGGTCAAGAGAGACAACCTGCAGAACCTTCGGTCAGGCATCAGAAACGGTGTGCGAGATCTGCAGGAGAGTATTCGGTTATTCGATGATATGAGGGATCTCGACTACCGGTACGCCAGCGGGGATGTGACATGGGAATCAACCGGTGAAAAGTCAGGTATCGAAGAATTCGTCTGGAGGACGATCTCCTCTGTGCAGACTGTTGGAGTCGATGTGACGATGAGGAGTTCACCTGAAGGATACGATCTGAAGGTCAGCTCCAATGTAGCCGGCGAACTCTCCCGCGGCCTGCAGCGACAGCTCGGCGATCAGATACGCAGGGCTCAGGATCAGGTCAGATCAGCTGTTAATGAGCGGATCAGATCGTATACCGACCAGGCCAGAGCCAGGGCGGAGTCGATTGAAAATCAGATTGATCAGAAAATCGAGGAACTGCAGGCCCAGTTGGAAGAGGCGCGGGCCGAACTGGAAGAGAGACTGAAGAATATCACCGACAGACTTCCGGCCGGCATTATCCCGCCCGGCTGAGTACACCCTTCCGTAGTTACGCTGGTATTCAAGCGCCGATGCATCAACGTAATTACGAAGTAGTGCACTATGAAAATTTGTCTTTCAATATCCCCCTCTCATTGATAAATAGGATGCGTACCCATCCGGCTGTGCAGTGAGGAACATCCTTGAGCCTACACTACCGTTGCACCCAACCCCGCTGCTGCATCACGCCCTGCGTGAAGGGCTCTTCTATTCCCATAACCGGTAAAACGCAAAAGTAAAGCAGGGAAATCAAGGAGACACGATTAATGGTAGTTGAGCGAACCCACGACATCCTCATATACGGCACAGGTCTGGCCGGCTTGAGAGCGGCGGTTGAGATCGCCCGGAAGAGCGAGGGGAAAGTCGACATAGGGCTGATATCCAAAGTTCAGCTGATGAGGGCACACTCCGGCTGTGCAGAGGGCGGGACAGCAGGGATGCTCTATCCGGAGGAGGGTGACTCCTTCGATCTGCATGCCTGGGACACTGTGAAGGGCTCCGACTTCCTGGCCGACCAGGATGTCGTCTACCGCTTCGTGAAGCAGTGTCCCGAAGAGATTATGCTGCTCGACCACTGGGGTATCCCCTGGTCGAGAGATGAGAACGGCAAGATCCAGCAGCGCCCCTTTGGAGGTCACTCCTATCCGAGGGCGACCATGGCCGCTGACAAGACCGGCTTCATGGAGATGCAGACCCTCTACGACACCCTGATCCAGTGGAAGAACTTCAAAAGGTACGATGAGGTATTCGTAACCGGTTTCCTGATGGATGGAGATCGTTTCGCCGGCATGACTGCGATCGATGCCTTCTCGGGAGAACTGCTGGCTCTGCGCGCCAGGGCTCTGATCATAGCCAGCGGCGGTGCCGGTGCGATCTATGATTTCACGACCTACTCCCACACGGTCACCGGTGACGGCCTGGTTCACGCTTACCGGACAGGTCTGATCCCGCTGGAGGATATGGAGTTCATCCAGTTCCATCCCACGGGACTGATCCCCTCCGGCATCCTGATGACAGAGGGGTGCCGCGGGGAGGGAGGCTACCTGACAAACGCAGCCGGCGAGCGCTTCATGGATAAGTACGCTTCCGGGATGATGGAACTCGCACCTCGCGACATCATCTCGAGGTCGGAGATGACCGAGATCCTCGAAGGACGGGGGATCGAAGACAAGGCGAGCAGCCTGGGACATGTCTGGCTCGATCTGACCCACCTGGGGGCCGACAAGATAAACAAGAGACTGCCCCTGATCCGTGAGGTATGCATGGGCTTCCTGGGGATCGACCCGATCACCAATCCGATTCCGGTGCGTCCTGTAGCTCACTACTCTATGGGTGGTATCGAGGCGGACATCGACGGCCGTACCAGAGTGGAGAACATCTGGGCCGCAGGTGAAGTGGCCTGCCACTCCCTGCACGGCGCCAATCGCCTGGGCACAAACTCCACCGCCGAATGTCTCGTCTGGGGTGGATTTACCGGCCAGCAGGCTCTCAGCTACGTACAGAACGGTGCACAACTCGCTCCCCTTCCCGACCAGCGGTTCAAGGCCGAAGAGGATCGGATCTTCGGAGACCTGATGAAGCGTGATGGGGATGAGAATCCCTACGAACTGCGCAGGGAACTCCGGAGTGCGGTTACCGAATACATGGGTGTGTACAGAACGGGCGAGCTGATGACCACCGGTCTGAACAGGGTGAAGGAGTTCAAGGAACGTTTCGAGAAGATCCACTTGAAGGATCCCGCCCGGTTTTACAATACCAACCTCTTCCACGTGCTGGAGCTGGAGAACCTGATCGACCTGGCAGAGGTGATGCTCGTCGGCGGTCTGGCCAGGGAGGAGTCACGGGGAGCACATTCACGCCGCGACTTCACCGATCGTGACGACGAGAATTTTCTCAAACACACGCTCGTCTGGAAGAGGGGTGATGAACTGGAATTCAATTACAAGCCGGTTGTCCTGACCCACTGGAAGCCGGTGGAGCGGAAGTACTGAGGAGGTAAAGATGCCCGAAATGAAAAGATACCCCAACAAGCTGGGCCTGAAGGGCTGGCTCGGCGGAGGAAAGTGGGGAGTGGAGCGCTACCTCTACACGCTGCACCGGGTAACCGGCCTGGGCATCCTGCTCTATTTCCTCATGCACATCTTCGTAACGTCCACCAGGGCGATAAGTGCAGACATGTGGCAGCGGACGATGGGATTCTTCTCCGGCACATTTTTCGAGATCGGAGAGTATCTGGTCTTCGCCGCCTTCATATTCCATGCCCTGAACGGAATCCGGCTGGGATTGATCGAACTGGGGATATTGACCGGTCCGGCTGAAGAACCGGTCTACCCCTACCGCAGTTCGCTCAATGTCCAGAGGCCCTTCATGATAGTCATGATGGTCCTGGCAGCCGTAGTGATACTGATCGGCGGTTACGACTTCTTCCTCGCAGGCCAAGGCCATTAGGAGGTGATGAGCAATGAGTGCTGACAACACGAGATTGTGGACCTGGCACATCCTTGCAGGACTCATCATCCTGGTCCTGCTCGGTCTGCACATGGTGGGGATGCACCTGAATGACGTGCTCCATCTGACCGGATTCAATCCGGCCGGCGACAATCCGACAGACTGGTCGAATGTCGCGGCCCGGGCACAGGAACTCGGCACGGTCACCGTCTACATCCTGCTGCTGGGTACTGCGCTCTATCACGGTCTCTACGGATTGAGAAACATACTGCTGGAGCTGAGTCCTTCGCAGGTCATGAACAGTTTCATCAACAAGTTCCTGCTGGTGGCTGGAGTGGTCCTTTTCGCGTTCGGTACATGGGCTGCGATAGCGTCATTCAACCTTGCACGTACCCTGGGTTAGGAGGAGGAAGAGATGAGCAACGAAACAGGAGAGGTTCAGAACTTCATCTTCCGGGTCCGGCGGTTCAATCCAGATAAGGATCCAGCTCCCTACTACCAGGATTTCACCGTACCAACACCTCCGGGAATGGTGGTCCTGGACGGTCTCTGGTACATAAAGGAGAACCTCGATCCCTCCCTGAGCTGGCGCTCATCCTGCAGGATGGGTGTCTGCGGTTCGTGCGGCATGCTCCTTAACGGCAAGCCGCACCTGGCCTGCCATACCCAGGTAAGGGATGTGGCCAGGGATGTATTGATGGTCGCGCCCCTGCCCAACTTCGACATCGTTCGTGATCTGGTTCCAGACCTCGGTGTCATGTTTGACAAACACCGCGCCCTGAAGCCGCATATGCTGAGGGATGATGCAGAGGAACAACACGAACCGACCGACCAGTACTGGCAGTCACAGGAGGAACTGACCGCCTACCTGCAGTTTGCCTACTGCATCAAGTGCGGCTGCTGCATGGCGGCCTGCCCCACTCTGGCCACCGATAACGTCTACTCAGGACCTCAGCCCCTTGCACAGGGCTACCGTTTCATGATCGACTCGCGCGACGGAGGATTTACGGAGAGGAAAGAGATCCTGAAGGGTGAAGCGGGACCCTGGCGCTGCCACTACGCCGGCGAGTGTTCGGCTGTCTGCCCCAAGGGAGTCGATCCTGCCCGTGCGATCCAGCTGATGAAGCGCGAACTGGTAATGGACTACCTGCGCCTCAGCAAGCTGAGGCACCGGAAACCGAACGGTCTGCTCCCGGAGCAGAAGAGGGCAACCGAGCGGCGGGAGGGAATCACCGAACCGCCCGAGTTCACAATCGAGGGTGCATAAGGAAGCGAAACACCTCAAAGCACCGGTCTCCAAAAGCGGGAGCCAAAACGCACGACAGCCTGAATTCTTCCACTGGTTTCCAGATCAGCAAGTGCCCCTTCAACCTCTCCACTGAACTTATCTCCCAGCGCCCTTTCGATCTCTGACTGGCTCATCGGATGGCGGGTAACGATGGCGATTACAGCTTCGACAGCATTATCGAAGCCCAACAAGTCTACCGACTCTGCAGATTCGTGTACGATCTCGGTGATTTCACCAAGGATCGCTCTGGCCCTGAGCAGGCCCTCTTCATCCACAGGCTCCACCCACTCTTCAGAGGGCGGGCGAGTCGGCAGATTGAGATGAACCTTGTCGGGCTCGATCCGCTCGATAACTACTGCCAGATCCCTGAGAGCTTCCTCCGAATCATTCAGCCCTTTGACCAGCACCGTTTCGATCCACAGTTTGCCGCTGTATTCCTTCCGGAACGCTATCAGACCCTCTATCAGGCGATCAAACGTCACCTCGGGGTGCGGTCTGTTGATTATCCGGAAAAGTTCATTACTTCCTGCATCCAGGTTGGGCGAAACCGCATCGGCCGTTACGATCGCTTCGCGGACCTCGGGCAGGTAAAGCAGAGTGCCATTTGTGAGAATGGCTATCGGCAGGTTTATCGAGGAATGGATCTGCCGGATCATCCAGCCCAGACGGGTGTGGAGTGTCGGCTCCCCCGATCCGGCAAAAGTGATCCAGTCGATGTTATCGGTGCCTGTCAATTCGACAGCTTTTTGAGCCTGGGAAACAACTTCCTCTGCAGGCGTGTATTCGGCCCTTTCGTTCACAAGAGGTGTGGTCCGACCCAGCTGGCAGTAGACGCAGTTCCAGTTGCAGGTCTTCTGTGGGATCGGGTCGATCCCCAGGGAGCGTCCCAGGCGGCGCGAGATAACCGGACCGAATACATACTCTTCCATGCGTGCAATCAATTGATTGCCGGCGTTATCTACAAGAGCTAGTGTCCTGACTCGGGATATCAGAGTGATTTTCTAGCACTTGTGCACAATCTGAGATACGAATAGCTTATAGCGCCTGATTCTATTTAAGTCATTCATGTGCTGGAAGCACGAGCCGTACGCCGGCCGATAGCCACAGGAGTCCAGATGAACCACTTCCTTACCGAAGAACAGGAGATAATCCGGGATCTGACAAGGCAGATTGCGGAGGAGAAGGTGAAACCGGTCAGGGCGGAACTTGACGAAAAGGGCCTGTTTCCTCATGAGATAATGAAGGAACTGGCTAAAGCCGATCTGTTGCGCATTCTGATTCCTGAAGAAGCAGGTGGACTCGGCGGTGGTATCATGGAAATGTGCATCATTACCGAGGAGCTCTCACGTGTATGTGCCGGTGTGGCTACGACTTACTCGGCCAATTCCCTGGCTGCAACCCCGATTGATCTCTTCGGCACACCGGAACAAAAAGAGAAGTTTCTCAGACCGGTGGCTGATGGAGCAATTTATGCAGCATTCGCACTGACAGAACAGAGTGCCGGTTCCGACGCAGGCGGTATCAAGACTACTGCTGTGGAGGATGGTGACTATTTCGTGCTCAATGGTACGAAGCAGTTCATCTCCAACGGTGAGGAAGCTTCCATTTATTCGGTTATCGCCAGCACCGATCCTTCACGGGGAGCCCGCGGTCTTTCGGCAATAATCGTAGAAAAGGGCACACCCGGATTCACTTTCGGCAAGGAAGAGGACAAGATGGGAATTCGGGCCTCCAAGACGACCGAATTGATCTTCACCGACTGCCGGGTGCCGAAGGAGAACCTGCTGGGCAAGAAAGGACAGGGTTTTATAGTCACGATGCGCACCTTCGACAGGACACGGCCAGGCGTTGGAGCACAGGCAGTGGGGATCGCCCAGGGTGCTTTCGACGAGGCGGTCACCTACGCCAGGCAGAGAATCCAGTTTGGCAAGCCGATCACAGCTTTTCAGGGTATCCAGTTCATGATCGCCGATATGGCTACTCAGATAGAGGCTGCCCGCTGCCTCGTCTATGCCTCGGCCAGAGCGATTGATGCCGGTGATAAAAAGTCTTCCGGCCACTCGGCCATGGCCAAACTATTTGCATCCGACACAGCAATGAAGGTGACCATAGATGCGGTTCAGCTGATGGGTGGTTACGGTTACATGAAGGATTACCCGGTCGAGAAGTTCATGAGGGACGCCAAGATCACGCAGATATATGAAGGCACCAACCAGATTCAGAAAGGCGTGATCGCGGCAGACGTTATCAAGAACATCTAGGAAATGATTCCGGCGTAGGTCTGCAGGTCTACGTTGCCGCCGCTGATTACCGCGGCAATGTCTCCCTCGATCCCTCCGATTTTATTGAACAGCAGGGCGGCGATACACACCGCTCCCCCACCCTCGATAACAAGTTTCTGCTCTCTGGCAGCGAAGGCCATTGCCTCAACCACTTCCTCTTCCGAGACCAGCAAATATTCATCCACCATGTCCCTGACCAGCCTGAATGTATATTGATTATCGAGGCCAATGCCTCCTGAAAGAGCGTTGGCGATCGTGTCCTCTTCCGGAAACTCTATCGGCCGTCCCTCTCCAATGCTCTCGTGCATCACGCGTGCGCGTTCGGCGGAGACACCGATTACCCGAATTGAAGGGTCGTGGTTCTTCACGGCCAGCGCGATGCCGCTTATCAGGCCTCCACCCGACAGAGGTACGACCACCGCCCTCAGTGAGGGAACCTTCTCCAGAAGCTCGACGCCGATAGTTCCCTGCCCCGCAATCACATGAGGATCGTCAAATGGATGAACGTAGGAGAGACCCCGTTCATCTCTGATCTCAAAGGAATGGGCTTCAGCCTCATCGTAAGTCCTGCCGTGAAGTACCGCTTCGGCTCCATGGCTCCGGATTGCATTCAGCTTTGCCGCATCGACCCATTCAGGTACACATACAGTAGCAGAGATATCCAGCAGTTCCGCCACATATGCCACAGCACGTCCGTGGTTACCGCTTGAACAGGTCACAACTCCCCGTGCTCTCTCCTCCCCGGTCAGAGAAAGCATTTTGTTGGCTGCTCCGCGAACCTTGAATGATCCCGTTACCTGCAGATTTTCCGCCTTCAATGAAACCAAGGTACCGCTTTTATCACTGAGAGCCGGAGATGCCAGAAGCGGAGTGTTGACTGCAATCCCGGCAATAGCATTGCAGGCCCCGGAGATGTCGAACTGCTTTTCCAATATCCACCACTCCTTCAGATCGATGTTTCCGGATATTCAGGTATATTATTAACAGGAAACCTGACACAGAGATCGCAGAAGAGAATCGTTTCTGGCTTAAAAGTCAGGGGCCTCGCCGGTACACCTTAATATTATCGAAATCGGCTCCCTCTTCCGCATAGCAGAAGAATCCTATCTTTCCACCCGGCAGTCCACCATCTGAGATCTTGTCCTCGAACTC
>VAOY01004287.1_pt1 | contig 20231 bp, 14 predicted proteins | sample 3393881 | NCBI WGS metagenome assembly VAOY01 (sample SAMN08290430, study PRJNA428436) | hydrothermal vent metagenome | isolation source: Deep-sea hydrothermal vent chimney | place: Indian Ocean: Southwest Indian Ridge
AAGCGGCTCCTGCATTCCAGCTGTTGCCGCCTGATGTCTTCGTCAACACATCACCACTCACCGATACACCCACTCGGTCTGTCCAAAATATATCACGGGAAGTTTGAGCAAATATTGAGCTAACAAAAAAAGCAAACAGAATTATTCGATAGATAACAGTCTTAGTCCCAATAAAATTATGACTTCTTGTATTTTGGCGCGTAGGTATTAAACATTGTTTTATCATAATTGCGCCAATAACATAACATTTATAAAAATTGCTATAGCGATGGCAAGATTTATCGATATAAAACTCCGTACCGGTATTGACTGTCCGATGATTGGCTGTTTGGTTGTCACCCAATCACTGCACATTTTTTTATCCTCCTCCCTGTTGTAATACCAAATACTGGATCAATCCCAATAGTGCCTCAAGATAGGTGTCGTAGGTTACGCTGTTCACCACCCAAGTCCCCGGTAATACCAGATCCAATCCGTTCTCAGGATCAATTATATCACACTGCTCCTGCGCTAATTGATATTCCTGGGTAGCATAATATGCCTGCGACATTACCAGGCGCATCAAGATGTAGTTAATACTGGTTTCGTATTCAAATTGATACGTCGAATCTACATTTATCACTATTTGTGCATCACTAATAGCCTCGGAATAGGATTGTTGAGCCAAGTTAATCAATGATCTTCCTGCATATATTACCGATTGAGTGATATCGAGCCCTAATCCAGTATCGAAATTCTCTAGTGCAGATGAATAATTTTCCATCCGAAGATACACCCATCCTCGACCTGCATACGCAGGACCATATTCGGAATTCAAATAAATCGCATCATTAAACGAACTTAAAGCATTAATATACTCTTCCTGTGAAAAATATAACCATCCATAAACAATGTGACTTTCTTCATTTGCCTGAGTCGCAAATTGCGATTGAGGGCTTTGTGGTACCCCGCTAAAATTGTTGGAATTCGATTCAACCATAAAATAATAGACAGTATCCGGCATAAGATCAACCAATGTTATTGCGTGAAGCTCACGCTCCTCATCATCGATAACAGTATCTCCCAACGCAGTTGTGAGTCCATAGTATACTACGCTGTTCCCTGGTAAATTTGTTTCCCAACTAATCTCCACACTAATGGGACCCATCTGTACCACTTCAGGTCCAGATAATATCGATAAGTCCCCTGAAATACCTGTATCTGACCAAGCTGTATTAAACTGTGATAGATCACTTTGAGGTATTTTACTAAAATAATCTGAACTTGATTCTACAATATAATAATAGTTTGTATCCGAAACCAAATTCGTCAACATAATCGTATGGATCTCGCGGTCTTCTTCATCCATAACTGTATCTCCTAAGGCGTCAGTTAATCCGTGATACACAACGCTGTTGGCGGGCAGATTTGTAACCCAATTGATCTCAACGGATGTGGGACCTGTCACGATTGCGATGGGAAGATCTACTATCTCTAATTTCAGTTTCTCATCTCTTTCTTTCTCACAACCGGGCTGAAAAAACGCGATCAACACCAATACTAACAGTGAAATCTTTTTAAGCATCTCGATCTTCTCCTATTTCAATAGCATTAATTTGTTCGTCCGGGTGTAGCTCCCAGCTCGATAATGGATCAGGTAAACACCACTAGAGACCGGTTTCCCATATCGGTCTCGGCCGTTCCAGGTTACCCTGTAATGCCCGGCCGGTTGAGGCTTATTGACTAACTCTACTACTTCGCGTCCCAATAAATCATAGAGCTTAATCGATACTAACCCAGATTCCTGGAGTATATATGGAATTATTGTTGTGGCATTAAACGGATTGGGATAGTTATCCAGCAGTGATGTTTGGAGTGGCAATATTCCGGATATACCTTCATCTGATTTTAATAGTATGTATTGCCCGCTTTGACTAATAGGCACGTGAATGGTTCCCGTCATCGGTTCGTAAGTTGCCTGAACTAATTGCCGTCCATATGCGGTTTCACGGTACACATTTGCATTACCTAATAAATCCACAATGTCAGCGCCCGATAAAATCAACTCGCTCCCTTCCGGCAAAGTGAGTCCGAAAGGCTGGATGCTATAAACCGAGCCTAGCGCTCCTGCAGCCTGTGATGACTGTACTCCAATACCAACCCAACTGTTCTCCGGCAAGAAACCGCCCGGTATAGACAACGCAGCCTGATCATCCGGCGCCTGCACCAAAGCAGCGCTGCCATCGCTGAGTATGAAATTGTACTGTAATGTATCAACCCCCTGGTTAAGCGCCAAATCCATTGTATGAACTACTATTTCTTTTTGACCGCCTTCATACATTTCCAATGACCCACTGTATACATTGTATAACGGATCAACGTTATAGGACGGTGTCGGAGCGCCATCCACAAACACTAACATAAAGTCCAGTGGTTCATCAGGGAATAAATACAGATCCAAATACTTACTAATCCCTGGATTTTGGACAAAACCGATGTTCAGATTAGCAAATATGCTGTCCTCTACTACTTGAGCATTCAGATAGAAATCCCTGTCACTGCCGCTAGAAAGACTGAAATCATAAGATAAATTGTCACGTAATTCCGATACGACTACCGTACCTTCGGGAGATTCTAAAGACAACTGAATAGAACCCGGGATACTGGCTACGTTAGGCCAGCGTAACTGCCAATTACCATTCACATTGGAATCCAGTACTTTAAAATGCCAATTTTGTTCGGTCCACTCCGGATTACGGATATCATGCACTAACTCAGATCCACCGGGTGCCATGAAATATAAAGCTCCATACTCGGATGTCAATGGTGCAAACCAACTGGCATCCAACCCATCAAACCCTTCCAGACCATTGGGATCAACTCCAAATCGATTATCTAAGGCTGTATATGCCCCATCGGTAGTATGCAAATATAAAAGTCCGGACCAGTCTGTTAGTCCTTGTAATTCGGTGCGTTTCATTGGCCGAACTTCATCTCCATAACGACTCACAAACAGTTTGTCATTTTCCAATAATTTTGGTTGACCGGCTGACTTTTTAAAGATCAAATCCAAATCTTTATTGGCGTCCATTTGTAAAACCCAAAAGCCCTCCTCAACAGAAACTGAATCACCGGCTGAACCTGTGTTTGGTGTAACGACTTCATACATTGAATTCTGCCAATTCCATACATAGGCATGGGAATTCACCCAACCTTGAGCTCCTGCATCGATAATAGATAAAGTGGTAGATCCATCAGTCACTTGTACGTCTGACCAATCGATTCTGCTGGTATAGGGATTGGCTATCATATTCTTACCTATAGTCTGTCCTACAGGCGGTCCAACTAAATCAACTTCGTAATTATCGTTAACTTCCACTCCGTCAACATCTATTATTACTTGGTCATGCAAACTCTGTATAACCCAAAAACCCAATCCCGGAGCAAACTCAGGTGGTTCCTCACCGGGAAGAGCATCTGGTCCGTCACCGTTTTCCTGATAAAATGCATAACCATGCAAATCTGTGTCCCAACGAACTACCCGCCAATAGGGCGGAGCACTTCCAAAATCATCGCCAACTACACTGGTAGCATCGGCTGGAGATGGTTGAACAGGTACACCCAGAAAAACCCATCTATTTTTTGGGAAATTTTCAACATTGTGGGTTATTTCATAAGGCGGATGTCCATGAGTTTTGGAAAATAAATTTTGCACCTCTAAGAAAGTCAAAGCCTTGTCAAAAATATGAATTTCATCAATAACGCCATTAAAGGCTTCACCATTTGCGGTCGCACCAATCCATAAATTTTCGTTATTCGATATCATGGCACTTTGAATGGTTTGTTGAGCCTTGGAAAGTGTATCAACATATATAGTCTCAGTTGTGCTCGTTCTAACATACACAACATGATACCATGTATCTGTCTGTAAATTTGCTGCGGTTGTTGCAAAATTCTGCCAACCTGAGTTATACCAGCTAATATACACTTCATCATAATTCAGATAAATACTGTAGGCTCGCGGACTCCAGGGGGATCCACCATGGTATCCTTTGGTCATGACTCCCTGCCATTCAGGTGCAACGGTGGTCGGTTTGATCCACATTGCTAAAGTAAAATCATCAACAAGATCCAGGGCAGGATCATCGGCAACCTCAATATAATCATCAACACCGTCAAAAACACCCGCTCGCCATATTTTACCATCCGTTGTTTGAACAGCGCCAGAAACCGTACCGTGATGATTGTTGCCTGAACTATCGATAACTTCATCAGTAGCTCCAGTCCAAATGGATTCATCCAAATACCAGGTAGCGATTGCATTCGGTGTACAATCAGTACAGTTCCGACTATCGGTATACAACGTCTGTACTTGATAAAGATTCAATGCTTGATCGTATATAGTTACCTCATCAATAGCACCATCGTAATAATTTTCATTACGCGATCCGTTGAATGTGGTAGCCTCCGAACCATCTGCAATAAAACCGTATCTAGTCTGTCCTGTACCAATAGCCAGCCCCCCATGAGCATTCACTACACGTGAATCCTCAACACCATCAACATAGATAATCTTGTCTACACCATTATAAATCCCCACGACAAAGTGCCACAGGCCATCATTGACTGCTGTATTCCCATAGTGATCATGGATTGTGCCGGTGGAACTTGCTGTGCTAAAGCCCACCCGTCCATTATCTCCACGGATAAACAGGTTGAAATATTCACTCCTATCGAAATCAACTATAGCCCAATTACTGAACTGGCTCGTTCCGCCAACACTGGTTTTCACCCAAGCAGCGCCAGTCAGTTGGGTAATTTGACCGGTCTGGTTATAGAACATATCCAATGCCACATAATCATCCCCACCATCAAATACACCTGCCTTACAAACATTCCCATCAGATGTTGTTGCGTCACCAAAAGCGGTACCATGATAGCCATTTCCGGAGCTATCAACAACCTCATTTGTAGTACCTTCCCATTTACACTCATCCAATTGCCACCATGACATTGGTGCCGGTGGTGTGCAGTCTCTACAGGTTCGACTATCAGCCATCAAATTCTGAATATCAGTTGAAGTAAGAGCATTACTGTGAATCCGTACTTCGTCAATTTTGCCACTGAAATAGTTTCCCCAGGAACCGCCAACTGCCTTGAATATGGAACCAATTCCTAATTTATGCAGGGTATAGTCATCACTCTGGGTTAACTCCTCGACACCATTAATATACCCGATTGCCTGACCTCCGTCTATCACTATTGCTAAATGAGTCCACTGATCCGACGGAATCGTAGATGATGTTATATCCTGCCAGCTATTACTCCAGATTTGTACCTTATTGTTATAAAACTGCAATGCAAACTGGTTTCCAAATGGATTTAACGTTTCATCTATATTACTTAAAATGCGGGTATTATTATTCGTTTGCGTCGGGTTTATCCACATCGAAATAGTAACTGTACCGACCCCTAAATCGGGTACTTCTACATAACCATCCACCCCGTCAAACAGACCACCGTTACAGATTTTTCCATCTGTAGTGATTGTTGCGCCACCGTAAGGTGTACCGTGGTTAGCATTCCCAGTACTGTCAGCTACTTCATCACCGGTACCATCCCAGTAACATTCATCCATTCGTAATTCAGTCAGAAGACTTCCTTCAAACACTTCAATAGTATGATTCAATGTTGTACTACCAATTGTAATAGATCGTTGGTCAGGAGTAACATTTTGCGCAACAACCTCGTTACCACCTGTAAATTTTATTTTCACCGTATACGTTCCGGAACTTCCGCCCCAGGAATCAGCTAATCCAAAATGAACGATCCTGGGTGAATGGGAACCCATCCCTTCGCCGCCGCTTATTTCTCTTATGGCTAACAAAGAAGTTCCTGCTGAATTCCACAGTTCCACGCGACTGCCTGTACCGTCAATGGGTGCACCACCTGCACCTGCACCTTTAACTTTAACCTTTAAATAATTGCTATCGACAATATTGTTTATAAATAGTTTACTAGAGCCGGACTTGTTACCGACAAACAAATCCAGGTCGCCATCAAGGTCAAAGTCAGCCCACCCCACGCCATAGCTCTGTGACCCATCATTTAATCCGAGGATCGGAGCAACATCGGTAAAGCTGCCGCTTCCATCATTCTGAAAAAGTTGGTTGGCTCCGTTCTGATGGGCAACATAAAGATCCAGATCACCATCGTTATCATAGTCGCCCCAAGCAACACCCTTCGTTGTTAACGAAGTGCCAGCCACACCGGCAGATGAAGTAACATCGGTAAATGTACCATCGCCATCATTACTGTAGAGTTTATTCGAGCCACTTTGACCGCCATAAAAATCCAAATCTCCGTCATTATCATAATCGCCAAACGCAGTTCCGTTATATCCGCCGCTAGTTCCTGATAAGCTAACACCGGCAGATGAAGTAACATTAGTAAAAGTTCCATCGCCGTTGCTATGCCATAAATAAAGGTTATTGGCGCGGTATAAAATATCGGTATGTCCATCACCGTCATAATCTGTGACTGCTGTAGTCTCACCGTTCGTATTTGCTGTGAGACCAATAGTGCTTCCCGCTATACCTGTAAAAGTACCATCACCATCATTACTATACATATACGTATAGGGGTTACTGCCATTGGGAGCCCAGAGATCCAAGAAACCATCTTCATTATAATCTAACCATCCGAAATCGCCCAGGTTATTTATGCTCGTAAAACCTAAGGTAGAAATATCTTGCTGCATGGTAAAAGAACCATCCCCGTTATTTATGCTGAAAACTAGGCCAGATGTCGAACCAAAATCTAGATCGCCGTCGTTGTCATAATCCGCCCAATGGCCGGCGCGGTTACCACAGTACAAATAGGGTGGTTCTGTTGAGAATGTACCATCGCCGTCATTTTTATAGAGTTTATTTTGTTTTGTGACATATAGATCGGTGTAACCATCATTGTTATAATCGCCCCAGGCAATTCCATATTCATTAGTCAATCCGCTTAGATCCGCTGCGGATGTCCCGTCCGAAAAGCTGATAACGCCTGTCAGATAGTGATATCCTAAATCTACAGTTCCAGCATCGACAACCTGGTCAGTCCGTGTTGTTCGTGTATCAAGACCAAGACTGGCTGCCGTTGCACTGCCTGCGTCGATACACGGACTGTCTGATGTTTGTCCTGCTGCAGTATGGCTTATGTGAAAATCATTACCGGAAGAATTGATAAACAATGGATCGGAAGAAATATTTCCGGTGCCGGTTAAAACACTACTAATATAATTATTATAGGAAAATGTGACATTACTACCGGTGGTATTGTCGAGATTATCCCAAAAAATGTTATTCTCATAGACATTGCCACTGGTATTCGTGTGTTCTACTGCCCACCCCCCACAAGAATAGAAAGTGTTGTTCCGGATAGTGTGATCACCGTCTCCTTTAGGTGAAATGCCGTCATCATCGATATTATAGATAAGGTTATTTTCTATCAGACAGTTATCGCTTGAGCCTTTAAGGAATATCCCATCACGCCCAGTATCGTAAATAACACAGTTCCGGACTACCCCGTTGTCACTATTTATGAATTTAACTGTCGCATGAGATCCTCCTCCATTGGGCCAGTTTGTAATGGTAAATCCGTCGATTACAATATAATCCTTACCATCCATATAAAAAGCATATCCGGAGCTGTTTTGCCCATCCATTACAACAGCGCCATCAGCCTTATAGACAATAGAATTACCGGTTGTTCCACTATTCGCTGGAGTAACATTCTCATAATATGTACCAGGCTGAACACGTACTGAGTCTCCAGCCGTCATAGTGCCGGCTGCCTTCTGGATGGTCTGCCAAGCCCCTGATGACGAGTTTGACGTTCCGGAGTTAGTATCGTTGCCATCAGTGCGAACAAAGTAAGTTTGTCCTATACTGCCTGTACCATATTGGATATGAAGTAATGGTGCGCTGCCGTGGGAACCATTATATGACTCAGCGGTTCTTCTTCCTGATCCGTCAACTATAATAACTATAGAATTGCCGCTGGACCAACCGGGTCTATCTACAATCTCTTGGATTATGGAAGATAAATCCGGAGTTCTCTGATTAGAACCCGCAGCACCTACGGAATTCCATGCCGGTACATTATTCCAATTTAAAGAATCGGAAGTTTTCGTTCGGCTACTAATATTACCCGATGAATTACTAAATGTTGGTGCATTATCGGTGTCATCACCATAAAATGTAAGATCGGTGGTTTCTGAGCGTGTTTCATCGACAGTAAATTGAATATAGGCGTTGGCAATTGTAATTCCTTGCAACAGAGTGATATTGTTAAAACGCATGCCTACTTCCTGATCTCTAGATCCGTCTCTAATCAGTTCCAAATCAGAGCTGTTAAGAGACATATTCCCATTGGACTGCCGTTCCTCTGCATCATCACTATTAGCATTAACCCTACTCTCTATAATACCGGAGGAACCGTATTGAACTGTAAACGTAGGTCGCCATGAAACAGTCGCGTATTCACTTGAGTAAAAATCCATTCCATCGCTTGTACCATCATAGTCCTGGATAGTAATTCCGAAATTTGTGCTTGGGTTGTCAAGCCATGATTGGACAAGAGCTATCCCGGAAGAGTTCAGATTAATAGTCTGAGAACCGGTACTCCCCGTTATCGTTCCCAGTACTGTGGTCCCGTGGTCATTAGTGCCTTGTGCACCAGAATTCTGCCAATTATTCCCTGAGGAAAACTCATTCCAAGTTGCCTGTGATTCCACCCAATCCCGTTTCATCTCATAAACTTCATAAACGTCACTTGTGCTACTGAAAACTGTGAAAGTGATGGATGCGGATTGGATTGATTCTCCGGATGGTACAGCACTTATGTCCCATTTAATAACTGTACCGTAGTCAGGGCTGCCATCTATTAAAATTTCGGTTGAAGTGCCGTAATTATTAGTCGGCTGATCGACATTAAGATAGGTGTCACTTGTTCCGGAATAACCAGCAGTTGGAGAAACGCCATCTTGAAAGGAAATTGTAGTGGCGTGTAGCTGAAATGGTGTAAAAAAGATAATAGCTGTTAACAAAGTTGCTATAGCTCCCACGATTGAGTAATCGGATTCTATTTTAAAAATCATATTCTCCAATTTTTTATTCATCTCTAACATAGTATCTCCTACGACACAGATTGTGAAATTTATTTATTTTATTTTTAAAGAACGAATTATCATTTTAATTATCAGGTAATATTATTGAGTTTACCCCGAAAAGGTCTAATTGGGATACCTGCCCGTCCCGTTTTATTTATTTTTAATGTGGCAGGCGGGAATCCCATCTTATTACGATGTTTACTCCCCGCCATAAATGACGGGGTAAGTATCAAATATTTAGCAAGATACGGAAAGTCACTTACCCTGTCCTTTAGGGCAGGGGTTCCAGGAAAAAAACAAAGCATAGGGGTTTTAACCCCTTTCTGGAGTGAACTCATTATTAATTACCGATTAAAATATCAGGATTGGCTGTTACGCAGCAAGTCATCTCTACCTACCTTACGGATTGACCGGTGGTGGTGGACCGCCAGGTGTGGTATCAATTTCGAAATTTGTACTATCAGTAGATACTTTATACCACCAACTTTCAGTATCGCCACCAGAACGGGTATGTCTAACCTCACCGGTAGTTATGTCATAGAACCAATCGTCAGGTATTTCATCTAAAACACGAGGGAATAGAGTCGACTGCACCTCCGGAAAAGTTTTTTCACCTGTTGTAAGCAATTTGTCTATACTAAACAAAATAATTCCTGTTTCTAACCCTCCAATAAATGTTGCTTCAACTTCCTGTTCAGCCTTTGAAGTAAAATCAAAAAATCTTGGGATTACCGTTGCTGCTAAAATCCCTAATATCACGATGACCATTATTAATTCTATTAATGTGAAACCGTGATTATCCTCATTGAATACCTTCAATATTTTCCTCCTAATAATAGTGATGCTTTTTTGATTTGTCTTCTTTTTACCATTGGAACGTTCAAATAATCGTTTGATTTGTTAATTGAATAATTTTGTTAATAATATTATCTGTGCAAATATAATGCCAAACTATAACAACACTGTAACCTATTATCAAATAGGCATTTAGGTAAATGTGCCTACCAACTAAGTTATGTAATTTTGTATCGTTTCGCGACAACATTTGTTACATTTTGTTCCTTTATTTTTTAATAATCTTATCCACCATTTTTCACTTTAGTGAATATAATATCTGCTATATTCCGGATCAAACATCAATCGTTGAATATTTTTCCTGATATTTACAATAATTATTTTGATCATAACTAATTCTCTATGGATTAGATTTCTCTTAAACTATGTGATACTACCAGATACCGTATACCGGAAAAATAATGCAACGGGAAAGAATGGTTTAAATCCATTTTCCCCTTTTTCAATTTACTTTCCGGTTTTTTAATCTTTTGAATAAATAATGCGCCTTCAAAAAAGGAACTATTTTCTTCGAATTCAATTCCTGTTGTTGAATAGATCAATCCGAAGACTCTTCCTTCTACTTTGATCTTATCAATTGTGAAAATTTGAGCCCAAACCTCGGTGTCCTCGCCAATTATTATTTCATCATCAGTAAATAATTCATTGACTGTTTTAGGTCGCAGAGCCGGTATCAAAGCAGAATAATCATTTCCAAACTGTGTATAATCTTTTATTTCAATTTTTCTATCCCCAATCATAATGATATTGTCGTCGACAAATGATTGAGTTGAACCACGCTTTTGAATTTTTATATCCTTTGTGACAACAATAATTCCTGGCGAACTAAGGCTGCCACCTGTTATGGTTGCGCCCTTAACCGTTAATTTTCCTCTGATAAAAAAAGTATTGTTTTCATAGACACTTAAATCAAATATGCCGCCATTTATGGTGTAATCACCTTTGTATTTATTATTGCCGGAGGTTCCGTTAATAGCGTTAGCGATATTAATTAAACTATCATATTCGGTATGAGAAAATCCGGGTAGATCAACTGTACCATTCGGATGGACAGACCAAGAAAAATTGGCGTCAAAATCCCCTGTGACGGTTTTGCCGGTTGGTACATAAATATGTGTGCGATCTCCGGGAGGATCCCCCATGGAAGCATCCTCCTCTACATCCACATCCGCACCGATATATATGGAATCATTCAGAGTAAAATTTTCATCGATCTCAAAATCATTACCATCCGCTTGTTTAATAACGGATAGGACAGGCCAGACATTTTGTTCTACAACCTGATATTGAACTTCCAATATCCGTTTGCCTGAACCGTGTAAACCGGTACAAATCGCCCGAAGTAGACCGGAACCAAGAGGATTTCCGGAACGATCCCGATCCGATAGTTCTATGACTGCTGTACTATTGAAAAAGGTGAATGTCCCTGAAACATCAGGATTGCCTTCAGACATTTTTTTCAAACTGTATTCAACTCCGGATATGGCCGTCCAGTGAGATTGACTAGCAGAATAAGCATCACTGGCTTCCGAAATATTCATCGTAACAGAATTAGATAAATAGACTATTGAAAGACCAAGTATAATGGCTGCAGTGATTGCAGTAGTAACAAAAACAAATCCGTCTTCCTTTTGAATCACAGCGAGTTTCCTGTGTTTATTTTTACCCAGCTGACGAATGCTAGCTGACAGTCGGGAATAAGAATTGGTGAAAAACTTCATAGCTTTCAACCTATAAATTCTGTCGGGGATGGTGCATTGGAATCTGAATCATTTTAATATTCCGTAAGATTGATTATTATGAACGGTTTATGTACCATAAGTAATATTAACTACTTGTTGAAGGAACAATTTTTAGGTTTTCAGGAAACACCGATGCCAAAAATGAGATGGTCTCGTCATTATTAATGAGATAAAGAATTAGCTCTACCATCCAGACTTTCTTACGATCATCAGCTGATAGGGGAATACTTAATAATTGATTATTATCTCTGTCATAATATGTAAACATACTGGAACCATCAACGACTGATTGAGTGAGGATTTTTTTCTGTCCATAACCAACAATTTTCCGATAGAGTTTTGTATTGTCCAATTCATATTCAAGTGTAATCCCTTGACCAATGCTGAATCGAATGAGTTTTTCATTGGCATATTGCAAACTGTTTTTATCGATGACCTGCCCATATTCTCTTGAAAACTTATTAACGCTGATGGATCCATCGATCAACATTGTTTTTCTGGTTTGAATTCCAGCAGCTATTTTGAAGCTGGCATTCAACACTACTGATACAATACCGGAGAGAATTCCTATCAAAAAAATGCCAATAATAGCTTCAACCATCGTAAAACCCTGATTGTTGACTATTCCGCCACGGTGGATAGGCGATTTTTTATTTTCGATTTTCGATTTTCGATTTACCATATATCTACTCTTTTTGGCAGTGTTGTTTAGAGCCGGACTCACTGCACCTCTGCTCCATGCTCTCATCTAAAACCCAGGTGGTGGAGGTGGCGGAGCTCCCAATCCGGTTTCCACTCCGCTATAAGATGTAATTAAAGAGGACAATACAAGCGGTTGGGGTAATCCATCAGTTTCAACAGAAATAATAATTCGTTTATAATCAGTTATAACCCCGGTACTATCAGTCCAATTAATAGACGGATTGACATAAAACACTCTGGCGGTGACATTGTATCCAATATAACCGAATGACTGAGTGGGCCAAACGTAACCTATGTAATCATCCACATCGTCATATTCAGAGCTGGAAGGCTCATCAGGCCCTAAAGGGCTACTCCACGGAGGTGATTCATTCTCATCAAAATTATTGGAACGGACGACTTTCATAACACTATTAGCTAGTACTGTAGAACGCAACGTGAACTCAACTCGAGTACTATCTGCCTGGATTTGCGAGTGCGCAAACATAGTAGCTACAAAGGCAATCCCAATAATAACGACACCGATGACCAACTCAATAATCGAAAATCCGGATTGAGAATAATAATTTGTATCCTTCTTTTTATTGAAACGAAATACATAACTCTTATTAAGTGATTCTTTATTATCCCTTCTCCCTGATTTTACTCTGATAGCTTTTAGTTTCATGTTTTAATCCACTTCGTAAACATACCCGGTTTCCGGTACCACATTAATTATTTTTGAATTATTCAAAACAATTTGCCCGCCACTCGATGGAGTACCCCACCAGTTATAAAAAAACTCACCACCACCATTGAAATTCACAGAGGTGATTTGAACACCTGAAAATTCCTCATCAAAATCAATAAAACTTTGACGATTAGTGGAAGGATCCAAGATTAATTCCCGTTCAGATTCAGAAGGACCTGAAAATATACCGTAACTATTTTCGGTTATATTCACAACCAACCAAGTCGTATCGTGTTTACTGACTGCGTAATCATAAATATAGGTCAAATCATCATGTAATTTGGATCCCGCTGCTTTTAAACGCATGTTGGTAATCAAATTGCCTGCTTTGGGTACAATAATTACCGAAAGTATTCCGATCACCATCATGACCAAAATAAGCTCAATCAGCGTAAATGCCTGTCCCTGCCGGCCCCATTCTATTAATTTCAAAAGCGGTAGGCGGGCGCCCCGAATAGCAGAAGACAGGTTATGAAGTCGGCGGTCCTTCCTATCTAACAATTGGGAATGTGTAAAACGTAGTTGTTTCAACATATCCAATGGACCTTTCTTTGGATAATCTGACTATAACGAGAAGGACAAGGCAGGCCTTCCAAGTTTTGCGTTTCTCTATTAATCATTCTTGATAGTCCGGTATAATACATGGCTGAATAGTTAAGGCTTGAATTCCATGATAAAACCAATATCGGGATCTTCAATCACAAATCCATCGGCATTTGCAGGAGTTGAACCCGTTGGGAGTAATGCATAAAGATACGGATTTTCGTAAGGATTATATATAATCTGCCCCCCGGAAAAAAGTCCTGATACGGTATTGCCATTATAAAGCGTCGTGTTGTTTGCCCAATTGTACGTCATCTGATTATTTGACGGCTCATCTGGATAATCCTGTTTACTCTGGTCAATAACACTATAATAGAAATTATTTATAAACGCCTGTTTAATATTGATCATGTTTGCTTGAGAGGTTCTTAATTGAGCATCCGACTGTGATTTCAGATAGGTGGGAATGACAACTGCCGCTAGCGTCGCCATAATAGACACTGTGACTACCAACTCTAATAAGGTAAAACCTCCGAAGGATCCTTTGGAGAAGCAAAGGGGTTTAAACCTTGTCCACATATAGAATCCCGTCCGTCCCGGGGCTTTGGGACTGGTTTCTAATTTCTTAAAATCTATTATTAGCATCATCTCGACCTCAATCTCCGGTTTAAATATTTTTCCTTTCCCTGTACTTTACTAAATCTATCAATCTGAGTAAAGTTTTTGTTGTTATGCTTACAATCTGTTGTATGTCAATAAACAGGTAGAGGTTCATCTCTCAAGTTCCCACGTACAATCCTTACCTGACCGAGAGATAGCAGGCATGTAAGTTTCTTCCGATAACCTTCGGGACTTTCTCGATCTTTCAGGTTTGTAACTGCCAAAATCTAACCCAAACCTGCAAAATAAGAAAGCCCACGGTTATAGTGGGCTTTCTTATTAGTTGTCAGGTTTTACCTTCTAATTAGTTAGAATGATCCTGCGTACGTTACCAGTCTTTAGTCAGATTATATGTACCTGCACCGCTGGAACCGTAGCCGATAATTGATCCGTCAGCAGTGTATACCATTTGAGAGGAATCAGCAGTGGCGGCATCATTAAACGTCCAACCATCAGGTGCTTCGTCAATTATTGCTTCCCACTGATTGCCCATCACTGCTAGATCTGCATCCGGAAAGGTTCGTGAGCCTGCTGTCACTAGCTGATCAGCGGCATATAGCATGAGGCCGGATTTGACAGCGCCAAAAACGGCATCCTTATTTGATGTATGCGCCTTGCCTGTGAAGTCAAAGAACTTCGGTACAACAACCGCAGCCAGGATACCCATGATCACGATTACCATGATCAACTCGATCAGCGTGAAACCCTTATTGTCTTTTGCTAGTTTCATTTTATTTTCTCCTATTTATCATTTTACTTATTAGTTTTTGTCTATCTGTATTTTCAATATTACGGTGTGAATGTATTTTGTATCTCTGGCTGGGTCGGGTCATGAATAGTAATCAATGGAATGACAACATTAGTTAGCTGCACTGTTCCACCGGTTAGAGTCCAATCAGCATATCCTGCTACAGACGCCGTAATCGCATACGCAGTTACTCCGTCAAACGGGGACACGGGTATACCGGCTGGCAAAAGATCATTCCAGGTTATGACGTCTGCACCTGTACCAGAGGCATAGAAGACAACAGTCTCAGTGTTAAGAATCGGATCACCGGTTCCCTGTGTTGAGTTTAAGTCTTCATTGAATGTGGCAATTGCAGAGGGGGTAGAATTAACTATTTCGGTTGCATCACCCTCTCCTGCTACCAACGCGTATTGCGAAAGTAAAGCAGCTCCAATGTTATTGATATTATCCAGCGATTTCGCACCCTTTGCTGCCTGTCCTTGCTCAACGAAACTAGGAATCGCAACTGCGGCCAAAGTTCCCATAATAGCGGTACTAACTACCAGTTCCATCAATGTGAAACCTTTTTTGTTTAGTTTGATTTGAAACATCTTAAACATCGTTTTTTTCCTTTTTTTTGTTAATGTGTAATTGATTCATCACTTCACCTACCGCAATTAGCGTGCCAAAGCCGGAAAATTTTGTTTTACCGAGAAGAAACAAAAAATCCGTTTCCATCGGGTGTTCCAACTTACAACAGTCATTGTTCATATTTGATACAGTTGTTTAGAAGTGTTCACGTGTTTAAGTCCACCAAAGACAGGACGGATAAATGTTTGAGGGTTCAATTGTTTAACCTGCATCTTCTATTCGACACGAATTATACGAATTGTATCGAACAAACAACAGGTGTTTTATTATTATTAACCTTCCTTGTTACTCCAAGGATTAAAATGATGATCCGCCAGCCGGCGGAGAAATCATTTTTGCACAACCATGAGTTACTCACGTTCAAGCGTTTGACAATAATTACGCTCCGCTTCATTATTGTATTCCCAGTATTTGGATTAAAATGATGACGGCAGGAAATCATTTTTGCGCTCCCACGAGTAATCAGGTTATGGATTAAAATGATGACCACAGGGAATCATTTTTGCACTCCAACGAGTGACCCACATCCAAGTGTCCGACAATAATTACCTGCCCGAACTTATGTTCAGTCAAGCGTGCGCTCCGCTTCATTATTGTATTCCATGCTTTTGGATTAAAATGATGACCGCAGGGAATCATTTTTGCACGCCTACTAGTGATCTACATTCAAGTGTGTGACAATAATTACGCTCCGCTTCATTATTGTAATCCGAATACTCTAAAATAATCAGAATTTATCATAAATCGTTTTTAAAAGCTGATGATTGTTTTCAACCACAGAATATTTTCCATTGTTCAAATCTTCCGGAATGGAGGTTTTTAACCACCTCCATTTAGATGAATTCTCCACATAGCCATGCTTGACTGGATTAAACCAAATATAATATGTATAAAAATCGTATTCATCCTGATTCCGGATTACTGTATCCCAATAATTCCACCAAATTTTAATTCCTTTCCTCACCCCGTTCCTTTTTAAATAGTTACTTGTTTCGCGATGAATATCTCTAAAAATTGCTGACATATCTGCACCAATATCACTTTTTACCAGTACATGATAATGATTCTCTAATATTACATAATCTTCAATTTGCCAATTATATTTGTCAAAAATAGTATTGATCTGCTCTTCGAGCAGATTCTTTTTTGTATCAGTATTGAAATATCGAATACGATTATAGGTAGCTGCCGTTAAAAAATAGTAACTATTATCAATCATTAAATGGGGTGGGTTATGTTGAAAGGTTTTATACTTCATAATTACTTCATTATTGTATTCCCAGTATTTGGATTAAAATGATGACCGCAGGGAATCATTTTTCCACTCCCATGAGTGACCCAGGCTATGGATTAAAATGATGTAGTGAAACGAAATCATTTTCGCACGCCCACGAATTACTCACATTCAAGCGTTTGACAATAATTATGCTCCGCTTCATTATTGTATTCCCAGTATTTGGATTAAAATGATGACCGCAGGGAATCATTTTTACCCTCCCATGAGTGACCCACATCCAAATGTTTCACAATCATTACTCCCGCTAAGGCAGGATTTATTATTGTTAATCCAAGTAATGCGGAAATATTAAAAACTTACATTACATTTACGCCAAATGTTGAACCCAGAGGTACATAGCAACGGCACAAATAAATATTACAATAGCATAAATCCACATTGGATATTGCTTTTTAAAAATATGGTACTTCCATCCATTTTCTTCTTTTTCACTCATAATGTTTATCTCCTTACTTGCAGCTTGTCCCAAATTATCAGGATGGATTATTGATAGAAATATCACATACCTTAAAAAGCGGCATACATACCCCACATAGGCATGAAAATACCTAATGCGATGAACAGCAGCATTACACCCATCATAACTGTCATCATTGGCTCGATGGATGCCGAAAGATTTTTTATTTTCTCGTCAACAAGACCATCGTACTGTAATGCAACGTTGGCAAGCATTTCATCTAATGCACCGGATTGCTCACCAATCGCAATCATTTTTACTGTCATCTTAGGAAAGTATTTACTTTTAGAAAGGGCATCACCTAATGAAATTCCTTCAGCCACTTTTTCCTTTGCATCTCTAATAACTTTTCCGATGACCAAATTCCCGACAGTCAATTCAGTCGTTTCCAGCGCCTTGATTATTTGTATACCTCCTTTGCTTAATGTCTCTAACATATGGGCAAACTTGGCTATTGTGGATTTGAGAATAATTTCATTAAATATCGGTACTTTCAACTTAAATAGATCAAACATGTAAGCTCCTGCCGGAGTGCGAATATAGTAAATCAAGGAAGAAACAAAAACCGCCATCCCTATAAGCACCATCCACCAATAGTTAATGACCAGATCGCTGAGGCCCATCATGACTCTGGTTGGAAGCGGCAGTTCAATCCCCTGAGCAATGAACATTGTTGCAAATTTTGGGATGATAAATATAACAGCTCCTGTAAAAGCCAGAAGGAGAACAGTTAAAACAATTAACGGATAGCGCAGAGCTGATTTAATATTTTTTGCTGTTTCAAGATCATGACGAATAAAACCGGTCAAACGATCTAATATTGTATCCAAAACACCAGCAGTTTCCCCAGCCGAAATCATATTGGTATAGAGAGTTCCAAATACATTTGGATAGGAACCGAGAGCCTCAGAAAACGCCATCCCACTATTAACCTTTTCAATTACACCCTCGGTCACCTCTCTCATGTAATCAGTCTCTGCCTGGTCAACAAGGGATTCAAGGCTGCCAAGAAGAGGAATACCCGCTTTCAACATGATAGCCAATTGTGCAGTAAAATTCTCGATTTCCTGGGCTTTTACCTTCCGAAATCTATCCTTTAAACCGCCAAAATTGAATGGTTCTTTTTTTTCTTCGACAGACAGAAGGAGTTCATTCCTTTGTTCCGTTATTTCATAAACGTCAAATTTTGAATCAGCTGTAATAGTTGTTTCAAGAACATTCCCATCTTCCGTAACTAATTTGCAAAAAAAATCTGGCATCACTTCACTTATTTGTTGTAGAAGGCTTTGTGAAACCTATTGCACAAATTAAAAAGTCTAAAATTCACCTGCTTTTCATTAGAAAACTTGTCCATAGCCCCGCTATTGACTACGTTTCCTGCATTAATCAGATAAATTTTACATCTTTTTTCTTCACACATCAGTTTTACAAAGCCTTCTTGTAGTTACACTTTCCATTATTCGAAATCGTTTCTATTATTTATTGTATTCTAAATTTTGTTGTTTTTTTGGGAATGAAACGCTCCGGATGATCAGTCAAACGTCCTAAGATTCTCTCAATTTCCTTGTATCTTTCCGAAAATGATTTATTAATATTCTCATTAATTTACCCACAATCTTTAGCGAAATCCAACCAGTCATCATATATGTAGAGGGACAATATCTTTTTTATAAAACAATAAATCTGTCATAGCGAGCAGAGCGAAGCTATCTCCTAGGGTATGGTGATATCCGGAAATTATTTGTGGTTTTACATTTGCTGATTGAAGGAGATTGCCCGCCTGCCCCTATTGAAGAAAATAAAAGGGGGCCTTTAGGTTAGAATTGTGTTATTTACTACTTTAATAGGAAGAATAGTAATTGATAGTTTAACCAATAATTACCATTTTGTGGAAAAGAACGGGGTGAACTTTAAATGGGGCCAGGCTTTTAGGCCTATTGTCCGTATGAGTCCCCATTCTTTTCCACAGCAGTTGCCTGGAACCATTTAGAATTTTAGTCTATGAGGACTTCTAAAGATCTTAGTTCGGTAGCTCAAACCTAAAGGTGAACGTATGAAATTTACAAGCATAATCGGAATTGATGTGTCCAAACATACCCTGGATGCTGTATCCCATCAAGGCGGAATCTACAAGCAGTTTCAAAACAGTAATCAGGGCTATAAACAGTTAGTGAAGTGGGCTGAAAAAACAAGGGAGTCGGATAAAGGGAAACAGCTGTTTTGTTTTGAACATACAGGACTGTATTCTCTACCTCTATCCATATTCCTGGCTGAAAACAACCTGCTTTTCTGTGCGGTTTCTGCTCTGGAAATCAAAAGGTCCTTAGGATTGAAAAGAGGAAAGAGTGATCGTATTGATGCCCGGTCAATTGCTCGATATGGTTACCTGCGCCGAGCAGAACTGAAGCCTTCACCCCAACCCTCAAAAACCCTGCTTAAACTCCAGCATCTCATCTCATTAAGACGGCGGATGGTCAACCAGCGTTCCGGATTTAAAGCGGCTATGAATGAACAAAAAATGTTCCTTGAAACTAAAAAAAACGAGGTTTTGTTCCAGGTCCAACAGGATATGATAAACCAGCTTAACTTTAACATCAGTCAAATAGAAACTGAAATAAAGCAGATCATTGGCAATTCCGGAAACATTCGGACACCATTCCGGAAGTTCTTCGGACACCATTCCGGAAGTTCTTCGGACACCATTCCGAGAGTTCTTCGGACACTATTC
>VAOY01015385.1_pt1 | contig 20172 bp, 15 predicted proteins | sample 3393881 | NCBI WGS metagenome assembly VAOY01 (sample SAMN08290430, study PRJNA428436) | hydrothermal vent metagenome | isolation source: Deep-sea hydrothermal vent chimney | place: Indian Ocean: Southwest Indian Ridge
AAGGTTCACGCATCAGTTGACCCTAATCAATATGAGGGCGGAATCAAAATATCTGATAAAGAACTTGAAGATATTAATATTAAAAGGCATGAGTTTCATGGTAACGATTGGAACTACACTATTTTACCCAAAAAATAACTTTTTATTTATTGACGAACACTAAGTAAAAAAGGTGGATAGGCTATAGGCTATTAGATTGTAGGGAAAAGCATCAAAATAAAAATAATTAGTATTCATTAGTCTGACCTCCAGGTTTTCTAAAGTGATCAGATAGTGGATAAAAAACAGGATTTGTAAAATGTCAATCAGGAAAAAACATATTATTCGCCATTACACACTTATTGAGGTTATGGTGGCGATGGGCATATTTTTGATCATGATGACTATCATGATGCAGTTTTTTACCTCCGCGCAGCAAATGTGGAACACTTCCTCCAAAAGAAATAACACCTACGCCAACGCCCGGGTCGCGATGAATTTAATGACCAGGGAAATCCAATGCATGCTCTACCGCAATGACGAAACTGACGGTTCCGGTATTTATCCTTTCTGGTTTGAGTGGACAGATAGAAAAATTGCTCCTGCCGCAACTACTCCACTTACGGAGAACTATAATGTCAATTATTTAACCGTGCTTAATTTTATTGCCTATACCGATTTGAAATCGGTGGAGCAAAGCTCGGATATTTTTGAAATCAGATATAAATTCATACCTGTTTATTTTACTACTGCAACCCCAACATCTATAAGTGAAGTAAGAGGCGGCAAACTGCAGCGTAGTTGTACCGAGGAATATTATAATGATGCGGGAACTATAAAATTAACCAACGTTTTTGAGCTTACTAAAAAACCTTACAATTTTTCGGAATATTATTATCGGGGCGACATTACCACTGTTCAAGGTCTTACGCCTCCAAATAATGATACTGCGCATCAAAAAAGAGTTGCAACGATATGGCGTAACGACAGTGAAGATCTTGTAGTGGCTCCTTTTCAAACAATTATCAGCGGAGTCTATTCATTAAGGTTCAGTTGTTATGTTTGGAATGGCAGTCAGTTGGCGGCACTTGATCCCATGGACAGAACATCGCCGGGACAAAATCCTGCCGGCGGTGCTATTACAACTCCGATAGCTTATGATTTAGCCATGGGTACCCCTGTGCCTGTTGCCGTAAGGATTGATATGAAATTGCTTGCTCCCGAAGATCTAAAAAAACTGGCTTTTGCAATTTATAATTCGGATACCAAACAAATAAAAACACTCAAACAAAAAATGCGGACTTTTTCTAAAGTTATATATTTGGGTAAACGGGAAGAATAAAAACCGTGTTAAGGGTTATGTGCTACGTGCTACGTGTTAAGGGTTACGTGTTAAGGGTTACGTGTTAAGGGTTACGTGTTAAGGGTTACGTGTTAAGGGTTATGTATTACGAAAAGCCAGACAGGATAACAGGATAAAGTTGGCTTTTGGGTTTAAAAAATAAAAAAAACAAACTTAAAACTTAAAAAAATCCAAACTTAAAACTCAGGTATAAATATGACAATGTTAAATATAAAATCAGCCAAAAAGAATGAAAAATAAAATAAAATTAGAAGATTTATCTGAACATCTTTTCTGGGATGTAAACATTGACAAGTTAGATTTTCAAAGAAACAGGCGGCATATTATTCACCGGGTATTAGACTATGGATTAATTAACGACTGGAAAATAATACAAAATTATTATGGAATTAATGAAATTGCGAAAGTTGCGTCAGGCATTAGAGATCTGGACAAAAAGTCGGCATCTTTTGTATCATTAATTTCAAAAATACCAAAAGAAAATTTTTTATGTTACACTACGAAACAATTGACGCAAAAACACTGGAACTTTTAAAAAAAATTCAAAATATCCCGGAATTTTTTAAATTGCGCTTAGTTGGCGGCACATCGCTGGCTTTGCAGACAGGACATCGCAAATCTATAGATTTAGATTTATTCGGAAAAATAGAGTGTGATGAATTTACTATTGCGAATATACTAAATAAAACAGGGCAGGTAACAGTTTTAAAGAAATCTGAAAATATTAATATTTATACTATCAACGGGATAAAAGTTGATATTGTCAATTATCCGTATTTGTGGTTGAAAGATATTATTTTTGAAGATACCTTAAAACTGGCGGGAAAAGAAGATATAGCCGCAATGAAATTGTCAGCAATTACGAACAGAGGAACAAAAAAGGATTTTATAGATTTATTTTTTCTATTGAAAGAGTATAGTTTGGAAGCGATATTTGATTTTTATAAAAAAAAATATAATGATGGCTCAATATTTCTTGTCATAAAGAGTTTGGCATACTTTGATGACGCGGATGAGGAAGAAATGCCTGATATGTGTATCTCTGTTAATTGGGAAAAAATAAAAAATCACATCAGTAATATATTAAACAATTATCTGAAAAATATGAAAAGTGTCAAAAAAAAATAGAATAGCGGGTAAGTACTTCGTTACGGCAGATAGTCAAGATCTAAAACCGGCATAAAGCCGCTTCATTTCATGGGGCTTTTAATACGATTTTAATCATTGACTATCCACCTTTAACGAAATGAACAGCAAGTGTTCTGAAAAAAACATTATCGTTTTTTCAGGTTGTTTGATAATCAGAAAAGTGTATTAGTCCTTGCCTCAGAGAGGGTAAATCCCTGTAAGGGATATCCAGCGTAGCCCATCGCAACGCGGTGGGTATTATGCGGCCCGCGAGTCGTTCCCTGCAGGGGAACAACAAAAAAAAGGCACTTGATTTGTCGGGGATTTGTACTTCCCTTACAGGGAAGACCTTCTGTTTTGTCTTGCCCCACGGCGTTGCGATGGGCTACGGTGGGTAATCCCGTTCGGGATAAAAATACATTTTTCTGAATGGAATTTTCGCGCAAACCGTGGGAAAAGAACTCTATTTTGCGATAAATATCTAATGTTAAACAGGATAGAGCATTATTTAATATAACAATTTGACAGTAACAAATAAAGAATAAGGATTAAGTAAAAAAACAAACTTAAAACTCGGGTATAATTATGAAAATGTTAAATATAAAATCGGCAAAAAAGAATGAAAAAGGAATTGCCCTTGTTTTCAGTCTTATTTTCCTGTCTTTATTGTTGATATTAGCGCTGGCATTCGCGCTTGATTCAATGTTTGACCAAAAGGCGGCTTACAACACCGCAAACGCGAGTTCAGCCGCATTCCTCGCCCAGGCCCAGTTAAAGCAAGTCCTGACCCTAATGCGGAATAACGAAGCTAATTATGGCAGTGACAGACTTTATTCAGGACATAATTCTGACGGCGCTTATGATACAACCAACTATGATCAAGATATGTTGGAAGAACGTTTGTCGGTTTCTAATATATTAGACAAAACTGATATATGTTTCACTAATACGACTGTGAAAGACCGAGTCAGTTGGAAATATATTAAAGATAACGGTACGACTCCTCAACGTATTATCGGCAGAACGGCGTTTGTGGTCATCCCGGATAAAAAAATCCCTCTGAATTCGCTGGTTGACGGACGCGCAGGAACAACAGCGTATAAAATTAATGAGAAAGATGACGCAGAAACCAGAATTGGTAAATATGTCTCTGAAATCAATGTCCGCGGCGCAATACCTGCCGTTACAAGCAATATTACTACAATTACTGAAACTCTCAACTGGAAAACAGATAACCCGGTAACTGACGCAGGCTTCACTAATGGCAAATATACAGGCATCTGGCCGGATTTCAGTAATCTTTTTACAACCCTTGAAACCGCGATAGGCTCTACTTTTTCTGATACTGAAAAAACAAAATTCACAGATAAATTAACACTCACTGTTTTTGATGAGAAAGAAGCATTTTGGGCTGACACAGATGATGATACGGGTATTGATTCCAATGAACTTTATAAACGTTTTGATCTTACGAGAAACTGGGTTACTGTTGACAATACCGCTGATTTAGTTTTTTTGAGAGATAAAATATTGCTTGATTCAGGCGCAACCGGCGCGCCAGTGCAGGCAATGGATCCATGGACCAGTAGTGCTTCTGATGGTGTGGGGTTGCCGTGGCTGGCATGTTTCGGGTATAAAACGGATGGTACGGTAGATACCACCTTGGGGAAGACTTTTGGTGCCGATGACGCCGCTGTTTACGCCCGCCGTTGTCAGATAGCCGCGAACCTCAAAGATTATTGCGACACGGACAACCGGCCGACTTCAGATATTGATCCGGCAAGCTGGACAACAACTGAACCAACATTTACCGGCAACGAAAAAACCCCGTATATCAACAAGATTGGTTTTAAAGTTAGAGCCTCACAAGGACAATCCGGCTCCAGCCCGAACATCACCGTATGGGCAAATATTGAAGTTACTCCAAGTGTTGGATTAATTAATATATATGGAAGTGATTGGACTGAAAACCTAGAGGCCGTTATCGCCGGAAGTGTAACGATTAAAACAACAGTTAATGGAACAGACAGTACATCCAGCCTCTCTTTAATTTGCACTATTGATATTGCCAAGGATGTCGCTGGTGACTGGACAAACAACGCAGGCTATTCCAATTTTGTGGCTGCTTCAGGGTATAGTGATAGTGGTAACTTTAATACACAAACCGGTGTAACAACAGGAAATACAAATATTTCCGTTGAAGTTACGGCTATTAATATCACTAAAATTGTTTTACGCAAAAAAACTAGCGGAGACGGTTACGACTACACAAAAACATTATCTCATACTTTAACTGCTCTGACTGGTGAGGTTATTACAAACGGCACTGCAGAAAAATTTGCCTGGTTTGGCTTTGCGGTGCATGATCCCCGCCAGAATTTGCATCTTGCGGATTGGCAATATCTGACCCCGGCTGAGAAACAGGCAACTGATGATCCTACCGCTGTTTTTTCCCTTACCGGAACCGGTCCATACACAGGCGCGGCTAACTCTGCTGGCCCCACCCCGACAGATACCCCCGATACTACAACTGGTGCCGCGGATACAGAAACCGGGTTAACAGATCCTGCTAACGGCAATCTTTCAACAGCTTTCATCAGGAACGCTCCAATGGAATCTCCGTGGGAACTTGGATTTATTCATCGCGGCGCCAGATGGCAGACTATCAACTTGAAGACTTATGACTCGAATAAAGCCATACAGACAAACAAGATGAACGGCAGTATTGAAACATACATCGCCGGCGGCGGACTTTATGCTGATGGCGACGCCAACATTCTTGACCAGATAAAAATGACCGCCGATGCCAAAAGCCCGCAAAAAATGAACCTCTGCTCACAGGATAATTACTTTCTTGACGCGCTGTTTTCCAAGATAAGACTGGGCTGTGATATTGACGGCACAACAATGTCTGTTGCCTCAATGGCTGGTTCAGACACTACTCCAACCGGATCGGAAATAGGCCTTACTGCCGCCGCTTACACCACGATGAGGACTGCAATACAGACCCAGTTTGCGACCCCTGACACTACAGGCTTCACAAATTTAACCAGAGCTTCAATTGTCGGCACTGTCACAAAACTTATTTCAGCGAATGACACGGAGCCTAACCCTACAATAGCTCTTTCAGCGGCGACTACCGACGCGGCCCAGGAAGAATTAATCGGCAAAATAGTGAATTTGACCAGCGTCGGCGAGCAAATTGGCGGTTTCACAATTATCATTTTAGCGCAGACTATTAAGGATATCGGCGGAAATGGTTCCAACATTGTTGTATGGAAAACTCCAGCCGACGGTTCAGTTGCTCTATCAGTTCCATGTCAACTTGGAAATTTTGACATTACGCCTGGTGCTACTGCTACTGAGTGGCGTGACGATGCTTATGGTGATGAAATTACCGCGGAACAGAAACTAATGGTAAAAGGCTGCCGCAACGTTGACGGCAGTATTAAAATAATCAGTGTCCAATACTATTGATTAAACTGGAATGCAGCATAACCGTCCCGGTTGTGAATACTCTCAAGCGGGACGCTCGAGCTACATTTGTGAATATTCTCAAGCGGGACGCTTGAGCTACATTAAAAGAAGGAATTAAATTATGCGTATTTTTTTAATATTTTTGTTGATGCTGGTATTTGCTGGCACGGTTTTTTCACAAACTACTGCGAAAAAACTAACTGAACGTGAAAAATTAATTTTAAAAATCAACCGTGAAGTTGAAGATAGCACGGTTACAGAACTTTTGCTGAAATACAACAATGACATTCGTCGGAGTATTAAAGACAAAACCCCCTTGTCGGCTCTTAAATATTCTTCATTTGCCTTTTCTATAAAGCTCCTGACTAAATATCGCTGGTTTATAGCTGATACCGGACTAAGCAGAAAATGGCTTAAAAAATGTTACGAATTACTCGCTTATATGAGTAAAATTCAAAGTTATCTTGAAGCCGCGAAGTTCAATGGCCGAACCAAAACCGTGCAATACAAAAAAGCGCTTGAGTACTTCAATATTGCCTATCGCCGTTTTGTCAAGTTGATAAAAAAACCGGTTAAAGTATCAGGTAAAATCCGGCGAAAAGCGCAGGCAAAAAAGATTTTGTGGCAAAGAGCCATGCGGGAAAAATATAAAATCAGACAAAAATATTAGTTTTTATGACTGTAAAACTCTGACTTTCATATTTTTTACTACGACAAGCTAATGTAGTACAACCGTCCCGGTTGTGAATATTCTCAAGCGGGACGCTTAAGCTACATTCTGCTTGTCTTATACAATCGTAAGGTTGTGAATATTCTCAAGCGGGACGCTTAAGCTACATTCTGCTTGCCTTATACAGATGGCACAAAAAAATAAGTTATTTATCCATATGAATAAAAAAAACATCCGGATTCTAGGGGCGGGCCGCAGCGGCAAAGCCGCCGCGCAACTGGCCGGACGCCTCAATATATCCGCTCAAATCCTGTCCGATGACGACACTCGTTCCCCGAATGGCAACTTTAACGATTGTCAATTAATTGTCGTCAGTCCGGGCATACCGCCGACATCTCCGCTTTATCGGGAAGCCGTCGCCTCCGGTAAGGAAATCATAAGCGAAGTGGAATTCGCCGCCCGGCATTTCCCCGGCAAATACCTCGCCGTTACCGGAACCAACGGCAAAACGACGACAACTGAATTAACCGCTCATTTATTAGCGGCGTTAAAAATAAACGCCGTCGCCGCCGGCAACATCGGTCATCCGTTCTGCGCTGTTTGCGCCGATGTCATAAGCGGCAGGCTGCCGGATGATACCTTAGCCGTAATTGAAATAAGTTCTTTCCAGCTTGAACGGACAAGCGTCTTCGCGCCGGTTGCGGCGCTGATTTTAAACATAGCCGAAGATCATCTCGACCGTTACCCGGGCGGCATGGGCGAATATGCCGGGACAAAAGAAAAAATCTTCAAAAAAGTTCCGCCCGGAAACCGGATATACGGTATTACATACAGGCCGGGACAGGCGCATTGCAGGTTCAAAATCGAAAACGGCATGATAAAATTCGATAATCTGAATGTAGTATCTTTTGACGGGCTGAAATTAAAAGGCCTTCACAATCAGGAAAACGTTTTAGCCGCGCTGGAATTAATCACCCGGGTTTACCCTTTGGCTGAAGCGCATATCCTGACACTCAAAAATGCCCTTCAAGGCTATACTCCCGGCCGGCACCGACTCGAAAAAGTCCTGAAACACAAGGGGATTACCTACATAGACGATTCCAAAGGCACCAATCCCGCCGCTGTCGCCGCCGCTTTGCAAAGCATCCCCGGCACAGGCAAAAATATCCGGTTAATACTGGGCGGTTTGGACAAAGGAATGGACTTTACGCCCTTAAACGATTATTCGGAACGTATTAAAAAAGCCTATATATGCGGCGAATGCCGGGAAAAGCTTGACAAAACTTTAGGTGCCGCTTTGAACTGCGAAAAATTTACGGATTTTGATAATTGCGTCCTGACGGCTTGTCGCGAAGCACTTGCAGGCGACACGGTTTTACTGTCCCCCGGCTGCGCCAGTTGGGATATGTTCGAAAATTACCGGGAACGCGGTAATCGCTTCCGGGAATTAGTTGGCCGCCGCCGTTAATACTCCCACAAAAATCTTCGCAGATTTTCAGTTACTTTTTAAGTTAACTATATTATTATAAATGAGTTGTGCCTTAAAATAAAATCCGTTACTTTTTTTGTGACACCCTCCCGCTTGAAATATTTGAAAATAACATTTATTTCAAGTGATAATTCCATCTGTCTATATTTTTCTTATAAATATTAGTTAAAAATAACTTGCAAATGTTCTTTTACCGGAATATATTAGTATTTAGCGTTGGGTCTCCATGCTTGTTTGAGATTCAATTGCGATTACATATATTTTAGTAACAAAAATTGCCCGGAAGCAGGACAGTTACTGTTCAAAAAATGTATACTTTTACTCGTCTCGAAATTTTATTTTTGTAGCGGGACGTTAGATATTAAATTAGATTATACTTGGAATACACAGGAATTACTTAATGAAATTAGGAAAATTTATATTTTGTAGACGTAACTAGAACTTTATTGGATTTTTTACGCCCCTGTTCGCTGGTCAATAATCTGATCGTGTATATTTTTTTGCAGACGCTGTTCTCCGGCCCTGACTATATAAGGCTTAGGAATGGAACAGTTTGATTTTTATAAAGAAACTTCAACAGAAGCGGGGAACTCCAGCGACAGTGGAGCGTCTCAACTATTGCCTCTGGCCGCCCGGATACGTCCGGCCTCTCTTGATGAGTTCGTTGGCCAGCGCCACATCCTGGGGCCTGACAAATTACTGCATCGTGCCATTACCGCCGACCGTTTCACCTCAATAATTCTTTCCGGCCCTCCGGGAACCGGCAAAACCAGCCTGGCGGAACTTATTGCCCGCAGCACCAATTCTGAATTTGTTCGTTTATCCGGTGTAAACTGCAGCGTCGCGGACATCCGCAAACAAGTCAAAATCGCCATTGAACGCCATTTCGCGGTAAAGCGCAAAACAACTTTATTTATCGACGAAATCCACCGTTTCAACAAAGCGCAGCAGGATTCCCTGCTGCCTGATGTGGAAAACGGCAACATCCGTTTAGTTGGAGCAACAACCCATAATCCGCAATTTTATATTATCGGTGCTTTACTGTCACGTTCTTTAGTCTTTACGCTCGAAGCTTTATCCCCGGAAGACATTAAAACTTTATTAAAACGCGCGATCACCCACGAAAACGGATTTGCTTCGCTCAAACTTGAATTAAGTGAAAAGGCACTGGATTTTCTCGCCGGCATTTGTGAAGGCGATGCCCGTAAAGCTTTGACTGCTTTGGAAATCGCGGTTTTGACAACGAAACCGGGAGCTGACGGCGTTATAAAAATTGATGAAGCGGAAGCCGCTGAGTCAATTCAGCGCAAAATCATCAACTACGGCGACGACGGACATTACGACACTGCCAGCGCCTTCATCAAAAGCATGCGCGGCAGCGATCCTGACGCGGCGGTTTACTGGCTGGCCAAAATGCTTCACGCCGGAGAAGATATCAGGTTTATCGCGCGGCGCATGGTTATTTTCGCGGCGGAAGACATCGGCAACGCCGATCCGCGGGCCATTACCCTGGCGACTTCGGCAATGCAGGCGATTGAGATGATCGGCATGCCGGAAGCGCGCATTATTTTGTCGCAGGCTGTTACTTATTGCGCGACCGCCCCCAAAAGCAACGCTGCCTATGCCGCGATAGGCGAAGCACTGGATGATGTTGAAAACGAGCGCGTGCAGGCAATTCCGATACATTTACGCGATTCCCATTCCACCGGCAGCGCTGAAAAGCAGAAAGCTGCTGACAAATACAAATATCCCCATAACTTCAAGAACGGCTTTGTGGCGCAGGAGTACATGGGAGTTGCTAAAGACTATTATAAGCCGGCGGGTTTGGGCTACGAAGAAAAGATTAAACAGCGGCTCGAGTACTGGAAACAATGCCGAACCCGGGGAGCCGCGCAATGATTATAAGTGCCAAAAACGAAATGCGTCAGCATTATTTAGCGGCACGCGCGGCTTTGGATATCGATTCGCGAACGGCGGCGGACGCGGCAATTTGCGCGGCATTGGGTGCTTTGCCTGAGCTGAAAGCGGCGGAACATATTGCGGCATACCTGTCCGACGGCACGGAAGTTGATTTAAGCGCTCTTTTGCTTGAATGCGGAAAAGCCGGTAAAAAAGTTTTTTTACCACGATATTCCGCTGCTTCCGGCGCGGGCTATGAAATGGTTGAAATAAAGGATTTGTCCCTGGATTCAGTCCCTGGAAAATATGGACTCATGGAACCCGGACAGGAACTGCCGGCGGCCGCTGCGGGACAAATTAATAATATGCTTTGGCTGGTTCCCGGCGTCGCGTTCGATATTACGGGCGCGCGGCTTGGACGCGGCGGCGGCATCTACGACCGGCTGTTGAGCAATTCCGACGGCCTGTCAATTGGGGTCTTTTATGAATGTCAGAAAGCTGACAGGGTTCCAAGCGCTGAACATGACCGGAAGCTGGACATGATCGTAACAGAAAAAATGATTATTAATCTAAAAACAAAACGAGGGAGAATATCAAATGACTGAACTGACAAGGTACCTTATTGGTGCTGGTGGTATTGTTGCCGGGCTTATTGGCGGAACTGTACTCCAAAGGCTGCGTAAGGCTTCGGCCGGCCAACTCGCGATAAAAATACGCGAGGACGCTGAAAAAGAAGCTACTCACATCCAGCGGGAGGCCAAAGTAACCGCTAAAGCTGAATTACTGAAAATGCGTGATGAGTTTGAATGTGAGCTCAATGAACGTCGTAAAGAACAGTTTGGCATCGAAAAACGTTTAAATCAACGCGAAGAAACTTTGCAGAGCAGAGCGGATAGCCTTGATGACCGGATTGCCAATCTCAGCCGCAAAGACAAAGAGATTGAAGCTTTGCGCGAACGCCTGGGTAATCGGGAAAAAGATTTACAGCAGAGCATTTCAAAACAAATCGACGAATTGGAACGAATCGCCTTGATGGATCGCGAGAGCGCCAAGGAGATTCTTCTCGACAAGCTGAAGAACGAAGTCAAAAATGAATGTGGAATCCTGGTTCGCGATGTTCTCGAAGAAGCCAAGGAAAAGGCGGAAAAAGAGTCTCGCCGCATTTTGACTTATGCAATTCAGCGTTATGCTTCGGACTGCACTTACGAACGTACGACAGCGACAATACCCTTGCCCAACGACGAAATGAAAGGACGTATCATCGGGCGTGAGGGGCGTAATATTCGCGCTTTGGAAGCTGCTACCGGGGTAAGTATTTTAATTGATGATACTCCTGAGGCGGTAGTAATTTCCTGTTTTGATCCGATTCGCAAGGAAACCGCCCGGCAGCTGCTTGAGCACCTGATTAACGATGGACGTATTCATCCGACCCGGATTGAGGACATGGCTAAAAAGATTGCGAAAGAAATTGAGGACAATGTTTTCAGCACCGGTGAAAACGCGATTCTCGAAGCCGGAATCCAAGCTGTTCCACCGCAGATTATAAAAATTCTCGGTCGTTTAAAATATCGTTACAGCTTTTCGCAAAATGTCCTGCAGCATTCTTTGGAAACGGCTTATTTCATGGGAATGATAGCCGCGGAATTAGGCCTTGACGAGCATAAAGCCAAACGCATCGGGCTTTTCCATGACCTTGGCAAAGCCATTGACCACGAACTCGAAGGTTCTCACGCGAAACTTGGCGCGGACATTCTCCGCAAGCATGGTGAAGCTGAAGACGTTATTCACGCGGTAGCTGCTCACCATGAAGAAATTGACGCGACAAGCATTTATGATGTCCTGATTAACGCCTGTGATACTTTGAGCGCTTCCCGTCCGGGAGCCCGCTGTGCGACGACGGAACTATACCTGAAACGTCTTGAGCAACTGGAAAAAATCGCGCATGACTTTAAAGGTGTTGAAAACTGTTTCGCGCTTCAAGCCGGCCGTGAAATTCGGGTAGTGGTAAATCCGGAGAAGATTTCCGAAGGCGAATCGCAAATGTTAGCTAAGGATATTTGTGAGCGCATTGAAAAAGAAATGAATTATCCGGGTCAAATCAAAATAGCGATCATTCGCGAAACAAGATCCGTTCAATACGCAAAATAAAAAAATGAGTCCGGCGGAGGGCGCAATGAAACAATTCCGCCTCGAAAAGCGAAGCTTTCAAAAAAGAGCAGGTTTTTTTATAACGAGGCCGACGTTCGGCTTTTTGAAAAGATGCGTTCGAGCCTTGCTGCAAAGTTTTATTTTTTTCAAGAATTTAAGTTAGACCGAGTTTTGTCGATGCCGTCCATTCTTACGATTCAGCAAAGCTTATCGTTGACAAATATTATAGTTTATATCCACCTTTTAAAAATCGTGGAAAAACAAAAAAATACGTAAAAGAAACAAGTGTTAGCCGTTTTAGAGCTTGCTTTTTGTCTTTTTGATGCTAGAAGTATGTATTCCTTCTCAGAATTTTGAAGGAACTGGTTAATTACTAATGGACAACAGGGACAGGAGTTTGTAAATGAAAGTGCTTAATATTTTTCTTAGTATTCTAATTTTACTTTTAGCTGTTGCGTCTGCTGTTTTTTCTTTTTTCCTGTACGAAAAACGCGGACAGTTAGTCGATGGATGGGAAAAGATGGCGCGGACGATTAACAGTTCAGCGGTTAATCTTGATAAAGGCAGTGGTACGGAAGTCGCCAAGGTGCTTTCTGTAGAAGGCCTTGGGCATGATAAATTTGCAGATCTGGACAGTAAACTTCCTAAATTACCGGAACACGCGGGCAAGGTCATTGCAGAACGCGATGATATGGCGGCCGCAATCAAGAGAATTGCTGAAACAGTTGAAATGGATGATGTTAAAGATCTACCGGCATTTCAAGGCTTAGGGAGTTACAAAACGAATACTAATGCGGTTGTAAGCAAGGTTGAAAGTGTCACCAGACGGCAAAAGGATACTTTGGAGCAGGTTTGCCGTATAGCCAATAAACTTAAAGCTGATCTTACCGTTAACGGCCTCAGGGGCTCTAATTATAGCAATGAGTTGAGTAAGTTTGATAAGCGAGTGAGTTTCACCAAGTCTCGTATTAGTGATGCTGACAGGCAGTTTAAAAATATTTTTTCTGCAGCCGGCGGTTCTTCCCGTTTGGATTTCAGTGACAGTTCATACAAAAGTGCGACAGGCGATGTTGTCAATGCAGTCAGAGCCTTGAAACGCAAATTTATTCAAGCTAATGACACCATCAGGACGCGGGATGCCAGCGTGGCTGAGTTGCAGAACACAATAAAATCTAAAGATGGACATATTGCCGGACTTAATAAAACTATTAAAAAGAATATTTTGGAAATAAAGCGTTTAGAGCGTATCATTACCGGCGACCGGGGCGGGGTTGCGATTAAACCATGGGCAAATGGTTCCACGGAAGCGCGTCGTGCGGTTCAGGGTAAAATCATTAAAGTCGACCGCAAGTATGGTTTTGTTGTAATTGATCTTGGTACTGGTACTACTGTTAAGCAGAAAATCGGCAAAAAAATGAATTATCCTAATCCTTTGATTCCGGTTAACGCCAAAATGGTTGTGGCGCGCAATATTGAGTCTAGCGATGGCGAATTCATTGGTGAAATTAAGCTTATAAAAATTCATGAGGATTGTTCTATTGCCAATGTGATTTCCACCGTGAAAGGTAAAGGTGTCGCTGTCGGCGATACAGTTTTCTTCTCAAGTGCTCAAATCGCTGCGATAAGTAAAAAATAATCAGGAGTTGAAATCGTGTTTAAGAGTGGATTTTTTTGTATCATTGTTGTTTTGACCAGCATTATCCTCGGGGCTGCGGTTTATCTGCAGCTTGAGGAAATGAAACAATATAACTTATTGACAAAACTGTACAATGAATATATCGGCAGTGCTTTCGCCAATGATGACGCGGCGGCTCCTGCGAAAGATAAGAAAGCCGTCGCCACTGACAAGAAAGATGACAAGAAATAGAATATATATATTATTAGTTTCTATCCTTTTAGCAAGCTTCCTCAGTGCATGTAACACGCCTGCTGAGCGGCGTGGTTACAGCAGTATTCCGCAAAATTATCCTGCCAGTTGGGAACGCGGCAACGCCGGCGGTGGAATTTAATCATTTTTTCCATTTTTTGACTTGTTTATTATTCAATAACAAGTATAATAAGGCTTCTCATTCTAAAAATCGGGGTATAGCGCAGTCTGGCTAGCGCATCTGCTTTGGGAGCAGAGGGTCGCAGGTTCGAATCCTGCTACCCCGACCATCTTCTTTTTCCATGTCAACTACTGACAAAGCATGACTTTCGAGGTCAAATTCGGCAAATTTTAATCCGTCAAAATCATTTTTTAATGTGACAGAAAAAGACAGGTTTTGCCCCTTCTGGACTAATTTTGGTGGACATATAGGTGGACACTTTTTATCGTCAATAATGCCCGGTAAACTGTTTATTGCATTCCTTAGATTAAATTGCTTTGTATCAGTATAAACTTGCGTTGTAAGCCTTGCATCACTATGGCGCATAACTTCTTGAGCTATCCGTTGCGGTATTCCAGCTTTAAGCATCATTGTACAAAGAGTTTTCCGCAGTGAGTGAAAATCCGCTTTTCGTCCGTCTTTGTCTATAAATTCTATATTTGCGGCTTTCCAATCCTTTGCAACCATGCGATGAAGCCGGGGGAGCGTTGGAAATACTTTTCCTGTTACTATATCCGGTCTGATAGCCAGCAAAGCACTTACGACTTCATGGCGTAAAGGTGGATTAGAACTCTGTGCATTCTTGGTAATAGCCGCACGCAATGTAATTGTAGGATTTTCGCCATCAAGGTTTAAATCTTTCCATTCCAGTTTTAAAATTTCGCCTCGGCGTAAACCACTATAAGCCGCTAAAAGATAAGCCGCACAATTCACAGGAGAGGCAACATTGACAAGCCGTTTTAGTTCGTCAAGTGATAATGCCCGGCGTTCGTTCTTTTCATCTCGTCTTGTATCAACTCTTTTGACCACTTTTAAAGGATTGTCTAAAATAAGCTTGCGGTCATGTAACCAGTTAATAAAAACATTTAAGCCGGATAAATACTCATTGAGTGTTTTTCCTGCAAGCGTGCTTTGAGCTCTCCATTGTTCAAATTTACTTGCTGTTATATCCTGTAGATACTTCCAGCCGCATTCCCGGCAAGCAATATTGATATAAATTTTAAGATTGTTTGTATAGCGTTCACCCCTGCCGATTGCCCGGCAGTCATCGAGAAATAACTCTAAATGCTCTAGAATGGGCTTTGTTGCGCCTTTTCTCACGGTCTTGGATGGTATCAACCCTAAAAGCTCCTGTTCTGTTTCAAGTATTAATTTATTGGCTTTGCTTTGGGCTGTTTGTTTATCTGATACATGCAAATTTATTTCTTTTTTTCTTGGCATGCCATCACATTTAAAGCGTATATACCAATCTTTCGACTTTTTACCATTTCGGGATTTATGAAATAATAATGGTTTCATAATAATGCAATGCTCCCAAGTTTAGCGGTTAAACTGGAAATATAATCAAGCAAACCTTGATAATTAATGCGTGATAAATATCCCACTTTAACAATCGGCGGGAGTTGTTCATTATCACACATGCGGCGAACAGTTCGAGCAGATACACCAAGCATAAGCCCGGCTTCTTTGAGTGATACAAGGCGTCTTGATACTTCGTCCTTGCATTTTTGCTTTTTCGAGTGTAATTTATTGTTATTCATAATTTGCTCCTCATGGGGTTATTTGTGAATATTTTTTAGTCGGGAGGCCTCGAAAACTTTCCCGGCTATTTTTATTTAATAATTCACCATGAATTATTCCTTTTCTTCTGATATATTTTCATTTGCCAAATCTTCTTGAGCTTCCTTAGCTAATTTTTCAAAAGCTTTTTGCATTGTTTCATCATCTAAAAATCTTGACATTACCAATGCCGCTTTTTGATTATATGCATTCATTACTATTGCATTTGCCATTTTTAAAACATGTACTCTGATAAAATCTGACATCTTGCGATTGTCTAAAGAAGCCGCCCTAACTATAATATCTTTTTCTGTTTTACTACAGCGGAATCTTATTGATTCTTCCATTGTATTTTTCATGATAAACCCCTTTATCTTTTTGTGTAGTCTATTTGTGGCTACAATTATATTATAGTTAATTTTTGCCTATTTTGCAAGTGTGAAAAAATAAAAAAGTGAAAGTTTTTTAATAAAGTGTGTCAGAACTTGTCAGGATATGACAAAAAAGAGTTTTATTTTTTACTCTGGAAAGGTGCTGGATTATTATATGCAATATCTATTAAGATAGTATTACATGCTTCTATAATCAAAGTATAGTGTTTATTTGCCCCCATGGGCGCACATGCAAGCATGGCGAGCCATTCGAAGCTCCGCCTGAAACTATATTATAATCCTTAATTTTTGAACCTACCCACCAAAAGCAAACAAAACAGAAAAGATTAGTTTAGCAATATACTAATCAAAGTCAATATTTATCTTTTCAATTTTCCCAAGTTCTCTATTTATTATCGCTTTTATCTCTTCAATTGTTCGATATTTATTTGATATTTCGTTTTGTGCTTCTAAATCAAACTCTTTATTATTTTTAACAGGAATAGGAATAAAAACTTTTTTTATAATATTTACCGTTACCCTCTTATTTTGCTCTCCAACTGCATAATTCTTCAGATTTTGTTTTAAAACATGATATATATATGACAAACTAATTTCTTTTTCATTTATATTATTCCGAGGTATCAATGCACCACAATGAGTAGTCATACTAAATTTACCATTTCGATAAAACACTGTTCCCGCATAAATACCATCAGTTGTCCAAGTTAAACATTCATTATCATAATCAAATGAATTAATACAACCAATTATGCCTTCGTTTACCGTTTGAGATGAATAAACAGGAAATTTTCCTGAATGTTCTCTTAAATATTTGTTAGTATATCCACTCAATCCTTTCTGTGTTTCAAAGATCACATCTAATAAAACTTCTCTATAATCATATTGTTCTTTAATATCGATATTTAAATTATTTATTTTATATTTGTATTCTTTAACTTGTTTTTTTATTTCCTGCACGGAATTATATTTTTCGATAATTTCCTTTTGGTTTTCAATATCAATATTTCCATTTTGCTCATATGGAATAGGGATTTTTAATTTCATTACTCTAGCCATAGAGCATTTCTTTTTAAAGTCATACCCCTCTCTTAATAAAGTATCTTGAATAACTATTTTAAGAAAATCATATGATAGTAAATTTATAAATTCATCTTTTAATTTTAACAATTTCACTTTTTCGTAAGGAACAAATATATTTTTGCGATAAAAAACTAATCCGGTACTACCATCTTTATTCCAAGTTAAAATATCTTTATATTTTTTCCATTTACTATTTTCAGAAACCCATCCCAAAACAGCATTTTCATTCATTGAAGCAGAATATACGGGTATAGGAAAATCATCTGATCTTAATTGACTTATATCACTTTTTTTTAAACCTGAGTTTGTTGAAGGGGATGTTAAAATTTCAGCAATATTAATTTTCTTAATCAGTATTTTTTTTTTAATAGATATTGCTTTAATCATTTCTTGCATATTTAAAATATTATTTGCTATTTCATCTAAAAATTGCGGGAATTCATCAAATTTAATACTTTCTTCTTTATCTTTAATTTTAAGTTTTATTTTTTCTTCCTCATCCCACCAATCGTCAATAATCCAAGAATTTTCAATATTTTCAATAAATTTATTAATAGGTTGAATTTTACATCTTTTATCAGTATTTATTTTTTCAAAATTTGTTTTACTTCCTCTAAAAAATGAAAACAACATTACTGCTTCTTGCAAATCATCCTGCTCAATATCAAAACGATAAATATCTCTTGTTTCCCCCATTTCGCTTACAAGATATGTAAATACTGGTACTGTTTGAGTTACTGATTTATCATGCTTCTTTGTAATAGCTAAAATATATGTTTTCTTACTGGTTGTAAAAAAAGTTTTTTCAGGCAATGAAATTATTGCATCAAGATGACATTCTTCAAGTATCGACTTTCTCAATTTTTTATCAGTCTGTCTATTAAAAATACCATCAGGTACGATAACAAACGCTTTACCGCCAGGTTTTAAAGCATTTAATATCCATTCCATAAAAAGCCCTTCAACTCCCATAGCATTTATTTTATAATGTTTTTCCAAGTCACCATCTTTTTTGATTTCTTCTTTTAGATTACTACTTCCACTCGTAACGTAAGGAGGATTTGTTAATATCAGATCATATTCATTTTTAACAGGCTCTGAAAGAGTACCAAGAATAGAATTTGTTTTCAAAACAAAACTTTCGTTAAATAATTTGGCAAAATCTTTTGTTATTCCTGCATTTTCTTTAATTAAATCAGAAAAATAAATGAGCATATTGGCTTTTGCCATAATAATAGTTTTTTGCTCGTCCTTATCAAAACCTTTATCAAATCCATGAATAGTTATTTGAGGAACAATTCCATTTTTGTTAATTTTATAGAATTGGTCTAGTTTTGTTTTAATAGGTTCTAAAAGAAATTTGCCAACGCCACAAGCAGGATCGCAAATTTTTATTCCTGGCTTTATATCATCCTTTACCATTTCAACAATCGCACGTACTACTTTTAATGGAGTAAAAAATTGTCCCCAATTCTTTTTGCTGATACTTTCTTTTAAAAAACTTTCAAAAAGTTGGCTTTTAAAGTCGTAATCAATATGTTCAAGTTTTCCATATTCGTAAAACCTTAACAACACTTTTTTAAAGACAGTACTATAGCCTCTTACAGCTTTTTGATCTTTACTAACGAATATTGTCCCATTGATAATTGTAGTTTTATCAATATCACTCATGGGAAATAATTCTTTTATCTTCTGACGAATTACATCTGCGTAATATTGTAATGCCTCAGCTTCTGTATTATCTTTATACATCTCTAAGAGATTATAAAAATTATGTACGCCTTTTAATACCTGTAAGTCACTTAAATATTTAAAAATAAAAAGCTCTACAAAAGTATAAAGACAGTTTTCAGGAGTCGCTCCACTTACTGACCAAATATCTTGCCAAATCTGTTTTGCCAAGCCTGTTGGATTAACAAGTTTTTTAGATTTTATTTGATCGTTTTTTTCATTAATTGAATTGTATATTTTTTCAATAAGCTGGTGTATATTTTCACTTTTAGGATCAAAATTTATTTTAATTTGGTTTGCGTTTTCATCTTTTATGACATTTCCTGTCAAAACATTGATCCAAATGCTTTCTTTTGTGTCAGTAGCAATTAAAATTTTTGTTTTTAATTTTCGAGCGACTTCCAACTCTTGCTTGATAGCTTTTTGCTGTTTAGCTTTTGTATTAAATTGAGAAGGTTTTTTATACTCGACAACAGCAATTACATTCTTTTTGAGAACTAGAAGCCCATCAACTTTTTTCTTTTCTTCCTTTTCGTAGTCTACGTTTCGAATAATTCCATTTTCTTTTAATTGCCTTATAGTAGTAGCACCGATATTATAAAAATCCCATTTGCCAATTTTTGCAGGATTATTTATTAAGTCTTTCTGGATCAACTCTTCGCTCATTTTATTTTCCATTTTTTAGAGATTCTTCCAAATAAGAAGACGTGTATTCTATAACACAAAAAATAATTCATTAGTACCTTTAAAACATTTTCTACTGTATTATTATCTAACATATACTAATAGCATGAAATTTCCAAACAATTTTATAGAAAAATTTGATTTGTTTTGTGCTACTCGGCACTGGTTTAATCGCTATTAATGTTCATTGTTGATATTTTGACTTAAGCTTTTAAGCATTTCTGAATTATTCTAGAAAATTTTAATTTTTTAAAACCACTTTTTAGAATGTTTTATGATATAATTTTGAATCCGTCTACGTTCTTTTCGTAATATGTTTTTCATAGAGATATAATTTATTAGAAATTTCTTAAATATTTCAGAATTATTTTTATAATCATAATCGTAAGCGTAATACCTGGCGCATCTTTTATTTTGCTGTAAATGCTGGTATTTTTTCTGATTGATAATAATCAGGAGATATCATCATGAGCAATACAGCA
>VAOY01017496.1_pt1 | contig 20172 bp, 22 predicted proteins | sample 3393881 | NCBI WGS metagenome assembly VAOY01 (sample SAMN08290430, study PRJNA428436) | hydrothermal vent metagenome | isolation source: Deep-sea hydrothermal vent chimney | place: Indian Ocean: Southwest Indian Ridge
AAACGCTGAAAAGTCGAGTCAATACAGAAAAAATAATTACGCGGCAACTGAAAGGCATGTTTGGAAATTTTTTGAAATATTCCAGTCCGACAGACTGCTAGGTGGTTTTTATAATCAGGCGGGATCTGACAGTTTAGACAATGCCGGAGGCGATTATACCAAATCCGAGGGTTTCCAATTGGGATTTTTAAATACTGTTGATTCCATTTTTCGCGGTTTTCAGTTAGGGTTCATCAATATTTCCAACACTCTTTTCAACGGATTGCAGTTAGGTTTCATAAACTATTCCGAGCAGCCAAGCAGTATATTCAAGGAGTTTCAGTCTAAGGAGTTCAAGGAAGAACAAAAAAAGAGTTCATCAGTTCAGATTGGTTTTTTGAACTTCCACTCCACCGGAATTTTCCCGGTAACCTTATTGTTCAATTACAGCAAAGGTGATGAATGAACCACCCCAAGCTGCATATCGTTTGTTGAATTTGATGAAGATGCAAATTCAACAAACATAAAATGGTGCAGGCGCTTGTGCCTGCTGCTGCCTGCATAAGGCGCGGAGGGAGTTTGAGGGGCGAAGCGCCCCTCAAATAAGCACGGGCAACTAGTGTCATGTCAAGGATTAATTGTCTATCTGTCGATTTTGACTCAAAAAACAAAAAAAAAGGAAACACGGCTAGGGACGGCCGTGGCTTCATCGCCTTAGATTTAAATGATGTAGCCGCCTCTGTCCCCAGAGGCGCAAAAACCGACAATTAATCCTTTACATGACACTAGCGTTTCGCCGCTGGGCCGCGTCCCGAACGTCGGTTTCGTTGTCTTTTTTAGTTTTGGCGATGCCGTCAAGAGCCTTAATTTATGAAAAATATGCATAAAATCTGAAAAGCCCCGTAACGTTTCATTTTTTATTACGTCTGTAGTAGATATGCGTTATGAAATATTATGCGTTTAAACTTTTAAAATCAAAAGTTTAAAAAGGAAAAATGATTGCGGCAATGCTGATGGCGCATTAAGCAGCGGCTGAACAGGAGCTTTAAAATGGTGTCGACGTGCTTTAACGAAATGTGGATGTTCCCGATATTCCCGATAATAATGATGTTGATATGTCTTGTGGCCGTCTATCTTATTTTCGGACGCGGACGTTTCAGCCCGCCTTGTTGCGGAGCCGACCCGTATAGTCCCCGGTCAAAAGATTCTGAATCCGCACTGGAAATATTAAAAAAACGATATGCCGCAGGCGAAATAAGCAAGGAGGAGTTTGATAAAATAAAAAAGGGCCTGTTATGAGTGCGTAAAAAGCGGCTTTGAAGTTGACGTGCTTGATACAGCATAAGGAAAACATTTCCGTTTGAGATAAAAGCGAAGGAGAATAAGATGATTCGTCGTGGAAATTCAGGTCAACCGGAAAACGAACAAGTAACTTTTCTTTATCCTGATTTTATTCCCCCGGAGGAAGGGTATCCCACATCAATTGAATTTGAGATCGTAAATACCAGCAATGAACGGGGGCGCGGACTTAAGTGTAAACTCGCCTTCAGACAGGGTGAGCGTGTTGCCCGGCTTTCCGGGATAGTGCTTAATCATACTACTCTGAATACAATCAGGATATCCCCGTCCCTGTTTTTCTCGGACCCCTGGTTTTGTCGTTTTTTTTTGCATAGTTGCGGCCCCAATATCACCATTGATCTCCCGGCTCTTGAAGTTCGTGCGCTCAGAGATATTCAACCCGGCGAATATCTGACTATTGATTGCGTGGCGGCCGATGAAGTGCTGACATCGTATGTCCGCCCGTAATTTCATTTTATTAACAATTACCTCAATTAAAAAAACAAAAATTATATTAAATATCGCTTGACAATTCCACTAAACCACTATATAATGGATTAGTGAAACATTTACTGGAAAGATACAATGAATTTGGAATATACAGAAGCATGTTGCCCGGTAAAGCCCGGGCTTAAGGAGCGGCCTTTACTGAGTGGCGAGCAGTCGGAATCCCTTGAGGTGATTTTCAAGCTGCTGGCGAATGGAACCAGGCTGAGGATTCTGCACGCGATTTTTCTTGCCGGGGAAATCTGCGTATCCGAGCTGTCGAAAAAGCTGGGAATGAAAGCTACGGCCGTGTCGAATCAGCTTCAACGCCTGACATTAAACGGGATTATCAATTCACGCCGGGATGGAAATCAAATTTTTTATCGCATCATTGATCCCTGTGTGGTAACACTCATGGACAGCGCCTGGTGCCTCAGCGAGGATGCCCGGACGCGTGTACGGGAAAGGAGCGCAAAATGAAATCCGGGAAAATCAGCGTTGCTATCGCCGGGATTGTTGTTGCCGGGGGGATTTATTACGCTTTCAGGCGTTCGGAAGGCAAACCCGGACCGCTTGCGGTTGTGCAAAAAACGAAAGAAACTGTAAAGCCTGTATATGTCGATGAGCTCGCGAAGAATCCTGAAAAATTTCCGGGGGAATTTGTTCTGCGCGGCCTTGTGGCGGGGGTGAAAAAATCGGCGGGAGTGTTCGGGCTTGTTGATTCCAGGGAATTTGAATTATGCGGCGTGGTAACTTGTTCCAAGAATATCATTCCGGTTAAATTTAACGGAAAACTGCCGCTGCCGGAAACGACAGTCAATATCACCGGCCGGATGATACAGGGCAAAAAGGGGCGGATTATTGCTGCAAGGCGCGTGGAGCTTGTCAAGTGAAGCGGGCGGTAATATGCGGTGTTTTTTTTGCGATTCTGGCAAGTCATTTTTTCTATGTCACGCGAAATGTTTCAATCCCGGACAGTAAGGGGGCGTGGGCCGCCTATGACTTTGAAAAACCGGAAGCATCACGTTTGAAGCGTTATATTGTACCGGGAGAGTACTGGCTGGGCTTATCATACGGCATTGCCGGGGCTTTTGCTGCCTTTGCCCTGATGCGGGCGGTGAAAATGCATTATGAAGCCCTGGCCGCATCAGCGGGAGGACTTGCGTTGGGAGGCTTGTGGACGGGTGGATGTTTTCTGGCAGGCTGCTGCGGGTCACCGATGCTTCCTGTTTATATGGGCTTGTTCGGGCCGAAGTTCCTCGGGCTTGCAAAACCTGTAACTTTTGCCTTAACCCTCATATCGATTCTTATTGGCTGTAGATTAATGATAAAACGGGAAAAGCGGGTATTAAAGGGAAGGACGAAATGTCAACAGTTGTTTATATGAAGATTCTGGAGGAGACTCCGGAAAAATATGACCGTGGAATGCGTATCCTGACATTTGGACGAATTGACCTGATTAAGCGGGAGATTGCGTCGGCCCTGGTGGAAGCGGGCCATGAAGTCCTGGAGATCGGCTGCGGCACCGGCTCCCTTGCAGCTTTATTAAGCGGGCGCGGCGCCCGGGTGACGGGCATTGATATTTCGGAAAAGATGCTGACAACAGCCCGGAGGAATGCGCCTGAAGCTGAATTTATTCACATGACCGCTGCGGAAATCGACAAACTGGGTGAAAGACGTTTTGACCGTATAATCGCGACGCTTTCCTTCAGTGAACTTTCGGAAGCTGAGTTGGATTTTGTACTCCGCTCCTCCTCTCTCCTCCTCAAGCCGGACGGCAGACTGGTGATTGCTGATGAGATTTCACCATATCATTGGTGGAATCGCTTAATGGCTTGTTTGATTCGCCGGCCACTGCTTGTAATTACGTTTCTGCTGACCCAAAATACAACTCATGTTCTCAAAAGGTTTGAAGAACGGCTTACGCGAAACGGTTTTGTAATTCTATGCCGCAAAAACTACTTAGTGGGGACGCTTGCGCTTATCCTGGCTGAAAAAAAGGAGAATAAACAGTGTTGAATTTTATAAAAGACTTCTGGCTTCTTTTCGGGCGCCTCTTTCCTTTTCCCGCCAGACCCGGACTGCGCCGGGTGGGGAATCCCGATCGTTCATCACCGGTTATTGTTACCTGTAATTTTGAATTGACGGTGCGCAAAGTGATAAATACTTTAAAAAACGACGGTATTGACGCATGGCTGCTTGTCGCGCCGACTAAAGGCATCAACGTGTGGTGCGCGGCGGGCGGCGGGCATTTTTCCGCAGACACAGTTATTTCAATTATCAATACGAGCGGTATTGCCGGCCTGGTTGACCACCGGCGGCTCATACTTCCGCAATTATCAGCTACAGGTGTAAATATTTGTGTTCTGAAAGAGCGAACAGGCTGGAAGCCGGAATTCGGGCCTGTGGACATCAAATATTTAGCTGATTACCTTCAGAAAAAAGAAACGGAATTGCAATCCGGGCACCGCATTGTCAAATTCCCTCTCCGTGACCGCTTTATTATGGGAACCAATCTTGGATTTAGTACACTGCTGTTTCTTATTATTCCATTGGTGATTGTGTCAATCTGGGTCAATGGACTTTGGTGGAAATCGATTCCTTTGATTTTTCTTCTCAGTGTTCTGAACAGCGTACTGGTTTTTCGCCTGCCGGGTAAGCCTGGAGCGCAGAAAGGCTTTTCACTTGGAGTTTTTACTTCAAGCGTATTTGTGGTCATCTCGCTGATAGTACTTGCGGCGGAACCGTTGAATGTTTTATTTCGGACGGGATGGATTCTCTTGCTTTCAACTTACCTTGGGTATGAGTTGCCCGGCTGGTCTCCATTATGGCGTTCAGACCTTAAAGAACTCATACTGGGTGTGAAAAACACAAAAATTGAAATTCTGCCGGAGCGGTGTATTGGGTGCAGGCTCTGCAATACAGTCTGTCCGGCTAATGTTTTTGAATTTAATTCTGAGGCAAAAAAATCATTTGTCGCTAATCCTGATGCCTGCCAGGCATGTGGAGCCTGTATCCAAAACTGCCCGAAAGAGGCTATTAATAACAACTTTGAATCAGGAGTCTGTTCTTGTCCGACATGCGGCATTATTAATAGCGTAAAATCCATAAAACAGAACACAACAAAATAAAACAAAACCTGAATTTTATTTTTGATAGGACGGGGTATAAAACTTTTTTTGCCGGACATGTTAGCTTTTATCGAACCAATGCCTGGTTTTGAGACAAGTTTTTACCAGCATCAGCATGAGCGGCACCTCAATGAGTACACCTACTACCGTTGCTAATGCCGCGCCGCTTGAGAGCCCGAAAAGCATCACGGATGTGGCGATGGCTACCTCGAAGTGGTTGGACGCGCCGATTAAGGCTGCCGGGGCGGCATCCTCGTACCTGAGCTTAAGCAGTTTTGCCAGGCCGTATCCCAGCGCGAAGATCAAAACCGTCTGAATGAAGAGCGGGATGGCTATCCAGAGAATCGTCAGCGGATTGTCGAGAATAGTTTCGCCCTTGAAGGAGAAAAGCAGTACGAGAGTGGCCAGGAGCGCCGTGATGGTTATCGGCGTCAGTACATGGAGGAAGCTTTCCTTGAACCAGGTTTCGCCTTTGACGGCGATGATCCATTTACGGGAGACGTATCCGGCCGCCAGCGGCAGGGCTACATAAACTCCGATGGAAAGCAGCAGCGCCTGCCACGGTACGGGCAGGCGTCCGACGCCCAGCAGAAAACCGCCGAGTACGCCGTAGAGTACGAGCATGGTAAGTGAGTTGATTGCCACCATTACGAGAGTAAGCCCGGCGTTGCCCCGCGCCAGGAATCCCCACACCAGCACCATGGCTGTGCAGGGCGCGACGCCCAGCAGGATACACCCGGCGAGATAGCTTCTCCACAGCGGGATTGAGAGCATTTTGACGCCCTCGTGCATGACGACGGTTCCCGCGCCGTGTGCCGCTCCGACTGCCAGGTCCAGCCCGAAGGGCATTTTAACCAGGTCGACAGCTTCTGCGCCTATGAAGCCCCGGAAGAGAACACCGAGGAAAAGGAAGGCGATGGCGTACATAGTGAACGGTTTGACGCACCAGTTGACGAATAAGGTCAGGAACACCGGTTTTCCGCTTCTGCCCGCCTTGATGACCGAGCCGAAGTCGATTTTAACCATGATCGGATACATCATAAAAAACAAACAGACGGCAATAGGAATGGAAACCACTGGCGCGTCATTGACGAAGATGGCTATGCCGTCGAGTTTCCGCGCCAATCCGGGCGCGAACTTTCCAAGCGCAATCCCGCCAATGATGCACAACAGTACCCAGACAGTTAAATAACGTTCGAAGATATTGGTCATTTTCCGCTCATTTGCGCTACATATTTCATTACTCATTTTTTTGCTCCAGCTTCGCCAAGTGATTTTGGCAGGGTTTGTACAAAGGCTTTGATTTCATCGCGCACTTTGCGGTAACAGTCAAGTTGCGCTTCCATGTCGCCGCCTTGTCCGGACAGTTCCTTCGCCATTTCAGGAGGATCGCCGAACCCGACATGAATTACTTTACAATTATTCGGAAAAAAAGGACAGCTTTCATGGGCATGTCCGCAAACGGTAACCACAACATCAATTTTTACATCTTTGAAGTCGTCAATATGTTGAGATTTATGTCCGGAAATATCAACTCCGGCTTCCGCCATGACTTTAACCGCATTCGGGTTCAGGCCGTGCGTCTCGATACCGGCCGAGCAGGCGTTGATTTGATCTCCCTTAAGGTGCCGGGTCCAGCCTTCAGCCATTTGGCTGCGGCAGGAATTTCCGGTACACAAAAACAGTACATTCAGTTTTTCGTTCATTTTTTTTCCTGATTAATTATTCGTTATTAAAAATATTTTATTCAAATACTGTTTATCTTGTTGAACATTATATATTTATCGCAAAATATAGTTCTTTTCCCATGGTTTGCGCGAAAATTCCATTCAGAAAAATGTATTTTAATCAATGTAGCACAAGCGTCTCGCTTGTGTATGTTTTCAAGCGAGACGCTTGAGCTACATTATACACTTTTCTGATTATCAAACAAGCTGAAAAAAAACAATAATATTGTTTTAACCAATGCAGCACACTTTGCGGAGGCTGAAACTGAACAGAGCGAAAGTCAACCGTTCCGCTTGAGAATATTCTCAAGCGGGACGCTTGTGCTACATTATACACTTTTCATATTCTTCATAATATTTTTGACAGTACCAATTATTTAATTATTGTAAACTTTAAGCCATTCCGCAATTTTATCCCGCAACTGATCCCTGGCTTTCCTAAAGGCGTCCAGCCGTTCATCTTCCGGCCCGGAAACTCCCGCAGGGTCTTCAACCGGCCAGTAAAAGCGATTTTCTTCGGGGAGCCCCGGCCAGATTCTGGGACAATACTTTTCCGCCTTACTGCAAACCGTGATAATATACCGTATTGATTCACGGCCTAAATATGTATCAACCCCTTTAGTTTGCTGATGAGAAACATCAATACCGGTTTCGTTCATCGCTTTGATAGTTAAAGGGTGAATGTTTTTCGCGGGATTCAAGCCGGCGCTGTAAGCTTCAAACTTTCCTTTTATATCCATATTTCTCAATAAAGCTTCGGCCATTTGACTGCGGCAGGAATTCCCGGTGCACAAAAACAACACATTCAGTTTTTTATTCATTTTTTATCTCCCCGCTGGTTACTACAGAAAATTTCAGGCTCACATGCAGTAAGTTTTTTCAAGGCATTCAGGCAATTTTTTATCTCTTTCGATTTTGAGAATTCGCCTTTTATCCAGTCCATAACTATTTCAAACTCCCCGTTATCGGCCTTCAGGCGGTAATGAACCCAACGCCCGTCCTTACGGCTTTCTATTAAACCGGCGGCAATCAGGACGCCAAGGTGTCTCGATGTTGTTGCGCCGCTTACCTGGAGTAATCCGGTAAGCTGGCATGCGCATAGTTCAGCATGCTTTGCCAGGGCTGCCATAATCTTCAGCCTATTTAGATCTGAAAGAGCCCTGAATATTGAAATCATTCTATTCATATTATATTCCCTAGTTGCATAGTTAGCTAACTGTCTAATTAATATATAATATAAATATATTTTTGTCAAGCATGAATGCGCATAAATATCAATAAAAAATCAGCTATGGATAATATCTATGATGTAAAGCGAGTTTTGTCCGTGTCCATCCGTGTTCCCAAAAAAACTAAAGCGGGACAACTTCTTATTTTAAAATGTCTATTTTGACAAATTATATTCATGGAGGCGGCGGTGGAGGGTGCGGCGGCTCATGCCTAATTTTTGCGCGGCTTTGGTGCGGTTGCCCTTGCATTCATCCAGGGCTTTGCTGATTAACAAAGCTTCGTTCCGGTCTAAGTCCAAGGTGTCATCCCGAGATTTTCCAGAGGCATCTATGCGGACGTTTTCCGGGAGGTTGTTCAGATCGAGCATATCACTGGAACAGAGCACGACCATGCGCTCGATGCAATTGCGCAGTTCCCGGATATTGCCCGGCCATGAATAATTTTGTATTATTTCCATGGCGTCATCCGAAATTCCGTCGATTTTCTTATCGTTGTCTTCGGCAAATTCACTAATGAATTTCTCCACCAGAACAGGTATATCTTCGGAGTGCTCGCGTAAAGCCGGCAATTTTATATTCACGACATCAAGGCGGTAAAAAAGATCCTCGCGGAATGTTCCGTCTTTGACCATCTGCATTAAATCACGGTTGGTCGCGGAAATAAGCCGTGCTTTGGTGCTTATTGCTTCGACTCCGCCAACCCGCTCAAATGACCGGGTTTCCAGTACCCGCAGGAGTTTTACCTGCACCTGCGGATCGATTTCGCCGATTTCATCGAGGAACAAGGTTCCGCCGTCGGCTAATTCGAAGCGTCCGTGTTTAGTGTCCGTCGCGCCGGTAAATGAACCTTTTTCATGTCCGAATAATTCACTTTCCAGAAGGTTGGCGGACAAGGCCGCACAGTGAACCGGAACGAATTTTCCTTCGCGGCGGCTCAAGAGGTGCAGGGCTTGTGCGATAACTTCTTTGCCGGTGCCGCTTTCGCCGCTGAGTAATACGGTTGAACGGCTGGGAGCTACCTGCCGGACAGTTTGGAGAATGTCCTGCATTATTTTGGATTCCGCGACAATATTGCTTAAATCAATTTCGTTTTCGGGCCTTTTCGGGGCAAGGGGGGCTTCCGCCGCGAGTTCGCGGGATTCAAGGGCGCGTTTGATGACTTCTTCGAGTTTATCGAGATTGACCGGTTTGGTAACAAAATCAAATGCCCCCGCTTTAACGGCGCTGACCGCGGTTTCGATGGAACCGTATGCCGTGAAAACTATACAGGTTGGCGGGGGAGTTTTGCCTAAAGTGGCGTCCAGGACATTCATGCCGCCGGCACCGGGCATTTTCAGGTCGGTCAGGACCAGGTCGTAATTATTATTTTTCAGCAGATTCATGGCGATGACGCCGTCTTCGGCGGTAGTTATGTCAAAATCCCGGCAGAAGTAGCGGCGTAATGCATCGCGGGTATTGCGTTCATCATCAACTATTAACAAAGTGTGTTTTTTCTTTTTACTGCTCGTGTTCATGTTTCCTCCTCATTGCTTCCACATTTTAGCGAAGGCGTGAATATCATCGCTGTTGCCCCGGGGGATTTCGAGGACATAATGATTAACTTTTGCATCGCGGCAGACGCGGACAAAACGCGGCAGATCCGCCGCGTTTGGAGTATTCAACGGCAAATGTCCGTCGCCCCAGTCAGCTTTAGGTACGGAATCAGAGTAAATTGATGCGTGAATATGCACCATTTTCACTCGTCCGCTGTCCAGATATTTCATCGTTTCTGTATGGAAATCCCGGTTGAAGATGTGGGCGGCGGCCCATAAGTGACTGCTGTCCAGACAAATGGGATTATCTATAAAAATAGAGCTTTCGGGGAATATATTCGCCGAGCCGTAAGCCGGAAAATCATTTTCGAGGCACCACAAAATATCAGGATAATTTTCACGAATATATGCCAGTCTTTTTTTGACTCGCAGTTGACGTTCTTTGAATTCCGCAGTGTGTGTGAAATCACGGCAGATACGGCTTTTGCCGTCAAGCGATAAATCAGGGCGGAAAATTTTCTTCATACAGTCGTCGTAGGAACCGCCCGGCCCGAACATTGGTATTGCTTCGTCGGTCATGCCGAAACCGTGAAAAACTGTTTGTGTAATGCCCAGTTTTCTAAATATTTTGCAGTTATCGTCGATAATTTGTTTGGACAAGCCAAAAGATTTTTCGGCGAGATTAATAGAATATTTAGCGACAAGGGGAGCGTGGGCACTGAGTTTTATGCCCGCGGAAGCCAGATTCTCAATTTCCTCAATTGTGGCGGTGTTATGTAATTGCACCCAAAACTTAAAGCCATATTCCCCGGCGGCCTCTTTACACGCCGCTAAATTCTCCATGCCGTCGGCATTTCCAAAGGGAGAGGAGGTAAAATCCAATAATATTTTGTCCGCACCCATAAATTATCCTTTATAACCTTCCAGTACCGCCAGGGCGCTGTCTATATTTCCAAACGGTGCGCTGACCTGGATGCCCTGAATATGTTCATGCAGTTCAGCGACGGCTTCACGGGCAATTTTTATGCCGGCCGCGTGTTGTTCTTCGCGGGTTTTGACGGCGCCCATGCGCTCCATTATTTCGTCCGGAACGCTTACGCCGGGGACTTCATTTTTCATAAACAGGGCGTTCCGGTAACTGGCCAACGGCCAGATTCCGGCGATGATTGGAATATTCAAGTCAGCTATTCGCTCCATGAATTTGAGCAGTGCCGCGCTGTCAAAAACGGGTTGAGTAATGATATATTCAGCTCCGGCGGCGACTTTTTCGCGCAGGCGTCTGAGTTCGCGTTCCATATCTATAGCGTTGGGGTCGGCTCCGGCTCCCGGGCAGATCGGGGTCGGGGCGCCAATGGATTTTCCACCGATATCCACGCCGTGATTGAGTTTGTCGCAAACTTTCAGAATACCGATTGCGTCGACATCAAATACTGCCGAAGCGAAAGGATAATCGCCCAGTTTTGGCGGGTCCCCGGTGATAAACAAAATATTATTGACCTGTTTACTGGCGCAGCCGAGCAAATCCGCCTGCATGCCGATCAGGTTTTTATCGCGGCAGCAGCAATGCAGAACCGCTTCAATTCCGGCTTGTTCCTGAATTTCCATGGCGGTAATTATCGGCGAAATCCTGGAACTGGCCCGCGGCCCGTCGGGAATATTTATCGCATCGACACCGGCTTCGCGGCATTTTATGGATTTTTCAATAGTCGAAGTCAAATCGAAACCGCGCGGCGGCGTGATTTCAACGGAACTTATAAATTCGCCGCGAACCAGCTTGGCGGCGAACTTTGAACGTTGTTCCAGCGGGACAGCTTCCAGTAAAGGAGTTTCCCGGTCAATGACGCTGAAATCATGTTTGACCTTACTTTTACTGAGCGGTTTAATGCTCCGTGCGATGTCGGCAATATGTTCAGGGCCGGTACCGCAGCAGCCGCCGACGCCGGCGGCGCCGATGTTTATATAGCGCAGCGCATAGGTGGTCAAATATTCAGGGCTGCACATATAAATCATGCGGTTATCGACTTGTTTGGGTACGCCGGCGTTAGGCTGAACGATAATGGGAAGTTTGGTCAGCTTCAAGGTTTGTTCGAGTACCTCGAGCATGCCGTCGGCCCCGATATGACAATTCAAACCTGTGGCGGTCGGCTGTTTTGCCGCTTTATTTATTGTCTTGAGCAATTTCGCCAGAGCTTCTCCCCGTGTGGTTTCAAGTTCGCGATTTACCGCAAAACTGAACATAAACGGGATCGCGGCGTATTTTTCTATCGCGGCTATGGCAATTAGTGTATCTTTCAGGGAGGAAATAGTCTCACATAAAATAAAATCCGCTCCTGCATCCTGCTGAGCCTGGATTTGTCCGCCGATAATTTCCACTGATTCATCGAAGCTGAGCGTATGGCGAACTGTGTTTTCACCGACCGGGCCGATGGAACCGGCAACGATAGTGTCATCACCGCATTCCGCTTTGGCCAGTTTAATCGCGGCCTGGTTTATTTCGATGCTCTTACCGGCGAGTCCGTATTGCGCCAGTTTGTGGCGGTTCGCGCTGTAGGAGTTGGCGGTAATGACTTCCGCCCCGGCTTCCACGTAGGAACGATGGATATTTGAAACGACATCGGGAGCAGTCAGGCACAGATTTTCATAAGAGGTATTTATGAAAAAGTCGCGTTTGTAGAATTCCGTTCCAATCGCGCCGTCAAATATGACTACGTGGTCATTAAGTTTTTCTTTCAGTAAATCTTTCATTCGCCCATTCTTTTAAGATGTTAAATCCATACCCCTACAATATAGCCGAAAAAAACAGCTTTTAAAGATACTTTTGCAGAAATGCCTGGTTAAGTTATTAAGAACACGGACGGACACGGATATACGGACAGATTAGTTTTATATCGAGGGCGGCGTTCGCCTGATTAATTGCACTTGGTGGTCCAAATCCGCGACTTCCCGGCGCCAGAAGGCATCGTTGCCCCAGCCGGGAAAATTATGCTGGAATTTAAAATCATTAATTTGCGTACTGCACCAGCTCAAAAAGTAGATAATCCGCATGGCTCGCAATGGCTCAATCAGACGGATTGTTTCAAACTCAAAATCCCGCAGTTGCGTATAGCCGTCGAGAATCAAGTCGAGTTCGCGGCGCGATTTATGCAGATGTTCGGGCAGCAGCAGCCAGAGGTCCTGAACCGGCGGCCCCTCCATCATGTCGTCAAAGTCGATTATCATCAGGCCTTCGCCGGGACGTTCAAGGATATTCGCACGGTGCAGGTCGGCATGAATACGGATGTATTCTATATCCTCGAAAAGAGGATCAATTATTTCTAGAAGTTCCGAAACGATACGTTCAAATTCATCATGATACATGGCGCTGACATAATGGCCGTCAAGTAAATGGCGCATTTGGTTCCCGGTGCTGACGCGGGGATCAAGCAGTAAACGTTCGGGAGCTTCCGCCCGGGCTCCGGCTAAATGTATTCTGGCGACAAGCATGCCGATGCGCCGCCAGGCATCGTCGTCGTTGATTTCCACTTCCCGGCCAAAACGTTTGGGAAATACCGTGAAGATAATACCGTCATCGGTTTCAGCTAAAGTTTTTCCCGTAGGCAGAACCAAAGGTGAAATCACCGGGATATCAGCAGCGGCGCAGTCGGCGACAAAACGATGTTCAGCTTCAATGGCATCACGTTTCCAGCGGCCGGGGCGGTAAAATTTGGCGATGACGCGTTGTTTTTCGGCGGTTTCGAATTCGTAAACGCGGTTGATATAGCTCGGCAGCGGCGCCGCCAGGCCCAGCATCGGGCAGCTTAAAGCACGTTCCACGGCATCAATCATTATATGCGGTGTTAAATTATCAAAATTCTCAGCAGTCATAAAATATCTGTTTTTTTTTAACGGTTTTTCCACCAACTTCCGCCAACAGAATATCTCATATCGCGCCAGTTTTTTGTGCTTATAATTTTGTCTTTTCCCCATACCTCAAGATGATATGCGATAATTCTTTTGTTTTTGACTTTCTTCAAAGCTATATTAACCGGTGGATAACCGCCTGCTGAAGATAATTTGCCGGCGGACTTCCCCAGATAGGATTTGCTGTCATAATAAAGGAGGGGACGTTTCATGGACTTTACCGCTTCGATAATTTTAGCTTCGTTATAGGTTTTTAAACTGACTCGCGCATCCTTGGGGTAATAGTAAGTGTAAACCGGGCGGCGTCCGTAAACCTCCGAGCCGGTAGTCAGAACGAAAAGATAGAAATACGGCATTCTTATGTTTTTCGACTTGGCTTTCTCGAATTTTCTGTTTATGGAAAATTCAATTTTGCAATTTGAAGTTTTTTTGGATTTTTTCTTTGTTTTTTTACTTCTTGAGTATTTGTATCCGGTTTCCGGCATCTTTATTTTTCTGATTGAAATTTGGTAATCGCTGGTGTTGTCGGCATAATCGCCGACGTCAATATTTGTATCATAATAGCTGATAAGGTACGCCAACGGAATGGTATGCGTCCCGCCGCTCTGCTTTATGGTAATGACTTTTTTGTCAATAGAAATAATTTTTATCTTGGAAAGAGTATATTCTTCACTTTTGCCGCTGGTTCTGTAAACGATGGTTCCGGCGTCAAGAGCAGTAAAGCTCAAAGTAAACAAACTTATAAAAAACAGTTTTAATTTCATTGCAAGTTCCTTTATTCATACATAATTAACGTTTGAGTACATAACAATATTGCACCAAATATATGAAATTACGAATTACGAATTACAAATTACGAATTTTTTAAAATATTGATTATCCGCGTGTTGCTGTAATCAATATCGACTTGGATTTTCTTAAGTTATATTTTTTAAATTCCAAACCCGCGTAAATTCTGAAATCTCTAAAACCGCTTTCCATTAAAGCAGAGCACAGCTCCGAACGGGTGTAGGGATATAATTTGGTACTGATTATTTTGTGGGAGTTTTTTTCCCCCGTCCAGTCGATTTCAAGAATATTAAAAAGTACATAAGGCTTCCGGAAATCATAAAAACGGATAAATTCATGATTTTTGTTTCGGCTAATGCCGACGATACGCTTTTTCGCGTTTAATATTCCGTCATAATTCAAAAGATTGAGAACCAGATGCCCGCCCGGATTCAATGATTGTCTGCAGCCGGTTAACATTGAATACAAGTCATTTTTGCTCAACAAATGCGGCAAAGTATTCCCCATGCACAGTATCAGGTCGAATTCTGCGTCAACACTGCATCGCATTTTGTCCATATTGGAGTTTATAAAGTCAATATCAAGTCCGTAATCAAGGCTGTTTTTTCGGGCCGCGGCAAGCATTGAACGGGATAAATCCATTCCCGTGGCTTTGACGCCGCTTCGCGCCAGTGCTAAAGTATAGCTTCCGGTTCCACAGCCGATATCCAAAGCTTTTTCAAAGTCAAATTGTTTCTTTAATTTGGCGATGACCCTTTCCGCCGCGGCCAGGTCTTTCTCAAAATTAAACATTTCGTCATAGCTGCCTGAAACATCATCATAAAAACCCGCCGCGTCATAATTTATTTCTTTATGCATGGATTACTCTTTTTTCATATGCCGCCTTACAAAATAACGACCTGCGGGCTTAGTAAAATTTTGAGGATATTTTTACCCTTTTTTCTGGTGTAAGTTACTTTATGGGCCATTTTACAGGTCAGGAATATGCCAATTCCACCGACTTGACGGTGTTGTATATCGGCTTTTATGTCAGGAGCTTCAGCCTCTAAGGGATTGAATTCATGGCCGTCGTCAATTATAGTTAAAGTTATGACTTTGTCGGCTATTTTCAAGCGCACCTCAATTTTATGCTTGTCGTCATCATCATAACTGTATTTGATGATGTTTGAAAGCATTTCCTCCAGACAGACATTCAGACAAAAAATAAGCTGGTCCGAGAAGCCGTTGGTTTGCGCGAGGTCATTGATCGTCGCGCAAAGCAATTCCAGCTCGGTAAAAGTATTATTTATTTTAAATGTATGATGATTTGCCATGATTGTCGGAAAAATTATCCTTGCAAATGCAATAAACTAAAAGCGTCCGGTTTATCTTTGACGATTGGTAAAATTACGGACAAACCAGCGGTATTCAAAGCTGTTTCAACCAGCGGCGGTACTGAATGCAGGATTATTTTATTGCCTTCATTATCAAGTTTTTTGGCAGCGCTAAGCAACATTCTCATGCCCAGAGACGCGATAAAAGTAACACCTGAGAAATCTATTACCACAGTTTGTTTCCCGGAAGCTAATCTGGAAAAATCCATTTCAATATCCCGTACACCGGATATGTCCAGAGAGCCGGAAAACAAGAGATTGGTAATTTTGTCTGTCGATTCGAGTTGTGTTAATTTCATTCTGTAACTCCCAAAAAATTTATAATTATTAGAGGCGATTATCTCGTTAATCCGCAATATGCGCGACAAAGGGCAAATTGCGGTAAAACTGTAACATCCGGCACGAAGTTAGTAAAACATGATGGCCGGATTCCTTTAATTCCATTCCTTTATTTCTTTTTGAGTAACTTTTCAGCCGGTGTTTTTGTCCCGGCGGCGGCTTGTTTTTCTTTCGCCGAATTATGTTGTTGTATTTTTTTTATGTCTTTTGCAATGAGCAAAACCAGCTCGCGGGCGCATTTATTCATGGCGCGGACAAAATTCTCGGGTCCCTGAGCTTTCAGTTTGCTGCTGAAAATGTTTGAATTTCTAAGAGTTGTCGTAATCATATCGTCGGAAGATTTTTTAATGACATAACTCACGCCCAGGGAAACTTTATTATTCAGCAAATCAATTCTAAACATGAAAATGTTACCCGAAATAATGAGTTCGGAGTCTTCTGAAGTGATACCGTTTTGTTTAAACGCGCTTTGCAGGTAGCGGGTGAGCAATAAACATGGAGGCTGTATCCATTTATTGTAATCATCTATAACAACTTCGCAATTAGTATCGTGGTAGACCATTTTGTATTTGACGGGTTCTGTTGAGTTGAACGGAATAAATTTAATCTGGACCTTTTCCAATGTTATTTCAGGCGGTGTACCCAAGTCATAATATTTAACCGCGACGTAGGGCTGCTGCTTAAAAAGGGACATACATCCCGTCGCGAACAACAGTACGGCTCCTGTGATTGACAGAAGATAAAGTAATTGCAGTAATTTTTTCATAAACATCTCTTCCTTGGCATATAATTAAAAAAACAGTCTATATTTACAATACTTTTAAAACTCATAAATGTAAAGCTTATAAATGCAAAGCTCAATAATTTATTTTTTAATATTTTCCGGTATTTTCAAAACCTGGCCGGGCCGCAGGGCTTTTTCAACCGGAAGGAGCGTGCGGTTCGCGGCAAAAATAAGTTTGTAATATCGTGAGGAACCATAAAATTGTCGTGAGATACTGCTCAAGGAATCTCCCTTTTTGACCGTGTAAGTCCGGGGGGCGGCGGCAACTTCCTTTTCGGCTTTCTCGGTTTCTTTCAGGACAAATGCCGGGGCTGTCGCTTGAGCCTTCGGGATTGTGCGCGAAATTGCCGCCTCGCTTTTTTCTTCCGGTTTTTCTTTCGGTTTTTCTTTCGGCTCGGCTATTTTATTTTTTTCTTTCTTTTCCGCTTCGGTCGTTTTTTCCGGTTTTTCTTTTATTTCTTCTCCTTTCTCTTTTCCTTTCGGTGCCAATATTTCTTTAAGTTTAATGCGGGTTTTTTCCAGTTCATCGAGAGTTTGCCGGTGAGTCTTCTGCAAATCTATGAATTCAGCGTTCCGGGCTTTTTCTTTATTCCGCATTTTCCGCGCGTATTGAACGAGGCGTTTTTGCAGTAATTTCAGTTTCCTTAATTCCTGTTTCTGTTTTTTCAGTTCCCGTTCAGTTGTGTACAGGGTGTTTTGTAAAGCGCCGACATCCTCGGGGTCATTGTACTTCAGACGGCACTGGTAATAATATCTCTTGCGGGCGGCGGCGAGCCATTTTTTAACGTTGCCGGCTTCCGGGGAGTTCGGCGCGTACTCCAGAAAACGTTCATAGTGGTAAACCGCGCGAAGCGGCTTGTCCAGGTTTTCATCATAAATGGATGCCAGCAGCAAATGGGTTTTAGATGAGCCGGGCCTTAAGGCGAGATAATGGTTGAAATATTTTACCGCCAGTTTTATTTCATTGGCCTTTTGGGCTTTTACCGCCCGCCTGAACATTGGATGTGAGCTGTCGTCGTCGTTTCTGAGGCCGCAGCCGGCCAACAGCAGAAACAGAGTTATAATTACGAATATGTTTATTAATGATTTCAAAAGCTTATATCCCGGTGATAAAAATTGAGCAGTGCGACACCGCAAACCGCGGCTGTTTCAATACGCATAGTATACGGCCCGATATTTAAGGGCAGTACCCCGGCGGAGAGCATTTGTTGTTCTTCCCCGGCGGAAAATCCGCCTTCCGGCCCGACCAGCCACGCTATATCCGGACTTGAGGCGGGCGTTTTTTTAATATTTCCAGTGCCGGGCGCGCCGTAAAATGCCGACATTTTCGCGGCTTTTATTTTTTTCAGGGCTTTATCCAGAGGGCAGGGGGCGGAAAGTTCCGGAACAAACATATTGCCGGCCTGTTTACAGGCTTCCCGCAGCAGCGAATACCAGCGTTCACTGATTTTGCCGGGGACGGCGACGGAATACCTGCAGACAAGCGGATGGACCGCCCAGACTCCGGCTTCTGTGCATTGGCGCAGGAGCTGATCCATTCTGGCGCGTTTAGGGGGAGCGGCAAATAAATGGATTTTAATTTTGGGTTCAGGATAATGCGTGAGCTTTCGTATAATGATTTTTCCATCTTCAATAATTTCGGCTTCCGCGCTGGAGCCTCGTCCGTCCAGCAGGCCGATTACATCACCCTTTGCCGCCCGCAGAGTTTTGAATAAATGTTTCGCTTCGTTCGCCGGCAATACAATCTCGTCATCGATTTTGCCAAGTTCGCCACTGTAAAAATTATGCATAAGTACTAGCTCCATAAGACTAAAATCTAATTTACTGCATATTGCCCTTTGATTCAATAAAAAAAACAAAAAAAACAGGCCGCGCCCCGGGGAACACGGATGGACACAGTACCGCCAAAACTAAAAAAGATAACGAAACCGACGTTCGGTCGCCGCTGGACCACGGAGGCGTTGCATCCGCCTTTTTTTAGTTTTGTCGGGGGCGTCCATTGAACAGTCCTGCCCAATCTCTCATGTTTTTAATAAAATTTATCTTGTTTTAAGGCATATATGTGCTAAGCTTATATGTACTAAATTTTCTGAGGCAATTAGCTCATTTTTGTTCATATATTTTACTTCCCGGGGGTTGGATGACGGCTGATTTTGTTCATTTGCATTTGCATAGCCATTATAGTTTGCTGGATGGAGCCTGTACCATAAAGGGCCTGATTGAAATGGCTAAGCAATATAATATGGGTTCAATGGCTATAACTGATCATGGTTTTATGGGCAGCGTTATTGACATGTACCAGAATTTCAACAAGGCCGGTATCAAGCCGATTATCGGTTGTGAAGCTTACGTGTCCCCGACAAGCCGTTTTGACAAAAACGCTTCTGTTCCGAATATTCGCGGTCATCACCTTATTTTACTGGCAAAAGATATTACCGGTTACCATAGTTTGTGCAAAATGATGGGCGAAGCCGCGGTAAATGGATTTTTCTATAAACCGCGTATTGACAAAGAGTTACTATCTGAGTACAGCGATGGACTGCTTGCTTTCAGCGCTTGTATCGGCGGTGAAATCCCGCGGGCGATTTTGGACGGGGACATGTCGACGGCGGAAAGAAAAGTTGGCGAATATACTGATATTTTCGGTAAAGACAACTTTTATCTGGAAGTAATGGACCACGGCATGAAGGAAGAAAAACGTGTCAATCGCGGTATTGTCGAGTTGTCGAAAAAGCTGCATCTGCCGCTGGTCGCCACCAACGACGTGCATTATTTGCGCAAGGAGCACGCCAAAGCCCATGAAATAATGCTTTGCATCCAGACCGGTTCCAAACTTGATGATCCGAAACATTTCAGGTTTTCCGGGCCGGAATATTATTTCAAGAGTCCGGCTGAGATGAAAGAGATTTTCAATGAGATCCCGGAAGCCGTAACTAATACTGTCGGCATTGCGGAACGTTGCGGAATTGAATTTAAATTCGCGCCGGACGTCAACCATTATCCGGTTTATGAAATCAATCAACCCGAGATGACGGAAAAGGAGTTTTTACGCAATATTTGCTGCACGAATATGCTTGACCGTTATAAATTTGATCCGCGCAAGCTGGATACTTTGGATGAAGAACAGCAGGAAATTGTCGATCGTATGGATTACGAGCTGGATGTTATTGACGGTTCAAAATACTGCAGCTATTTCCTGGTGGTTACTGACTTTATTGATTACGCCCGGAAACAGAAAATACCGGTAGGGCCGGGGCGTGGTTCCGGCGCGGGGAGTGTCGTGGCGTATTTGACCTACATCACCAACCTCGATCCGCTTAAATATAACTTGCTGTTCGAACGTTTTCTGAACCCTGAACGCGTCAGTCCTCCTGACTTTGATATTGACTTCTGTGAAAAGCGCCGTAGCGAAGTTATCGAATACGTGCGTAACAAATACGGCAGGGAAAGTGTGTCGCAAATTGGAACTTACGGAACCTTGAAAGCCAGAGCGGTGATTAAAGATGTCGCACGGGTTTTGGGGCATACTTTTGAAGCAAGCGATCGTATTACCAAATTAATTCCC
>VAOY01012795.1_pt1 | contig 20050 bp, 19 predicted proteins | sample 3393881 | NCBI WGS metagenome assembly VAOY01 (sample SAMN08290430, study PRJNA428436) | hydrothermal vent metagenome | isolation source: Deep-sea hydrothermal vent chimney | place: Indian Ocean: Southwest Indian Ridge
CTGCTCTCCTTGAGAGAAAGCAGCACATCATCAGAATATTTTATGGTTAGTATATTTTCTTTCATATCTCTTTACCTCCTTTCCTGTATCAACAATCATTCCAACTCTTGCAAAAGCTTTTCAATCTCATCTCTTTTAAATTCAAGGTGGTCTAATTTCCGGTAATCTTCCAGGGAATCTTTCTCATCTATTTTTCCTTTCCTATACAGCTCCTCAAATTCTTCTATTGATGAAAATCTTATATTTTCCTGTTATCTTAAAAATTTCTGTTTTTATCTCCCTCAGCTTTTTTTCAAGAAAAATCTTCAAGCTCTCTTTAAGGATCGTGTCTTTAGAGAGATTAAACTCTTTAGCTAATACTTCGAGTGTTTTGTTGGTTTCAGTCTGCATACCGCACCTCCATACCTAATCTATCTTTCTTTCAAAACTTCATATTGCAATATTAAGAAGATTTTTGTATAGATTCGATATCTTTGTCAATGGCGGCAATACTTGCTTCTATATTTTCAAACAGAATTAAATCCTCCCACGCTGGGTGTTCAGCAACCTCACCGGATTTTATCTTTTTCTCAAGCTCCTCTGCAGAGGTAACTCCATACCTTGCAAGCACATCCAATCTATCTACCATCATCTTGCGTTTCTTCTCACGTAATAAGGCAAGTAGCCCTGATATGGGAAGTTCGTCTATGCTAACACCCGTGTCTTCAGCGACTTTTTCAATAACCTCCCTGGTAATCGGCATATTCTATCCTCCCCATCAATACTTATTAATCCGGCAACTATTCAGGAGACATGTTCGTCAAAATCAACCACTTAAGAACTTGTTACGCAACACCTTGATTTGTCACCCTGAACTTGATTCAGGGTCTCATAACCTGTTGATTCTTAGAGATTCTGAAATAAATTCAGAATGACATATATCTTTTTTTCTGTTTGTGCAACAAACTCTTAACCAGGTTAAAACTCTGTATTTATTTGCCGGTTTAATACTAATCCTCATAAATAGATTTCATATATTGTTATATTATATCACTATGTCTGTTAAAAAACTTTGATTAATCCAAGATTCCCAGCCTACTGGATTTCCAGTCAGTTTGATAGCCTGTATAGCAAGACCTGTCCCAAAACACAAAAAACTCAAACTTTTTACCCAAAACAGCCTTGAGCAGAAATGGGTAAAAAGTTCAATGTTTTCACTCGCTGTTAATAATAGACGTTGTCCCTTTCTTTCGTTGAAGTAGGAAGGACGCCTGTTGCATTATATTAAGCAGCCACCTCCTTTCTGTCAAGACTTTTCTGCTGTAAAACAGCAATAAGTTTCGGTATCTCCCTGTAGCCCTGAACCCGCCTGAATTTCTTCTCTGCCCTTAGCAGGGCTGCTACCGCCCACCTCTGGAGCATGTCGCCGCCTCTCCAGCGTTTTACCCTTCCCGTGACAGTCCTGGTGACCGAGAAACAGGACTCGATGGGATTGGTAGTCGAAAGGGTCTTCCTGAGAAGTCCTGTAACGCCGAGCTTGTGAAGCGTAAGCGTCTCTTCAAGCCCCTCCCTCAGGCTCCTGGCAGCGTCAGGATTGAGGTTCTCCAGATACCTTATCGTCAGTTCCAGGGAAGCCCTGGCCTTGTCGTAGTCCGCCATCTTGTAAGCAGTCCGTATCCGGGCGTCTATGGCCTCCTGGTGCTCTGGCGGAAGATGCTCCTTTACGTTCCTCCTCTTGTGCATCTGGCAACGCTGCACCAGAACATCGGAGCCGAACATCCTGGCCACTGCCGAGCGCAGGGCTTTTGAGCCGTCAAGCACAAAGAGATAATCCCTCGTCATATCCAGCCCCCTTCTTGCCATGTCCTCAAGGAGCATCTTGCACACTGTGGCGTTCTCCGTGGCCCCTTGCCAGAGCCCAAGGATGTGCTTCCTCCCTGCCCTTGAAAGACCCATGGCCACCACGAGCAACTGTCCCTTGAACTCGATTCCGTCTATGAATATCGCACAGAGGTCGAGGCCGGAAAGGTCCCTCTCCAGAAACTCCCTCATCTGCTCTGCCGTTGCCTTCACAAAATGCCTGCTTACGCTGGACTTCTTTATCCCATAACCCCTGATGACAGAGCCTACAGCCTCCTCGTAATTGCGGCTCGATATCCCAAGCACCATCTGCTTCATCACCGCACCCTTCATCCCCTTCGGGTTCCGGAACGCCCTGTATGTGCTTAGCGGTATCTCCTTGCCTTCCTTACTCCTTAGACGCGGTCGCTCTATCAACACCTTCCGCTTATCGTAGTAGACCGGGCTGAGCTCGCTCCCCCACCAGTTGGCCCTCCTTAAGGGATTTTTGGCATTCTTCGGCCCCGCTATCCTCCTGCACTCATCCTCAAGCAGGGCCGTGACCACCATAAGCCCCGCCTCCCGTGATAGGCTCTCCACCGCCTCAGTCATGCCTGAAAGTACCTCCGCCACTGGCAGCGGAAGCTCCACAACTACCCTGCCATCGCTGACCTCCCTGATCCTGCCGTTTACTTTCCTCTCCATTTTGCGGTATCTTTTACCCATAGAAGCGACCTCCTTTTGTTTTGGTTTTGGATAAACTATTTTAATTGGGGGTCGCTTCCTACTTCAACATTTTACAGGGACATCTTCCGATCTGATATCTTACCGTAAAATACACCAATTCCAGATATTCCTTGAAAACCATTTTCCGACCAATGTAGCAGTTCCACCATCTGTTCATTTGAAAGGTTTTATTTCTGTAAGCATGGAACATAGTTCACTCCACTTGAAAGGATGAAAATAGTTTCCTTTCATCAACATTTGAGATTGTTACATTATTAAAACCAAGCTCCCTGAAAAGTTCGCTATCAGTTTTGCCAACAGCAACAACCAGAATATTGGCATCCCTGTACTTTATCCATTTACTAATAGTTGTCCTTTAATCAGAGACTCATTTGTTCACTCTTATTTCCGTCCTCTTCTATAACAGCAACATCAGCAAGAGCGAAAAGTGAAGTACATTTTTGCTTTCGTAAAACCGTAACGTTTTTGACTATCCGATATATGTTTTTGTCGGAGAATAATCAGCTATCAATACTCTTCATGATTTCCCCGCAAGCATGACTTTCCTGTAAAGCTGAACATGTTTCTTAACACAATTTTCAACATCTAAATGCTTAACCGCTGTCTCTCTTGCCTGCCGACCAAACTTTCTCCTTAATTCCTTGTTTTCTATCAACAACCCTATCTTTTCAGCCATGGCTGCAGTATCTTTTATCGGAACAATGAACCCGTTCTCTCCATCCTTGATAAACTTCGCAACATCACCAACATTAGTACTGACTATTGGCTTGGCCATAGCCATTGCCTCCCATACAGCAATTGGAGAGGCTTCCATGAATGAGGGAAAGACAAAGATATCAGCGGCTTTTAGAATAGGCGGTGTATTATAAGAGGGACCGTAGAAGTGAAAATTTTTCAAGTTATAGTCTTTGACCATTTGAGAAAGTCTTTTTAAATATTTTTTTTGGCTTTCAAAGTGCGGGCCTACAACAAAAAAATGCAGGTCTTCATATCGTAAATTTAAAATTGAGGCTATATGGATAAGGTTGTCTATTCCTTTACGTGAACTAATATTGGCTATTGTAATGATTTTTATACCCCTACACTGTGCTATTCTTGGGTTCTCTTTAACCTTCTGGGGATCAAAGACAGAGGTATCCACTGGAGCCTGGATCACCATAATTTGTTTTTTTGAAAATTGCTTATCGCTTAAGTAATAGTTTTTTACTCTTTCACCGGCCGTAATAAAAGCATCACAAAAATGCAAAGATAGAAATTTAAAAACAATATTAACAACTGCAGGCATCTGTGTATCATTTAAATGCCACACCACTTTTGCCCCTGATAATCTAGCAGCAATAATGCCTTTTATCTGCCATGCACCGTTACAATGAACCATATCCACGCGCTCTTCTTTGAGCAATCTCCATAAAGAAAAGAGTTCCGGGACAAAAAATATAAAATATTTCAAAAGATGAGATTTCTGTTTTGTAATATGATGCTGGCTAAGTTGTCTTATCTGAATACCTTTTTCGGAAAGTTTTTTATAAAATACACCTGAATCTTTTTCGGGAAATACTACAACAGTCTCGATACCTTTTTCTTTTAACTTTTCAGCAACAGAACTAATCCTGGCCTGAGGTCCAGCATAACGACCTTCTTCTATAACATTAGCAACTTTCAACATAAATAATCATTCCAATTTGTTTCCCATGTCATCTTTAAGCCAACCTTTAGTTTGACCTTTGGGTCATAAGCCAACATCTTCCGGGCCTTACTAATATCAGCATAATTTTTACGGATCTCACCTTTTCGAAAAGGCTGATACTCCACATCTATGTAATATTTGTCTCCTATTATATCTTTTATTTCTCTTATAAGTTCATTAATGGAGGTTTCTTTTCCTGAACCTAATTGATAAACTTCTCCTCCCCTTTTTAACAAGAGAGCTTTATAAATGGCTGCACAAATATCATCTACATACACATAATCCCGGGTTTGAGTTCCATCACCATATACAATTAATGGTTGCCCCTTAATAATTCGTTTATAAAATGCTGCAACTACGCTCCCTTTATGATATGAGCGGGGACCATAGACATTGGAGAATCTCAAGGCCACAGTCTTCATATCATATGAGCCAGCAAAAGCGGAACAGTAACCTTCTGCAAAAAGCTTGCTCGCACCATAAGGAGATACCGGGCGTGGTACCATCCCTTCATGTACAGGGGGATCAACCTCACCAATAATTGCTCCACCTGTTGAGGCCAACACAAAGTGTTCGATATTACTCTTTCTTGCAGCCCGCAATAGATTATATGTGCCAACTACATTAACATCAAAGTTATAATCAGGATTCTCGATTGACTCAATAACACGGGTATCGGCCGCAAGATGTATCACGCTGTCCACTGAAGACATGAGCTTTTCCACAAGTGTAATGTCTCTTATGTCACCCTCACAAAACTCCACATCAAACTCTTTAAGGCTGTCTTTACTACCCATTGACAGGTTGTCAAGCACAACTAAATCAGATATAGACTTATCTTTTAGATAAGCAATCAGATTTAACCCTATAAAACCGCATCCACCCGTAATCAGAACTCTCTTCATTCACATTCACCTTATACACAATCTTTAATTTGTTTATACAGTAACAAAAACCAACCCATCATCTTTATGGTTCAACTCTGAACCTTATGAACTGTTTCTTCTTGATTTACAGGGGTTACAGAACCTTCAACGTCAATCTCAATATCCTTTGTCCAGGTGGATTTACAGATTATCCTGGACTTATCGCATCGATATTCATACTTTTTTGCAATATTCATTACTTCTGACAATAAACCCTCCTGTAGTGTTACAGGATTGAGACCCAATTGTAAAAATCTCTCATTAAGAACATTAAGCTTATTTTCTGTTGCTTCCTTTCTCGGGTTTTTGTAATAACGAATTTCAGCACCACTTATCTCAGATACAAGCTCTGCCAGATTACGAACCGTATGAGTTTCGGTTGTTTGATTGAAAATTTGAACTTTATCCCCCTTTCGCGGAGAATTTTCAATTGCAATAGAAATACACTTGACTGTATCTCTGATATGTATGAACGCTCTTGTCTGCCCTCCGGTTCCGTGCACGGTGAGGGGATGACCAATAGCAGCCTGCATCAAGAATCTGTTCAATACGGTACCGTAGTCACCGTCATAGTCAAAACGGTTAATAAGCCTCTCATCCATCATTGTTTCAGGTGTATTAGTTCCCCAGACAACTCCCTGATGAAGATCGGTAACTCGTATACCGTCATTTTTGTTGTAATAATAAAACATTAATGCATCCTGTGTTTTTGTCAGATGATACACACTACCAGGATTTGCAGGATAAAGTATCTCCAGGTCCTTTAATTCTCCATTCCCGCAATCAACCTTAACATTCAGATATCCTTCAGGAATAGCCATCCCGGCTGTGCCATAACCATAAACACCCATAGTTCCAAGATGAACGAGGTGAATATCCAATCCGCTCTCGGCTATAGCACAAAGGAGATTATGAGTTGCATTGATATTATTATCTACGGTATAACGTTTATGAAATGGTGACTTCATAGAATATGGAGCAGCACGTTGTTCAGCAAAATGGACAATTGCTTCAGGCCTTAATTCCTTGATAAGGGTATACAGTTTATGATATTGCTTGGCTACATCAAGATTTACAAATTGGATGTCTTTTCCAGAAACTGATTTCCAAACCTTCAGCCGGGTGCTGATAGGCTGAATTGGAGTAAGCGATTCACATTCCAGTTCAATATCAATTTTTCTTCTGGAAAGATTATCTACTATAGTGATATCATATCCAGAGTTCGAAAGACCTAACGACGTAGGCCACCCACAAAAACCATCTCCTCCAAGAACAAGAACTTTCATAACAAACCTCCCTCCTCTTTTTATCTTACACGATAGGGCACAAAATCAGCTTTAACAAACTCTCAAATGTTGATGGATTCCTAACAGTATCTTAGCACTATCTCGTGCAACCCTATCGACGTCGTATTCCTTTGATTTCTCTCGTGCACATTTTCCCATACGTGTCCTCATTACTTTATCCTTTATCAATAGTTCTAACGCCTCTATAGTTTCACTTACACTATTTGGATTAATCAATATACCACAGGCTTTATCGTCAAGAAGAACTCTAGCAGATTCCACAGCATAAGTACTTATCACGGGTAATCCTGAAGCCATTGCTTCTGTGACAACCATTCCCCAACCATCCTGAACCGATGTGAGAAGAAAAATGTCTGAATCAGTATATATCGCTGGCTGTTGATCCTTGGACACAAAGCCTTTAAAGATAACACGGCATTTCTCTCTATTTCTAACCATTTTTTCCAATTCATCTCTACATGGACCATCTCCACAGATAACCATATCCCAATCTTGATATCGATCAGCTAAAGATAAAAAAGCTTTCAGAGCAATATCAACACGCTTTCTTCTGATCAATTGTGAAACCACTAAAATCTTCTTTCTTCGACGGCTTGAATTTCTAATGTTTCTATGTATATTTAGATAGTTTTTCAAATCGCAAGAATATGGAACTTCATATATCCTCTCGTTGTCAACTCCAATTTCTCTAAATGATTGTACCCCGGATGGCCCCATGGTCAGTATGGCCTGAGCCTGGCGTAAACACGGCCAAGTCAAATAACGTTTAAATGGTGCTGTAATTATCTTCTGATTTCTATTAATCATTTCTCCCCAAAAAACAAAGGGCTTCCTCGACATAATACACATTATAATTGTAGCTAATGCTGTTGGATAAGAATATCCTTGAATCATAATAAGGTCATAGCGCTTCGAAATAACAAAAGAAAGCGCAGAAGGATTACAATGTAAATATCCTCGAGTTTCGGCCCATGGATTTAAGTTACTTAAAAAGTGTGCGTTATAATTAAACTTAATAACATCTGTTCCTTGCCACTTTATATTTCTACGTGCACAATAATACACTGAGATATCAATATCTGCAATCTTTGCCAATGCGTCAAAATATTGCGACTGATTAGGACCTGGTGAATTTGACAAAATTGCCAATCTAAGTTTATGCAATTGTTTATCCATCTCGTGCAGCCAAAAAAATCAAGCCATTCTTTTTAATTTTATAACCTGACAAACAAATACAGCGTTCTTTTGCTGGCTGAATAGGCTATTAAGTCTTTTGAAGATTAAGCCTTATAACTCCCACTACGCTTAAAAATGCTAAAATGAAACCTGATGCATAGGCAAAACTACTCATAAAGTCTCCTCGCAAATGAAATAAAAACAATCCAAGTAAAAAAGGATATAGCAAAAGATAAAAATTTATTTCTTGTCCACCCGTGCTTTGTTTAAACCTACTTCTCTCTATTGACAACCAATAATATTTATCAAGCCATCCCGTTAAACTTCCATAAACGATACCACCAAAGACAATGCCTATAACATGAAAGTTCAAGAACATTTCAGAGGGAAGAGGGTTTGCAACATTAACGTTTTCAACAATAAACCTGCTTCTCATAGATTCAGCAATAAACGCTCCGCTTCCAATAGGTTTATTTGTCCAAACAGATCTTGGAACAAAAAACAGTAAAGCACCGAGTAGTTGTCTACCATACGTAGTGCCGTATTCAGATACATAGTTAATTGTATGAATAAAATTTTCATAAGCATCAAATTGTCCAGCAAACATGAAACTCCAATTAAATTGCAACTTAAATTCTGAAAATGAAGCTATCCGTCTAAATTGGTCAACTATTGCAGACAAGGGCAGGCCAATAGAAAGTATAATGATATACGTAAGTGTTGGCCTGGGAAAATGGTGCCAAAGCAAAACACTGATACCAAACAGTAGTGTAAAAGCATAAAACTTAGCAACACTTATTGGATTATTCATTATTAAGTTTACTATTAATAATAGAAAAAGACTTAGGTATAGAATAGCGGTTCCTTTTAGATGTTTCCATATTAGCAATGCACAAAAAATTAAAAGTATACAAAAAACTACTGGCCTTACATAGTAGGTAACTAAAAGAGCAAGTGGCCCCCAACCACCAAGCTGTGCTATAAGTTTAAGACGAAGGAGTCTTGTATAAAAAGCTTCTATACCAGCTAACGAAACAAGATAGAGTGTAGCTAATATAGCCATCAAGGTTAATACATACATCTTAATCCTTACATCCTTCGTCAGTTTCACAGAAAGCAATGACATGATACGCAGTGGTACTTTAGCCGATTTAATTGCAGACTGATAAAAAAACCAATATACCATACACCATAATAATATATATCCATTACCGATAAGGATGTTATGAGAATCCAAGGGATACTTATATAAACCACCAAGATACTGAACGAAAGGAACAACGAAAAAGAAAATCAACACAAAGTACCAGTGAATAACAGCAAGAGATATCCCAGCATTCAAGGCAGATACAGTTAGGGAATATGCACTAATAATACCAATCGCTATAAAAGATACAAATAAAACAATGTCATAATAATATAAATTATGCAAATCTATAATTCTCAATAATGCAAAAAGTAAAGCAACTATAATGAATGAAACAAAGTATAAATAAGCAACAGACCGATAGATTAGTTTTCTTTTCAATTTAGATAGTCCTCGATTGTCAACAGATCGATCTTGGCGTGTAGCACCTTAATTTCGGTCTCTTAGAGTAGCTTTATGTCCTTTTGTCCTTGTTCAATCTTTCTCCACTTCTTTTTAAAACCTTAATAAATCTCAAATATATTCCTCGCATTAAATAGTCAATATCTCCCTGAGCAAGATAAAACATTAGTCTTCTCATAATAGAGGCGGTTTCCCAAATTTTATAACTCAGGCTGTTAGCATTTATCCCTTCTCGATTTAATATCTTTAAATGCTCATTACAACCTGTCTCAGGAATGGTACCCGACTTGCTTGTCTTATGAAACCTAAAGCATCCAATGTAACGACGTAAAAATGAGAATCTGGCTACTTTTCCCATCCTTATCCATAAATCATAGTCAATACTGAACTTGAATTTAGTGTTCAGTAATCCACTTTGATACAAAAGATCCTTACGCCAGAAAGCGGCTTGGTTGGCCAATACTGTACCCTCATAAATAAGGGACATATAGGCAAAACTAACAAAACGTAAATCTCTAATAATAATATCTTCCGTATCTAAGAAGTAAATATTTCCGAAAACAAGATCAATCTCTGGTTTTTTTAAAAAAACATTTGCTATTTGAGTAAAAGCATCTGGCAAATAAATATCATCTGAGTTTTGCCAGGCAATAATCTCACCTGTTGCTCTCTCAAACCCTATATTTATTGCATCAGCTTGGCCATTATCTCTTTCACTGACCCAACATGTAAGGTATTGCTCATACTTTTTTATTATCTCTACACTTCCATCTGTAGAACCACCATCTATTATTATATATTCAAGATTTGGATAATTCTGATTAAGAACAGAGAGAATGGTTCTCTCTAAAAATTCCGCCTGATTATAAGACGGGGTGACAATGGAGATTTTAGGCCAGGATGTGTTTTTGTTCATAACAACCTTCTTGTCAAAAAGTGGTTTTGAAACAAACTTCTTGATTTCTTCAGATGTAATTTTTTTCATTTTAGTTCCTTTTTTAGCTCTTGGACTTAATATTCACTTAGCATGTACTTATTACATATATCCAAGATCTTTGAGACTTTCTTCAATATTCTCTGTCTCTATCACCCATACCTTATCAATAAGCACCTAAAATCTTATTTTTAATTGCAATCATAAGCAACTTATCATCCCTTGATATACCAAGTGTGAATAAAACACTATAATATAATATAATAATGCTCATGACTTCTATAATATTTATCCCTCCGAAAAGGGTAAAATTAGTTATCTTGCCTAACATAGCCGAGATTATGATAGCTATAGTCCCTGCAACGATAGGGCGAATAAAATACCTATCATATACCCGTATTTTATACATTCTGTAGACAAGAGAGAGCAATATTGTGAATATTGCTGTAACTGATATGGTAGTTGCTAAAGCAGCGCCAGTTGCACCAAACAGAGGAATCAGCCAAAGATTCAACAGGAAATTCAGTATAACAAGAATAAGGCCCAGGAAGAGGGTAATTCTTTGTTTCCCCGTCATTTCAAAGAGCATCCCAACAGGGCCTGTCCCAACATTAACAAGCTGACCCACTGATAAAATCATCAAGACTACAGCTCCACTGGCAAACTCTGGTCCATATACTGACATAATTCCTTTTGATGAAAAAAAGAAGATAAGAAATATTGGGAGGGTCATGGCGAATGCCCATCGGGTGACTGTTCGAAACATTGAGGACATTGCCTTTAAATTACCTTTATTATATAAATCTGCTGTGATAGGAGATGCAATAGGAAGCAAAGCAGTTAAAATTATAGTCAGTAACATAGCCATATTTCCTGCAGCAGCGTAAACACCAACATCACGGGCTTTTCCGAAGTATCCTAACATGAGACGGTCTGTATAATTGAGCAATAGATAAGAAAAACCGCTGAGGAGAACCTGTAAGGAGAAGTGAAGCAAACGTCTCGTCTTATAGGTAGGTTTTATGGCTGACAAGATTTCAGGAAAAAGCTTCCACAACAAATAAAATCCAAGGCAGGCACTTAATGCTCCTGAAGCCAAAACTCCATATACTGCACCAGATAATCGAAATCCCAACAGAAAAGCAGCACTTACCAAGATTAGGTTAATCAAAGGACGAAAAAGGTTTTGCACCTGTTGCTGGTATGCAATCCGACGGAACGCTATTGCAAATGAAGTCGTTATGCCCATCAGCACGTAAAAAGGAATTGCTATAGCTAAGATTTTAATTACCAAAGTTAATTCAGACTCATTGAAGAGTCTTTGTGCGATAACTCCAGCAAAGACAAACAGTATTGTGCTTACCACAATGCTGGAAATTGCAGAAATGCCTAATGCTGCTAAAATCGTTCCCTTTACACCCGCCTTTTCTCCTTCCCCTCTGTCCGTTGCGCAAAAACGAACAACTCCCCTTGAAAGACCGAGAGAAGATACAGATTGAGCAATACCCATCACGCTCATTCCTAAGGCATAAAGCCCAAAACCTCCTGGTCCCAAGACTCTACCAAGCATAATATTCAAGACAAAACCAAAAACCTTGCCAATAATATTACCACCAAAGGCAATAATGCCACCCTTAGCCACTTGTTTAGTTAATTGTTCTATGCTCTCTTCAACAAGCTGAGGAGCTAATGTTATCTTTTCTTTTTTGTGTGGAATATTAATGTTCCTCAACCAATATAGGCTCCTCAACTTTTCGTGTAGCACATAAAAATAAGCTGAAATAAATGTAAAGACGCACTTCTGAATACCACAGCAGCACAAATACAGCATGAAGTTTGAATTATTGGCACATTTTGAAAACAGAATCCTCTATTATTCACCTTTATGCCCTAACATGTTCTCTATCACCTCGTAATTTGGTTCAACCTCTTGGTTATAAAAGGAGAACCCAAAGGCTTTTGTAATTCTTAGGATCCTATCAACTTGAACTTCACTGAGCTTCTCTTGCCAACCTCCCAAGGTATTATTTATATCGAATTCATCTATCTTAAATGTAGACGAACTGGGTCGCTTTAACTTTGTATAAGCAGGAGCTGGAACATCCTCGCCTAACAAATTAAATATCCTCTGCAACTCAACATCCGGTTGCTTAACTAATTTTTCATAAATAACAACTTCAAGACCTCTCGGTTTAATATTATCCAAAACGGTTAGATTATCCAGGCACCAAACAATGGCATAAAGTTCATCCTCTGACCCACAATCACTTATGAGTTGAGCTATCGCCTTATTTTTTTTTATCCTCGATCCCATCGCTTGAAAATAATCAAAAACGATATCTTTAGTTATAAGTGCATTGTTAGGAAGAAAAGATGTAATATTATGTCTCATCTGAGAAGATATAGTTGCAAGAGGATGCCTTATAATAAAAAAAGACATACGTTGGGGCATATTTCTCGTAATCCATTTGATAATGTTATTGCCCCTAACAAACTTCACTACAAGATTAGGTGCAAACAACTTTCGTTTAATCGTATCCAACTTTAATTTTTGGAAACCTTGAAGACGTGCTATTAGTCTATTTTCGTATATTTCCTCCAAATACTGTTTTAGTTCAGGAAGGTTGTCATCTTCTGTTAAAACTGGTCGACCCTTGAACTTGAACTTTGAAATTTCTGGATATTGGAGATCATAAAAGGGCTCTCCAATAGGCCTATAGCCCTCTAAAGTTGCCATAATTTCAAGCAAGATAGTAGTGCCAGATCTTGGGGAGCCAAATATATATATTGACTCCGCATAGTTAGTCGTTCGGATAAATCGGCCAATGTAATCAGCAATAATAAAAAATGGAGTTTTCGGCTTCATACTGTTATGATTATTATTAGTCGCTATTCTTTGATAATTTCAGCAACAGAACGCAACTTATACTCCTGTGCTGCTCTTTGATACTTACTTGGGAGCACTGTACCGAAAAACACTCTGCTAGCCGATAACCTTATCTTTTCTGGAAGCGCTGAAAGCAACATACACGCCAACAAAAACAGTCGAATCCTCCCTGGATAACTGCGCAAACAAAACGCAAATTCCGAAGGTTTAATCGAATTACTCGTCGCAAAACACAACATTGATAATGCATCAAAAGCAAGCGCTCGTATTAATATGGGAGTTTTTAATGCCTTGTGGATATGTTTCAAGTTAGGGTTCAGCCGTCTGATTTCATCAACTGCACGTACAAAACCGATAAACCGACTCCGAAACGTATCATATGAAATGCGTTTGGGCTTTGTTTTATTTGAAACGAAATTGCTTACCGTAGGTAGCTCAACAAACGTGGCATTTTTATCTGCATGGACAAAAACACCTAACTGGGGGTAACTGTAGCTCGAAAACCGAAAAACAGTGCGGGCGTATTGACTCAGGTAATTTCTATTAACAATAAATGCGCTAATATTACCCACAAAAAATATTATTTCACCCAACGAATTCTGATCTAATTTTTTGAGTTTAATAGGAATATAGGACTCCGGTAATATACTGGCATATTCAGCAATTCGTGCATAACCAAAGGTAAATTCCAATCCAGCCTCTATTTTCTCAATGAAGGTAATTACCTCAGGCACATTAACATTCATGTGGTCAGATAGAAGCCAAACATAATCACCTTTTGCGTGAAGAAGCGCCTGAATAATATTCCCCTCGATACCGAGATTAACAGTATTCTGTTCAATGGTTATCCCAAGTTTGTCCTTTTTCCGAGAAAGCCATTCCCACGTGCCATCATTTGAACAATTATCAATTACTACTATCTGCACCTTGCTTATGTCACTCAAAGGCGCAAGTGATTGTAATGTTCTCTCCAACAAATGACGTCGATTAAACGTAGGAATGGCTATTGTTAAAATGGGGTTATTTAACATAAGGTAGTCTTACTGGAAATATCCCTGTCATTTATCCAAGCTAACATTCTCGAGAGTCCTTCAAGAGCGCTAACTGCTGGTTTCCATTTAAGCAAGGAAGTCATCTTGCCAATTTCCGCCACAAAAACTTTTTGGTCACTTGTTCTCCACGGGAGTCTTGTGTAAGAAAGGCTCACGTGCAATTCCTTCTCCAAAATCTCAAATAATTCCAGAAGTGATAAACTGTTTCGTATTCCACCACCAATATTAAACACCTGTCCTTTTGCCTTATCAATGTTTTCCACTGTTTTGAAATAAAGCCTTATCATATCATCTGCATGTAACACATCTCTTACCTGTTTACCAGTCCCTGAAACAGTAAAAGGTTTCTTCAATATTCCCTTCTTTGTCTCAATTGCCTTCTGGCAAAACCAGCCTATCCAGCCCTGGTCGTAAGTGGCAAACTGCCTGCCACCATACATCGAAGAATGACGGAAAACAACAGTTCTTAAATCAAAAATTCTGGCATAGTCAAGCATATATTGATCTGCTGCACCTTTAGAACAACCATAAGGCGAGCTAAACTCCAGAGGGATTGCCTCATCAAACCCATTGGGGAAATCCGGAGTCGTATATCTTGTTTCACTCTCTTCATACTTTACCCATTCCAAGTCGCCATATACTTTATTTGTAGAAGAGTATATTATTATGCTTTCAGGAGAATATTCTTTAACAGCATTCAATAAATTAAATGTGCCAAGAGCATTAATTTCGAAATCCATCCGTGGGTTTTCAATTGATGTGGTCATTGCAACTTGTCCAGCAAGATGAAAAATTACATCCGGTTTAATATCCTTGATAACTTTCTCCACATCATTAGTGTTACGGATATCAGAATGGATAAACTGGAAATCTCCGAGAGATCTTAGCCATGCTAAATTCTCGATTGATCCCGACCTGTAAAGGTTATCAAAAACAAACAATTCCTCTTCTCTTCCAAGCACTTCAGAGGACAGATTAGAACCCAGAAAACCGCAGCCTCCTGTAACAAGATATCGCATTTTAGCTCCTTAAAAACGCCTCAAACTTTTCCACGATGAATTCTCTCATCTCGCTGGTTAACCCAGGATACACTCCAATAAAAAAAGTCCGCTCCATTACTGTATCTGTATTTCTCAAACTTCCATATACTCTGTGCTCTATTTCTTTAAATCCCGGCTGTTTCAGAATATTTCCGGCAAAGACCTTCCTTGTTTCAATCTTTGCGTCTTCGAAATGCCTGATCAGGTCATTAATATCTATCCCTTCCCTAACTGTTATAGGAAATCCAAACCATGAAGGATTAGATTCCTCTTCCCATCTTGGAAGGATCAATTTATCCTCGAAAGATTTTAAATGTTCATAATAATAATTAAAGTTATTTCTTCTTGCTTCGGTAAACTGCTCAAGCTTTTCAAACTGTGCAAGACCTATTGCAGCCTGCATATCTGTAACCTTCAGGTTGTAGCCAAGATTGGAATATACATATTTATGGTCATAACCAAAGGGAAGGTCCCCAAATTGTCCGCTGAACCTTTGGCCACAGCTATTATTGTGTCCCGGCTCGCACCAACAGTCTCTTCCCCAATCTCTTATTGACAGAGCAATGTTTGCAAGGGCCGGATCATTAATAACAACTCCACCACCTTCACCCATTGTCATATGGTGGGCAGGATAGAAACTCAGAGATGCCATGGAACCAAATGTTCCAACCAGCTTCCCATTATAAGTAGACCCCAAGGCATCACAGCAATCTTCAAGGACTATTAAATCCTTTCGCTTTGCAATATCCATGATAACATCCATCTTGCAGGGATTCCCGAGCGTATGAGGGACAAGGATTGCTTTTGTCCTGGAACTAATTGCATCCTCTATCAGGCTCGAATCAATGTTATATGTCCCAATCTCACAATCAACAAAAACAGGGATGAGCTGATTTTGGACTATAGGCGTCAGTGTTGTTGGAAAGGTAACAGATGGAGTTATTATCTCATCCCGGGGGTTTAGCCGACCTTCATAGTGTAATGACTTTAGCGCAGAAATCATAATCAGGTTGGCAGATGAACCCGAGTTAACAAGATAAAATTTCTTTGCTCCAAAAAGCTCACACATCTTTCTTTCAACTTTTCTGGAATATGGACCTGCTGTAAGCCAGAAATCAAGGGCTGAATCAACAAGATTTATCATTTCTTTTTCATCATAAACACGACCAGCATAGTTTATACTGGTTTCTCCCGGATTAAAAGACATATTTTGTTTTGGAAGATGAAAAAATTCATAAAATCTTGAGGTCTCTCTATAGTTCAATTCACGCAGGACTCTTTCCATAAATTCATCTGTCATCTCACATAAATACTTTCCAATAATAGAGGCATTCAATAGATAGGGTTTGCCTACATGGACAATGGATTCATATGGTAATTCCTTTTCAGCATAATCCAGGCTCTTAATAGGAATTACTCGGTCAAAGCCACGAGTCTCTTTGGTTGTAATAAAGAGGAACTCGATATCATTCAGGTCATCTGGCTCAGACACAGCTAAGGCTGGACGACTTTTCTGGCTACTCAAATCGGTAAAGGGAAATGGTATTTTAAATATTTTTCTAAAAAACTTATACTTCATTCCAGACATCCTCTTTCTCACTACCCAATACTTTATTTGCAAATCCTGTTTTTTCCTGACATTTCATCATCTGATAAGAAGTATTCTTTTCATTTATTTCTGTTACGGGCAATATAATCACTTCTACTTCTCCACCGAAATATTCAGGAATATCTATCGTTACCTTTCCTTTTTCTGTTTTTAATATTTTCTTAATTGCCTGCATTTTAAACCTCCTGATATCAGGATATTTGCTTTATTCCTTCTTCGAGTGAAACTTTTGGGCTCCATCCTGGAACATTCTCGCCCTTATTCCATGGTACCATAACCTCTCTTTTACGATATGGCCGTTTAAGCCTAATCCCTGCATCATTCCGGGTGAATGCACAGAAATCACAGATACCTCTTCGCTTAAGACAAGAAAACCCATGAGCAAAGCCAGAGGATATGTATATGCTTCTTCTATTGATATCTGTTTTTGCAAATTTCATTTATATATGCACCTGTTTTTTGGACCATGCCGAACCGTGTTCCATTGCATTATTAACATATTCCATAATCTGACTCAGGGTATATTGATATACTTTTTCTTCATTCCCCTTATAATATTCCTTATACCAATTTATTGTTCTTTCTAAAGCTCCATCGACTCTATGAACAGGCATCCATTTCAGATAAAAAGCAGCCTTACTTATATCTAATTTCAACGAAAGTGCTTCATGAAGATTTCCATCTGGATTTATCTTGTATTCACCATATCCCCATACATCTATAATTTTATTAACAACATCCTCTACCTTAAGATCATCGTTAGGACCGAAATTCCATTCTCCACTATATTTTTCCCCATCCTGCAACATCAATGCGCCAAGCCAGAGATAGCCAGACAAGGGTTCTAAAACATGCTGCCAGGGTCTTGTTGCCTTGGGATTGCGAATTACTATAGTTTTGCCCTGGGAAAGGGCTTTAACACAATCGGGAATAAGCCTGTCTTCGCCCCAATCTCCCCCACCTATAACATTGCCAGCCCTTACAGATGCCAACGCTACATTATGTGTCTTTCTGTAATCCTTTGGATTGAAATATGAGTTCCTGTAGGCAGATGTTACAAGTTCCACACATCCTTTACTTGAACTATATGGATCATATCCGCCCATAGGATCTGTTTCCCTATAGCCATATACCCACTCCCTGTTTTCATAACACTTGTCACTGGTGATATTGATAACAACCCTGACAGAGTCTGTTTTTCTTATCGCCTCGTAGAGGTTGATCGTACCCATAACGTTTGTTTCATATGTAAGTCTTGGTTCTTTATAAGACAATTTAACCAATGGCTGCGCCGCCAGGTGAAAAACAAATTCCGGTTGGAAATCCTGAAAAACGGAAAGGAGTTTAGCTTCATCACGGATGTCTCCAATAACATGTATAATCTTGTCTTCAAGCCCGACTGACTCAAAAAGGTTTGGGTTGGTAGGTGGGGTTAAGGCATATCCCATCACCTTTGCTCCGAGCTCTTTTAGCCATAAAGTCAACCACGCCCCTTTGAACCCCGTATGGCCCGTTATCAGAACTCTTTTTCCTTGATAAATGTCATTAAAACAGCTATCCATCATGATTATCCTTCATGTACCATTCAACTGTCTTCCGTAATCCTTCTTTAACAGAGTGCCTCGGATACCAGCTCAAAACCTTTTTTGCCTTCTCAATATCCGCTTTTGTTTCAAAGATTTCATTTTTTCTGTAGGGCAATGCCGCCCAGTTTATACAGGAATCCTTTGTAGTTAAATCCCTTACAATACCTGCAAAATCTTTCAAGCTTATTGACTCTCCGCTCCCTATCTCAAGCGAAATAAAGTCCCTGTCCATCCCTTCTATTAAACCTATCGCTTTAACATAGGCATCTACGACATCATCTACAAATATGAAATCTCTCTTCTGCATGCCCGGAGATGCGTCTACTGATCTATCATCTAAAATGCCTTTAATGAGATAAGGGATGAATTTGGAATCATCATCCTTGGGGCCATATACATATTCGAGCTGGAGGTTTATTACATTCAACTCTCTTTCTTTATGGAAATAATTCAAGAGATGCAAAAACGCCTTTTTGGTAGAAGCATAAAAAGAGTAGGTATCTATAACAGAGGTATCGGTATTAATAAACCCCTTCAGGCCATTCTTTAATGCTATATCGATAAGGATTGAAGGAAACGTGATATTAGATTCAATAATGGATTCAACTGATTCTCCACTTCTACCATAATTTGTTGCCAAATGAACTATCAAATCTACAGGTTCATTCTCGATGAACGTTTTTAAATTAACTTTATCAATATCATAGCTTTCAACTTTACTTAATATATCCTTTATACGCCAGACATTAGAATTTGACCGTTTTAATATTGTGATATTATATTTATCCTGAGAAACAAGTCTTTTAACCAACTGACTTCCAATAAAACCTGTAGCACCGGTAACCAATATATTCAAGGTTAATCTTTCCATATCTTCCAGGACGATTTGCCTGAATTCCACAAGGACTCAAGTTCAGTCTTGTCTCTTAAAGTATCCATCGGTTTCCAGAAGCCATAATGTTTATACGCGATTAATTGATTATCCTTAGCTAAGTTCTCAAGAGGTTCCCTCTCTAACATTGTTGAATCACCCTCGATGTAATCAAAAACTCCAGGCTCCATCACAAAAAATCCAGAGTTAATCCATGAACCGTCACCATCAGGCTTTTCCTGAAATGATTTTACTACATTGTCATCATCCAGGTTTAAAGCCCCAAATCTTCCGGAGGGCTTAGAAGATGTGACCGTTGTCAGTTTGCCATAACGGTTGTGATAATCCAAAAGCTTTTTAATATCCACATCTCCTACACCATCACCATATGTCAACATAAAAGGTTCATTGTCCAAATATTCCTGGACTCTTTTAACTCGTCCTCCGGTCATCGTATTATCCCCTGTATCAACTAAGGTCACCTTCCATGGCTCTGCAGTGTTTTGATGTACCTTTAAGGAGTTATTCTTAATGTCAATAGTGATATCGCTTTGATGCAGAAAATAGTTGGCAAAATACTCTTTTATCATATATCCCTTGTATCCTAAACATATGACAAAATCGTTTAAGCCATAGTGGGAATAAATCTTCATGATATGCCACAAGATGGGCTTTCCGCCGATCTCTACCATTGGTTTCGGCTTAATGACTGTTTCTTCGCTTAGACGTGTGCCGAGGCCTCCGGCCAATATTACTACTTTCATGAGTTAGATCCTTTATGCTGGAGGTGCATGCTAACAAGCTGACAAGCGTGCAGGTTGGCAAGCCGGCAAGCATGAAAATTGGCAAAAAAAGGCATGC
>VAOY01006578.1_pt1 | contig 20011 bp, 22 predicted proteins | sample 3393881 | NCBI WGS metagenome assembly VAOY01 (sample SAMN08290430, study PRJNA428436) | hydrothermal vent metagenome | isolation source: Deep-sea hydrothermal vent chimney | place: Indian Ocean: Southwest Indian Ridge
CCGGATAGCAAGGCGGTTGAGCGGAAGACCCGGAGACGTAGCCACTGCGCTACGTCGAGGACATTCCGTGAAAACCAACGCCGCCTGACGGATGCCAGCGCAAGCCGCAGCCGGAGTGTTTTTCGGACAGGTTCTGCAATACGGATGATAGTGGAGGGGGTGGGATCCTGTCGCGGGCTCTCTGCATGAATATTTCTGCCTGCGTCCTCCGAAATGGTTCGAGCTTGTCAGCTTCCTGCCGGGCAAATTGTCGCAGCACTTCAGCCAGGCCTCCCAGTTCAAGAGCCCTGCGATATTTCTCGATAGCGGTTTCCAGAATGATCTTGGCTTCATACGGTACGGTTCCATCCTCATCCGCGGCTGCGAAACTTTTCGCCTGCAGGATATCACCCCATGTGACATAAGCATATGCGTCGGCGGCGTTTACAGCGAGTGCTTTCTGAATCCACGACTCGGCTTCCTCATATTCCCCTCGGTCGGAAAGCACCTGTGCGATTTCACTGTAAACCCTGATTTCATCGGGAGCCAGTTCAAGAGACCTCTCCAGTGCGACAATGGCACTGTCGACCTGGCCGCTCTGTCGGAGTGCGCGACCGAACCGTCTCCAGGTAATCGGATCCTCGGGGACGATGACCGTCAGCCTGCCATATATCCTGGCTGCATCGGCCGGACTGTGCAGGTTATCCGAGTAGAGTCTGGCAAGCAGTTCCAGATTAAGAGCATTGCCCGGATCTTTCTCAACGGCCTCTTCGAGGGCCCGGGCCTGGGCCGTTACATCTCCCTGGCGACCGTAGATGTCTGCGATCTGCCTCCGAAGCCCCGCATCCTCCGGAGATCTCTCTGCCATACCCTGAAGCAGCCGGAGCATACCCTCCTCGTCACGTCTCTGCCTGTAGAGAGCCAGCAGGTACTCGACGAACTCGCTGTTGGTCGGATTCAGCTCAACGATCCGTTCATAGGTACGCAGGTGCAGTTCATCGAGATCTTTTTCATTGTAAATGTATGCCAGGTTCTGAAGAGCATTGGTCTCTTCGGGAGCTTGTCTCAGAATGGCCTGAAAGGCCTTCTCGGCTTCATCCCACATCCTGGTCTGCACATAGCATGTCGCCAGAAGGTACCACACATCAATATTGGTGCTGTCGAGCTCCGTATAGCGCTTCAGAGCCGGAATGGCGTTGGCGAACTCCTGGATCTGATAGTACTGGTAGCCGGTTCCGTAGAGACGGTTCAGCTGCCTCTGCTGGGTCATATCTATGACCCGACCGGTATCCTGCCAGGCCTGGGCGAAACCGGCCGCAGGCTCGGCCGCAATTATTCCGGACGGCAGCACTGATGCCGTTATCAGCACCGGAAGAGTCAATAGGCTTATGCAGGTGAGTTTCTTCATTCTGTAGATAGAACGTCTGTTACGCTGAAGTGTTCACTCTGCCCCCGGGCTGTTCCTGAACCAGATATCCCTCTGAGGGAAGGGAATCTCTATGTTGTTCTCCTTGAATTTACGCCACAGAGCCATCCTTATCTCCTCCCCGGTGACCCACTGTTCCTTGTAGCTGGCGGTTCGGCCCACAAGTCTCAGGTTCAGAGAGGAATCCCCGAACTCCAGGAAATCCACTACCGGCTCGGGGTCTTCCAGTATCAGAGGGTGATCGCGGGCGACACCGAGCGCCAGTTCTTTTACCCGATCAAGGTCGGAGTCGTAGGATACTCCGAATTCAACAAGCACTCTGATCTTCGGGTCGGGATAACTGAGGTTCGTGATTTTCTCCTGCACGATCTGGGAGTTGGGGACCACTACGATGGTGTTGTCGAAGGTGAGGATTTTGGTACTCCTCAAACCGATTTCAACAACATCCCCCTTTATGCCATTCTCCAGAAGTACCCTGTCACCAATCCTGAAGGGACGGTCAACGAAGAGAACGAACCCTGCGATCATGTTGGAGAGAGTTTCCTGGGCGGCCAGAGCGATAGCAAGGGAACCGGCACCCAGTGTGACGACCAGTGAACTGACGCTAATTCCGAAATGATCGAACACGACAATTGTTGCGACAACCCATGCAACTATCTGAAAGACCCTTCTTATCAGCGGGATCAACTCATCGTCGGCATGGCTTTCCGTCTGCTCTGCGAAGCGGGTTACGTACCAGTCTGCTATAGCGTCGAAGATCCGGGTGACGAATTTTACGATGATGATTGTCAGGATGAGGTAGAAGACGCCATCGATTGCACTCTCCCACTGCCGGCTGATCACCTCCGGCTCACCTGAGAACATGCCGAAAGCCCCGATACGCAGGCTCTGCAATGCCCACTTCAATCCCAGCACCCATATCCAGACCGTCACAGGCCCTTTAACAGCCTGGAGGATCCTGCCATCCAGTTCAGTGCGCGTTCGGTTGGTGATTCGATTTTCGATGTTCGCGAAGATGATGCGTACTACCCGGCTTACCAGCCATGCCAGCACGAAGATCAACAGTGCGTTGATCAGGTCGTTTAAAACCGGTTGGGAAGGGAAAAGATTCAGATCCACTGTCACCGATCGCACTCCTTTTTGTGATTCATATGATGATTACAGTCACATGAGACGCAGAAAATCATTCACTGTCACGTAGAGCATGATGAGGATGATGAATGCCATCCCCACCTGCGTCGCCATCAGTCTGACCTTCACCGAAAGCGGCCTGCCCCTCAGCGCCTCGAAACCGAGGAAGACGAGGTGCCCGCCGTCCAGAACCGGGATCGGCAGAAGGTTGAGGACTCCCAGGTTCACACTGACAAACGCCACAAAGAGAAGCAGGCTCAACAGTCCGCTCCTTGCAGACCTGGTTGCCATTGCGACGATCGTAACCGGACCGCCCATCGTTTTCTTCATAGAGAGCTGGCCGGAGATCAACCGGGCCAGGATATCGACTACCATCGTTCCTGTTTCCCAGGTTTCCCGTGTGGCCATTGACAGGGCCTGAGGCAGGCTCAGGCTTATATGCATAAAGGGAAGGTCTGTCGGATCGCTCGTGATTCCGAGCATCCCGACCGTCTCTCCGGTGGAATCGATAAAGACCGGCTCAGGGGTCACAATTACTGTTATCAGTTCACCCTCCCGCAGGTACTTGAGTTCGGCAGCCTCACCGGGAGATGCATGTACTGCATCGGATAACTCGTGCCAGTTCTCGATCTCCCTGCCACCGTAACTCACTATCCGATCACCAGCTTCCAGGCCTGCAGCAGCAGCGACACTACTGTCGGCAACTTCACTCAATCTTGTGCCGGTAACAGGACCGAGCCCGTAACCCCTTTCCACTCCTTCCCGCAGTCCACCATCCTCTTCGAGCAGACTGGGCAGGCTCAGGTTGATCCGGGATCTGTTCCTGTCAATCTCCAGCAGGTGATCGACACCTATTCCCATCTGAATCCCGCCCAGAAGGGCGGCCCAGTCACCAACTGAGTCGCCATCCACAGAGACAATCGTGTCACCCGGAAGGAAACCGGCCGCATCGGCAACGCTCCCAGCTTCCACGGCGCCGACCGTGGTGGTAGCCAGGATGTTAACTCCTGCTATGGAATACCCTCCGAAATAGATGAGAAGGGCGAGCATTATGTTCATAACAGGTCCGGCAGTAATGATCGCCAGACGCCTCGGCACGCTGGCGTACATGTAATCACCCGGCTCCCATTTTTTCTCCTCCACTTCCCCGTCGGGCAGTTCCTCGGGTTCTTCGCCGGCCATTTTCACGTATCCGCCGAAGGGGAAGATGCCAATGGCGTACTCGGTATCACCTTTTTGAAAGCTCACGATACTGCGCCCGAAGCCCAGGCTGAATTTCAGGACCCGGACCCCCACAGCTTTGGCTACTACAAAGTGTCCCAGTTCGTGCACAAAGATCAGAAGTCCAAGTGCAAGTATAAGTGGCAGGATTATCGTCACTGTGATTTTCTCCCGGATCTGCCGGTCATTATCTCTTCCACCATTCGGGTGGCCCACGTGCCAGCCGCAATTAGTTCTTCAAGATCGGGTTCGTCCACAACCTTGTGCTCGGTCATCACCCTGCCGATCGTATCTGTTATTTCAGGAAATAATATCTTTCCACTGAGGAAAGACACAACAGCAGCCTCATTCGCTCCATTTAAAACAGCCGGCATTGTTCCGCCGGTTGAGATTGCCTGCCGGCAGAGACCGAGAGCGGGGAATTTTCCCCCGTCGGGTGATTCGAACTTCAGTGTACTCAGTTCCTCGATTCCCAGCCTCTCTCCGACAGCCATCCTTTTTCTCTTCGGGTAGGTAAGAGCGTACTGTATGGGCAGCCGCATATCTGGAACGGAAAAATGAGCCAGTAAGTTGCCATCAATGAATTCGACCAGACTGTGCACGATGCTCTCAGGATGGATAACCACTCCTATCTTCTCTACAGGAAGACCGAAGAGCCAGTGCGCCTCGATTACTTCCAGTCCCTTATTCATCAATGTTGCCGAATCGATCGTGATCTTCTCCCCCATATTCCAGGTAGGATGCTGAAGCGCCTGCTGAGGCGTGATCGATTCGAATTCCTCCACAGGGGTTTCCTTGAAGGGCCCACCAGAGGCAGTAAGGATAAGTCTCTCCACTTCTTCGTCCGGATGATCACCCAGAGCCTGGAAGAGTGCGCTGTGTTCGCTGTCCACCGGCATCAGGCGGGGCCGGCCGTCGGCTGAAGGGATTCCGGCAAGCTCCGTGACAAGCGTACCACCCACTACCAGAGCTTCCTTGTTTGCCAGCGCTACCCGCTTGCCTGTTTCGAGGGCGCGCATGGTTGGAACCAGCCCGCAGCTGCCGACCAGGGCATTCAATACAATCTCTGCCTCTTCATGCTCTGCCGCTCTGTTAACTGCTTCCAATCCGCCCAGCAATTCAGTCTTGCCGTTGTAACCATCCAGCTGCCGCTGCAGATCAGGCAGCATGGTATCATCGGCCACTACCGCCAGTGCCGGTCTCCACCTTCTGACCTGCGCGGCAAGCTCCTCAACAGAGGATCTGGCGGTGAGGGCCGTCACAGATACCTCGTCTCCATTTGCAGCAAATCCTTCCAGAACTTCAAGCGCACTGCTGCCGATAGATCCGGTGGAACCCAGTATCGATATCGAGTAACGATCCATCGCGTTTCTAATCGTTCTGATTGTTCTGAAAGGGATTCAAGTTCGACACATCCGTTATAACATCAGGAGATAGTAGAGTACAGGCACGCAGAAAAGAATGGAATCGAAACGGTCGAGGATGCCGCCATGCCCCGGCAGGGTTGTACCGGAATCCTTCACCCCCACTCCTCTCTTGAGCCTCGATTCGGCCAGATCGCCCAACAAAGCAGCAACGCCGATCACAAGGCCCACCACAGCCGCGTAAGAAACAGTCCATCCCAGAGAAGGCAGAATCTGTGAAAATGCCATACTGGTCAGACCCGCCGATATAAAACCTGCGATGGTTCCTTCCCACGTTTTATTGGGAGAGACGGCCGGTATAATTTTCTTTCGACCCCACGTACGTCCTACCAGGTAGGCGAATGTGTCGGAGATCCAGACGATAAGCCAGAGTGCAAAGACAAGCCACGCACCACCTCCACCAACATAACCGAGAATCCCTTCCGACCCCCTCAACCACATGAAATGAGAAAGTGGTATGGCCAGATAGAGCCACGAAACAACAGTACCGCCAATCACTGCTTCCGGCCGCGGATCACTGCGGAAAATCTCGACCAGCATGATCAATCCCGTGCCGGCAACCAGAAGCCACCCCCAGTGCGCCCCGGACCACATCCATCCATCGACCATCAGAGCTACAACTCCAAGCGATCCGACTACTCTAATTGGGATGAGACTCCTGTCGGATGCATAGAAACGTGACAGCTCCCTGAGCGAGATGAGTGCTACAAGTGTAACCAGAATGAAGAAAATCCATCCGCCCGCGAAGGTGCATACAAGCAGCAGAGGTATGCCTACAATTCCTACAAGTGTTCGAACAGCAAGGTCCGACAGTGACAATTATTACCTGCTTATCTGGTCGCTGGTTTTCCCGAAGCGGCGTTCCCGATCCGAATAATCGAGAAGAGCCTGAAAGAAAGCTTCCTCGTCAAAATCGGGCCACAGAGTCTCGGTGAAGTAGATCTCTGTGTAAGCGATCTGCCAGAGGAGGAAATTGCTGATTCGCTGTTCCCCGCTCGTCCTGATCAACAGGTCCGGATCGGGCAGTTTCTCTGTCTGCAGATACGATTGAAATTCCTCGGCCGTAACCGGGCCGATCCTGCTCGTTGCGAGCCTGTTGGCCAGCAGCCGTTCGATCGCCCTGAGGATCTCCCTGCGGCCTCCGTAATTAAGCGCCAGGTTGAGAACCAATCCGTCGTTTGTTGAGGTCTGCTCGACCGCACGCTGCAGGCCGCTGCGTGGTTCGGGCGGTATCTCACTCAGGTCTCCGGTGACGATCAGCCTGACATTGTCCCGCTTCAGGTCGTCGACTTCGCGCTCGATGGTTTCGCTGAGCAGATACATCAGGGAGCGTACTTCGCCGATAGGTCGCTTCCAGTTCTCCTGGCTGAATACATAGAGACTCAATATGCCCACTCCCGCACTGTGAGCCGCTTCTACAATCCGTCTTACAGTCCGTACACCGGCTTCGTGACCGGCAATCCGGTCGAGACCCTGTTTCTGCGCCCACCGTCCGTTGCCATCCATGATGATGGCCACGTGATGCGGGGCATCACCTTTCCTGAGAAGCTCCTCACGCAAGTGGTCTGATCTGGTTGAGTCTCTGGTCACCTGCTCTCCCTCACAATGTGCGAACGCGCCGATGTCTCAGGACATCGACGCGTTGCCGGAACATCTTGCCCTTCCGACCTCCACAGAGGAAATCGGAGGAATCTAAAATCGCCCTTATACGCCTGGCAGAGGCGGAATCGCCGTCGAATCAGGCTCCGTGCCCAAGAGCGCTCTGAGCTGTTCGGCCCTCTGGAATGCTGCAGTACCCTTCTCAATCTGTCCGCTCTGAATGTAGTAGATGCCGAGGAAGTTCCAGACGAGCGGGTTGTTGGGATCGAGCTCTGATGCCTTCTCCAGGTAGGGGAATGCGCTCTCGTAATCTTCCTCGTCCGTATAGGTATAACCGATCTGCCGGAAGGCATCCGCGTCGAACGGATTCAGCTCTATCACCGCCATCAGGTAGGGCAGTGCGCTCTTGTTGTCCCCCTCCTGCAGGTAGAGGTAGGCCATGTTGTACTGGTTGTCCAGGTTGTCCGGATTCATTTCAAGGGCTCTATCATAGAGATCGAGGGCCTTCTGCCTCTCACCGGTGCTCACATAGGAGAATCCCAATGAGGCAATGGTACCGGCGTCATCCATGAGCGTATCTACGATCGGCTCCAGGTAGTCTATACACTCCTGATATTTCTGCTGGTTGAAGTACATGATCCCCATGTTCATCCGAACACCTGGATAATCCGGTTCCAATTCGAGAACTTTTTCGTACATCCTCATCGCCTTATCCACCTGGCCTGTCTGTCCGTAGACGAAGCCGAGGTTGTACCAGGCGGAGACTCTCTCTGGCATCAGGATCGTGGCGACACTGAACTGGCTTTCAGCCTGCTCAAGCTCCCCCCGGTTGATCAATGCCACACCGCTGTTGTAGTTGGTGGTCCAGTACCCTTCGACGATCCTGTTGACTACCCTGGCCTGGGTTGGATTCAATGCTGCTGCCCTGTCGTAGTGGTATTTGGCTGCTTCCCAGTTCGAGAATTGGACTTCCAGATCACCCAGCAGTTTGTGCGCTTCAGCATTATCGGGGTAAAGTTCGATCGCTTTCTCCAGCGACGCCCTCATATTCGCCCAGTCCTGGTTCCGCTGGTATAATTTGGCCGAAGTGACTTCCGGAGGGGCACAGCCTGCCAGTACAGAAACAGCCAGTAAAGCGAGGATTGAGCGTACGGCACCGCTTCTCACGGTAACTTTAATCATCTATCTCGGGCCTCCTAATTATCCAGATTACACTTTCATGTGCAGGCATGGCGCACCACTACGGCGGCCAAACGGCACTGAGACGATTTCAACGGACGGGCAGGCAGATATCCAACTCAATGATATGTGCAGACCGCCCTCACAGCAACTCTACATTTTCTCAGGTGCGGAAACCCCGAGCATTCGAAGGCCGTTGGCCAGGACCTGTCTTACACCCAGGCAGAGTGCCATCCGGGCGGCCTGAGGACCGTCGGGAGCTCCCACTACCCGGTGGCTGTGGTAGAAAGCATGGAAGCCCGAGGCCAGTTCACGCAGATAAGCCGGGATCCTGTGCGGTTCGAAGGCCCCGGCACTTTCTGCAACAACGCGTGGAAACTCCACAATCGTACGCAGTAGTGCTCTCTCTTCGGCCGCCGACAGCAGCGACAGGTCGGCCCCGGCTGTCTCCCCCTTCACATCGATGCCTTCCTCTTCCGCCTTCCTGATTATGCTGCAGATCCTGGCGTGCGCGTACTGAACGTAAAAGACCGGATTCTCATCGTTATGGGCCACAGCCAGATCGAGGTCGAAATCGAGGTGAGTACTGGTTCCCCGCATAAGGAAGAAGAAACGGGCAGCATCGGTTCCGACCTCCTCCACCAGTTCGTTCATCTCTATTGTAAGCCCTGCCCGCTTGCTCATCCTGACAACTTCCCCGCTCCTCAGCAGGTTCACCTGCTGTACTATGAGAACGCGGAAGGAGTCCTCCGGATGGCCCAGCGCCTGGAGCGCGGCGTGCATCCGCGCTATGTAACCGTGGTGATCGGGCCCCCAGAGGTCGACCAGAGTTTTCCATCCCCTGTCGAATTTATCCCTGTGATAGGCGATATCGGGGAGCAGATAGGTGGCACGACCGTCGCCCGTTATCAGAACCCTGTCCTTCTCATCGCCGAAATCGGTTGACCTGAACCAGACTGCTCCCTCTGAATCGAATATGTAACCGCGCGACTTCAACTCTTCGAGCGTTTTATCCACCGATCCTGCTTCATACAGGCTCGACTCTCTGAACCAGGTATCGAAACGGAGTCCGAATCCCTCCAGAGCCTCCTGCTGCAGCACCAGAACCTGTTCCACGGCCCATCCGGAGAGCTCTGCGATCCGTTTCTCTTCATCATCACTCTCCCACCACGCCGGGAGTCCTTCTGAGAGGAATTCGGAGGCCATATCAACCAGATAATCGCCGTGGTATCCATCTTCAGGGATCTCAATCTCTTCACCCAGCTGCTGCCTGACTCTGGCTTCCAGGCTCATGCCGAGCAGTCTGACCTGCCGCCCGGTGTCATTTACATAGAATTCCCGTCCAACACGAGCACCGGCCGCATCGCAGAGGGCTGCCAGTACGTCGCCTGTCGCCGCGGCCCGGGCGCTGACCACGTTGAGCGGTCCGGTCGGATTGGCGGATACGAACTCGAAGAGGATCTCCTCCTCTGCCATCCGGTCGCTGCGGCCGTAATCACCGGCTTCTTTCTGAACTTTAATCAGTCCCTGCTCCAGCCATTCAGGTTTCATGTAGAAATTCAGGAAGCCGGGACCGGCTATCTCTATCCGGTCGAGAGGGATTCCCGAGTCGGCGAGTTCACCGGTTACTGCTTCACTGAGGACCTCAGCTATCTCGCGGGGGTTCTTCTTCAGTTTCCCTGCCAGTGAAAGCGGGGTGGCCGAGGCCAGGTCACCGTGTACGGGATCCCGTGGTATCTCGACTACTATATCCTGCGCGGTCACATCCCACCCCTGTGCTGAAGCAGCAGAGAGAAAAGCGTGCCGAATCGCTGTCTCAGTGGCATCAAGCAGCGGCATTGTTTCTCCCCTTGGGATCTCTTATCTCTTCCACCGGTGCATCGCCCCACAATCTCTCGAGGGAGTAGTAATCACGTGCTTCAGGCCGGAAGAGATGAACCACAACGTCGACATAGTCGAGCAGGACCCAGTTGCGTGATCCTTCAGCCCCTTCAATATGCCAGGGACGCAGCTGAAGTTCATCCCTGGCCCAGTCAACGATGGCTCCTTCAACCGCACGGGAATGCACATCGGTCGAAACGGTACCGACAATGAAGAAATCGGTCAAGCTGGTGATGTTCCTCAGGTCGAGAATGACAAGGTCGGTTGCCTTCTTGCTCAGAGCTGCCTCGGCAAATCCTCGTGCAACTTCGGGAGCAGCACCAACTCTGAGCTCTGAACGTTCCTTCGACTCCGATTCATCTTGAGGAGTCATCAGGGTTCAACCTCACCATACGGCTTCAGTGTCCTGTAATCCTTCCCCAGGATAACCGTCACCTGGAGCATCAGTTCGGGCCGGACCTGGCGGATCACATTTTCTGTGCCCAGAAAACGCGCGATCCTGCGGGCTATTCCCTCATTACCACCGCGGTCAATAACCAGTGTTCTCTCGTAATCAAATGCACGGGCATTCTCTACGTTGACAACGTCGAATCCGAGTCTTCTGAGGTATTCGTGAGCCTGTGCGGCTACGCCCGAAACACCGCATCCATTCAATATCTCCACCTGCGGGCGTTGATCGGGTGATTCGACGCCGCGTGCCGCTTCAAGTTCGGCAAAAGCATATCGCGGATCTCTGCCTTCGGGCCGCTGGGTAATCATCAGAGCAACCACAGCCACCACGACCACTACAACAGATGCCAGTACTCCGATATATGTCAGGATCCGCCTGCTTACTGAGCCCCGGATCTTTCCGTCGCCGGATGTCCGGCCGTTATTTCTCACAAGCTTCTCTCCCGTTCTCTCAGAAGAAGGTCCGCTTCGATAAGCTGTTCGACCGTGTTGATACCCATTACTTCAGAGGCATCTCCCGGGACCTTGTATGCCGCCACCCTGCCGCCGCTTTCACTCAGTATGCCGATCGTGTCGGTCAGATAGAACTCACCCTGGGCGTTGTCATTCCGGAGCTGTGCAAGTGATTCATCGAGGGCTGATCTGTTGTAAACATACGCACCCGCATTGATCTCTCTGATCTTCAACATCTCCCGGTCGGCATCCTTCTCCTCGACAATGCACTCCACAAATCCTTCTCCATCCCGGACTACCCTGCCGTAACCGGATGGATCGCTCAATTCCGCCGTCAGAATCGTGGCATCGGCATTCCGCGTCTCATGTTCGGAGGCCAGATCAAGAACGATCCTGGCAGTGAGCAGCGGCGTATCTCCGCTGAATACACCAACCAGAAGCGCATCTGTCGGGATAAGGGGTAGTGCCGACTGAACTGCGTGACCGGTGCCGAGCTGTTCCTGCTGGACTGCGATCTTCGAGTCGGGGTGTCTTTCCTCCAGCTCTGCTTCAATCGCCTCCCTTCCGAAGCCGGTTACTGTTATGATCTGTCCGACACCCGCTCTTTTCAGTGTCGTCAACACCCAGTCGATCAAGGTACGCCCACCGGCACGATGGAGAACTTTTGGAAGCGGGCTTTTCATTCGGGTGCCTTCCCCGGCAGCAAGTACAATCCCGCAATCAGGTACATTCCCCAATTCTTCAATCTCCTCCATCTATCAGTTCATTATCAATCAGGCGTGTATCTCCGACGAATACGGCAAGAGAGAACAGGGTCGATACAGACATTTCATCCAGGTCATCAAAGGTATCGGGATCCACTGCTGCTATATAATCGATCCGGGCGTAGGGCTCTTTTTCTATCCTCTGCCGCATGGCGTTTACGATTACACTGCAATTCCTCTCTCCTCCGGCCGCCATCTCGCGAGCGAGCATCAGCGATTCATAAAGAGAGACAGCCTGCTGCCGTTCTTCGTCGGAAAGGAAGTTGTTACGGCTTGAAAGAGCCAGACCGTCAGGCTCTCTAACTGTTTTTCCTGTAATAAGTTCTACTGGATATTTAAGGTCATGGATTAATCGCTTTATAACAGCGGCCTGCTGGACATCTTTCTGACCCACAACCATGATATCGGGCTCTACAATCGTGAGTAGTTTCGCCACAACTGTTGTTACTCCGCGGAAATGCCCAGGCCTGGAGAAACCTTCAAGTTTGTTCGACAATTCCTCCTCCGTCACCCAGGTCGAACTGCCTGCCGGATAGATATCGGCGGTTTCCGGCAGGAAAATAGCATCGACGTTTCGTTCGGAAAGCAATTTGAGATCAGATTGCAGATCACGGGGATATTCATCGAAATCCTCTGAGGGACCGAACTGCGCTGGATTTACAAAAATGCTGACGGCGACGCGATCCGCCCTCTCCGCAGCCAGATCCACCAGTGAGAGATGGCCCTCGTGCAGAGCCCCCATCGTGGGGACGAAAGCGATGGAATCCCCCTCACACCGCTTCCCTCTTGACCATTCCAGCATTTTGGCGGGCCGCTGGAACTGTTCCATTACTCTCCCCCCGCTACCCTTCGTCCAGATCATACGATTCATCCGGGCCCGGAAAGGAACCGGATCGGACATCATCGACATACTTTGAAATCGCGGAGACGATATCCTCTGCGATCTCGGCATATCTTCGAACGAACTTCGGTCTGAAGTCTGTGAAGAGACCCAGCATATCCTGCGTGACCAGGATCTGCCCGTCGCAACCGGTACCAGCTCCGATCCCGATCGTAGGAATATTCACAGCAGCCGTGACCTTCCCGGCCACAGATGCAGGGATCTTTTCCAGGACTATGGAGAAGCAGCCCGCATCCTCGAGGATTGCGGCGTCTTCGATGAGGCGCTTCTGATCCTCCTCCTGCACACCCTGAAGCACGTAGCCACCGAAAGCGTTTATACTCTGCGGAGTCAGGCCGATATGTCCCATAACCGGCATGCCTGCAGATACCAGACGCTGGATCGTGGGCGCCATCTGCCGGCCCCCCTCAAGCTTTACGGCTTCCGCCCCACCCTCGGCCATAAGCCGCCCTGCATTGCGGACTGCTTCATCGGCGTTCACCTGATATGAGAGAAAGGGCATATCCGCGACCAGCAGGGCCCGCTCGACACCCTGCGCTGCCCAGCGCGTGAAGTGGAGCATCTCTTCGAGGGTCACTCCGAGCGTATCCTTGCGGCCGGCCATAACCATTCCGGCCGAATCACCGACCAGGATCAGATCGACTCCGCTCTCATCCAGCAGACGGGCGGTAAGAGCTTCGTATGCGGTCAGACAGACAATGGGCCGATTCTCACCCTTCATCCGGCGCAGCGTTCGAACTGTAACCTTTTCCCCTGCCGGTTCCAGGGAGGGACTTGCGCTCATGACTCGGCAGCTCCGGGACCGTAGAAAGTGGTGCCTGCGTGAGGCCGCTTTATCTCCTCTATAAGGTCGTCGAGGTCGACCTGACGGTGCACGAAGTCTATCTCGCTCGTATTCACGACCAGCAGCGGACTCGAATCGTAGTGGAAGAAATAGTAGTTGTATGCCTCGTTGAGGGAACGGAGATACTCCTCGGAGAGTCTCCGCTCGTAATTGCGGCCCCTCTGTCTTATCCGCTCCAACAGTACATCTGTAGTAGCCTGCAGGTATATAATCAGGTCAGGTACCGGGATCTGCGGTTCGATCAGGTCGATCAGCTTCTCGTAGAGCGCCAGCTCCTTATCATCGAGAGTCAGATAGGCGAAGATCTTGTCCTTGGCGAACATGTAATCGGCTATCACCAGATCATGGAATAGATCCTGCTGATCGAATTCCTGCTGCTGCATGTACCGGGAGAGTGTGAAAAAAAGCTGTGTCTTGAAAGCGTAGCGCCGCGAATCCTTATAGAAGTCATTGAGGAAGGGATTTTCGTTGGGCCGTTCCAGAACCAGACGGGCACCAAGTCTTCTGCCCAGAAGCGCGGCAAGACTGGTCTTGCCGACCCCTATGGGCCCCTCAATGGCTATATACCGCGCTTCCTTCACATGCAGACTCCCGGAAACAGGATAATTCCTTCCGTTAACGTGTTACGATATCCGGATTTATTCATGCCCAGTTAAAATAACCTAAAGGAGCCTGTCGGAGAAAGCGCCGAAAGTGAGGCAGATTCCTACGGGGCCGGCGAATAGTAATTAATACCTGAGTGAGGCTTATCCAGTTCCCTGATCAGGTCGGCCATCGCGTCGGGATTGCCGACCGGATCGGTTGTTTTTGCATTTATGATCAGCAGCGGTGCCTCTTCAAAATGGAGAAAGTAGTAATTGTACGCTTCCACTACCGCGATCATGTATTCCCTGTTGATCGGGACAGACGGCTTCCCGTCTCTTCCCATAAGGTTGTCGAGCAGAGTATCGGCGTCGTACTGCAGGTAAATAACCAGGTCGGGTCTCGGCATATCTCCTTCAATCAGTCCGACCAGTTTCTGATAAAGCGCCAGTTCCCGGTCATCGAGGATCAACGACGCATGTATCCGGTCTCTTACGAACAGATAGTCGCTGACAAGAAGGGTATGGAAGAGATCCTGCTGCGCGATCACCTCCTGCTGCATGTAGCGTGAGAGTGTAAAGAAGAGCTGGGTTTTGAATGCGAATCGTTTCGGATCGCGGAAGAAATCTTCGAGGAAGGGATTCTCTTGGGCCCTGTCCAGGACCAGCCGTCCACCCAGGTCTCGCGCCAGCCGGCTGGCCAGTGCAGTCTTGCCCGAACCGGCCGGTCCCTCCACAACCAGGTAGGAGAGTCCCCGCGTCTCGGAACGCGAAGCCAGATCACTTCTTATCGGCTGGCGCACACTCACCCTGTTCCCTCAAGGATCGTCGGTTCCTCCTCTTCAGACAGTGCATTGCGGGCCTTTTCGAGCAGCTCGTTCACCGGTCCCATTCCAGGCACAATGAGTTCTCTCGATACCTCTGCCAGGGGCACCAGAACGAATAGACGCTCGGGTATCCCGGGATGCGGAATCTCCAGATCAGCTTCCGAAACACTCTGCTGACCAAACAGCAGCAGATCCACATCCAGTTCCCGGGGACCGTACCGCTCCCTCTTTTCTCGACCGGCAGCTTTCTCTGCATCCATGCAGGAATCCAACAGTTCCCCTGGAGTAATCGTTGTCGTGAAATGACCCACGCAGTTCACGAATTCAGGTTGATCAGAAAGGTATTTCGGGCGGCTGACGTAGAAACTGGAGAGGGTCACCAGTTCAATGTTTCCCTGTTCGAGGAACTCAATACCGGTCTGTATTGCAGAGATACGATCACCCAGATTTGAACCGAAAGCCAGGAAGACGTCCATCTTCACGGGCGGGTGATCTCCACCTCATATCCTTCATTCTCATCGCCTGTGAAACGGACCTCCGGCTTCCTTACCCTGACCACTACACGCTCAACACGATTCAGTTCGAGCAGCGAATCAGCGATCCGCTGTGCGAGTTTCTCCACCAGGCTGCAGGGACCCCCCTCCACCGCATCCCTGACCAGTCTGTATACGTCGCGGGCATCCACCGCCATGGCCAGGTCATCACAATCAGCTGCCTGCTGCTGGTCGTAACTTACCTCGACATCCACCTCAAAATTCTGTCCCCTCTCGCGTTCAGCCGGTGATACGCCATGATATCCGCGGAATGTAAGCGAATTGAATCGAAGCCAGTCTTTCATGACCCTCCCCTGAACTGTTCCGGGCGCAGGACCGCCTCTGCAAGCGAGGCCCGGGCAGATGTCCCCTCATCCCTGTAGCCGACTATGATCTGACACTGAAGACCAAGACCGTGAACCGCTCCCCATTCACCATCGACCCTGCGCGTTCCGGGCACCACCACTGCTCCATCCGGGATCTCCAGCGGTCGATCCTTCACAGAAAGCAGGACATCTCCCTTCACTACATCATAAACAGGGATTGATCGCGTCAGGATAACACCGGCACCCAGCACAGCCATTCTCCTGACCAGGGTGCCATCGTAAATACCGCACCCTCCGCTTATATGCACATCGTCCTCGATGATCACGGGAGATGCATCGACAGGTTCCAGCATGCCGCCCAGTTTCACATCAGTCGAGAAGTGTACTCTTTTGCCTATCTGGGCACATTCTCCGATCAGTACTCCCTCCTCCATCACCACTCCCTCATCGATGAACGCGGCCAGACCTATACTTTTCGTGTGTTTGACACTGATATCGGACGCGATGTACCTCCCGGCCTCCCGGGATAGAAGCCCTTCCATTTCCCGGGCCAGAAGGAGACCTTTCTTGATCCAGACATTTACAGACCATCGGTGTCCCTGAGGCTCTGCTACTCTGATCATGCCCGTCCCGAGAGACTCGATGAGTGCACCTGCAGCACGATTGACCTCAGCCGCGTCCACCTCTTCATCGCCAGCTCCTGCATCGTACGCACGCTCCAGCGTTGTGCGCATCCACTGCAGATCGGCACTGTTATTCGAGTCTGTTCTCTCCATCTACCGGTGTTACTCCTCCCGCTGCCGCTCTGATTTCCTCGTTTCAGCCTTTACGACCATATCTTCAACAAGATCCTCCATCGTAAACACACCCTTTCTGCCGTGCAGCCAGAAAGCCGCCCTGATGGCACCTGAAGCAAATGCAGTGCGATCTCTCACTGTATGAACGAATTCAAGGGTTTCGTCCAGGCCGTCGAATCCCGCGGTGTGCTGACCCGGATCGGATCCTGCACGTATGGAGGCGATGCTGAGCTGGTTCTGTGCGATCCGGCCCGCACCCGACCCCATGTGCAGAAGATCTTTGTGTTCGAGGGCGTCGAGCAGGATCTCTCCCATGTAAAGTGCCGTCCCGCTCGGGGAATCTCCCTTTGAGGCGTGATGCTTCTCCCAGATGAAGGGATCGAATTCCTCTCCCTCAAAGAGGAGCGCGGCTCTCCTTAATACGTATACAAGAACACTCAGGGCATAAGAGAAATTAGGTGCGTACAGCAGCGAACCGTCCCCATTCACGACTGCTGCTTCGACCTCAGCGACCTGGTCCTGCCAGCCGGTTGTTCCGACCACCAGGGGCAGACCGAGACTGACCGCTCTGCGGACATTCTGTTGAACGGCTTCGGGAGCCGAGAAATCGAGTCCCACGTCAGCGCCCTTAAGATCTCCCTTCTTGCGCGGCCACCCGTTGCGCAGATCATTTCCACTCAATACGTTCGTGATTTCTATGTTCCACGAACGCGCCATACTCTGTACCACCCCGGACATCTCCCCATCACCGAAAACGCACAGTGTCGGCATGGACGAACTCATCCGGCATCCTTTCGTCGCCGATAGTGCATGAAGACCTCTTCCTCTGTCGGCTCAATTTTCAGAAGTTCGTATTGATTGTAATGATCGAACTCACTCTCAGCATCCGCAATAGTCGGTGCCCTGTCATCCCCCAATACCCATCGGGTTACTGTTATGAACAGCTCATCCACAAGATCGCACTCAAAGAAACACGCTGCCGTTCTGCCTCCGCCTTCCAGCAGGATATTCTCCAGTCCCTCTGCTTCGAATCTTTCAATTAATGCCGGGATATCGACCTTTTCCCTGCCGATCCGCCAGATCTCTGCAACAGCTGCCAGTTCAGGGGAAGGTTCCCCTGCTTCATCTGTGGTAACGACCAGCCTGCGACCAGGTGTGCTGAAGGTTCTGCCGACAGGCAGATCCAGAGAACCGGTGATCACAGCGACCGCCGGGTGTTCGGGACGTCCTGTTTCCCGGCGGTCTGAGATGGACTGCTGATCCTTGAGATCCATGGGAGGATCTTCAGCCCGGATCGTTCCTGCTCCTGCTACCAGGACATCTGCCCAGGTCCGGAGTTCATCGAGACGTTTATAGTCGGCCTCTGAGCCGAGCCTTACCATCCGGCGTTCAGCCGATGCGATCTTACCGTCGAGGGTCGTCGCCATGTTCAGTCGAATAAACATGATCCTCAAATAAGCCTACGCGGGCCGGACATATCCACTCAATACCAAAGCAGACTCCCCCCTGTCTTGACACTCAACAGCACTCAACCGTACGATATCCGCTGACCGGAGGCGTGAATGGAACCACAGAAGTCACATATCGAAGTATCGTGGGCTCCCGACACGCTCGAAGTGCTTTCCTGCTTCTGCATGGAGCAGCTCGACCCGCTTGGTGACAGCCGGCTGAGTCTCACCGTTCAGCTGGTCGTGGAAGAACTTGTCACGAATATATTCAAACACGGCTATGAAAGTCTGGACGGCACTGTGGATGTAACCATAGAGGCAGCTCCCGGATTCGTGACTCTCACCATCCAGGATCGATCACTGGAGTTCAATCCCTTCCTGATAGTGCCGGAAGGTGTTGATCCCGGTGAGGGTGGCCGCGGACTCTCGCTGGTTCGTCAGCTGGCAGAGACGACTCTCTACGAAAGGACGGTCGAAGGTGAGAACATCCTGACCTTCATATTCCCCAGATCAACCGACTCTCCGGTCGATTGAAATGACTTATGAGAAGGAAACAACCTCTGAAATGAAATGTAACATCAAGATCGAGAGCCTGGGCATATACCTGCCACCCGAAAAACTGACCACCTCAGAACTGCTCCAGATGTGCAGTCACAGACCCAGACTCGATCTGGAGCGAATCACCGGCATCAACGAACGGCGTGTGGCAAAGGGAGAATACGCGATCGATCTAGGCATAAAGGCCGCACAGCGTGCGCTCTCGATGTCGAAATACAGAGCAGTCGACCTGGGGATGGTCATCTGCACCAGCATTTCCAAGTACAACCGTGAGAATGAAGTGGATTTCGAGCCGGCAGGCAGTGCCCTGATCAGAAAGGCAATCGGCGCCGAAAATGCACTGAACTTCGATATAGTCAATGCCTGCGCCGGCATGTTCAACGGTATCCTGGTTCTGGAGAGTTTTCTGCGTACGGGAGCCATCAGGTGCGGCATGGTTGTCAGTGGTGAACATAACTGGCCGCTGACCGAGAGTGCAACAAAGGAGATCCGTCACACATTTGACGGGCAGCTGGCCGCGCTCACACTGGGTGACTGCGGAGCCGCGATGATAATCGACCGTTCAGATGACGATCGCTATGGCTTTCACTACATCGAGATGGTATCGGGCGCAAAACACAACCACTTCTGCTACTCGATCCCCTCCAGGCGGGGGCCCGGCGGCATCCTGATCACGAAGGCTGTCGGACTTCAGCGCAAGGGCGCCGAGCACTTTCCTCAGTATCTCAAAAAGGCCGTGGACCGCACCGGCTGGTCACTCGATGAGGTCGATTTCGGCATTGCCCATCAGGCCTCCGTGCGGGTGGTCACGCGCGGCATCAGGGAGGTCAAGCGCTTCATAGGCCAATCTGTACCGCACGAGTACATCTACAACTGCGATGTTTATGGAAACACCACCACCACGAGCCATTCCCTCGTAATGCACGGATTCATGCTGAACGGACAGATCAGGCAGGACCACAAACTGCTCTTTGTCAGCGGAGCATCGGGCATCGTCATCACACACGCCACCTACACCATGGACGACCTGCCCGAACGCTACCTGGCCGCCTTCGGTAGGGAGGATTGACAGATGCTTCGCAGCCGCATTGAGAGCATCGGCGTCAGCTACCCCCGCAAAGGGCTCTCGAGATCGGGTTCCCTGAAACATGCAACCAGAGCCGGCAGAGAGTGTTTCAAGGCGTCGAATTATCTTCCGGCCGATGTAGAGGTAATGATCAATGCCGGGGTGAACCGCGACCGCCACTATGCCGAACCGGCATTTGCCTGCTTCATTCAGAAGAATCTGAACATCAACATCGAATTCCAGCAGCGCCAGACCCTCTCCTTCGACCTTCAGAACGGCGGCTGCGGGATGCTGAATGCCCTGCACGTCCTGACCACGATGATGCAGAGCGGTGCGATCCGTGTTGGCATGGCCATCGCCAGCGAAACCAACACGGACAAGTCACCCGATCCAAGCTATACGGTCAATGAGAGTGGAGCAGCAGTACTGCTCGACATCGCACCGGTGGCAACTCAGGGATTCGGTTCCTTTATCTTCAGGACATTCGAGGAGTACAGCGACCTCTACCAGTCAGTGGTGAGACTGACCCGGAAGAACGGCCGGCTCCTCGTACGCAAGAAGGAGGAGCTGGAAGAGACCTGGCTCTCGCTCCTGCCTGCAGTCTGGGAAGAACTGCTCGATAG
>VAOY01013540.1_pt1 | contig 19939 bp, 15 predicted proteins | sample 3393881 | NCBI WGS metagenome assembly VAOY01 (sample SAMN08290430, study PRJNA428436) | hydrothermal vent metagenome | isolation source: Deep-sea hydrothermal vent chimney | place: Indian Ocean: Southwest Indian Ridge
AACTCCAATACCGGCTTCTTTCCATATAGAACTGTCCACATCGGGTATTAAATTGCACATGTGAGCCCTCGCACCAAAAGAATACAACCGACTCAGCTCCTGGTTCTTTCCTTTCTGACTGCTATCCTTCTGGGGACGTTTCTGCTGATGCTGCCTTTTTCCAGCAGCGAGGGACCCCTCTCTTTCGTTGACGCTCTCTTTACGGCAACATCTGCTGTCTGTGTAACCGGACTCACTGTGGTCGATACCGGCAGCCACTTCACCTTGTTCGGTCAGCTGGTGATTCTGATCCTTATCCAGCTGGGCGGCCTCGGCATCATGACCATGGGGACTTTCTTTATCGCTGCTCTGGGTGGCAGGCTGGGCTGGCGGAGTCGTGACATGATATCACAGACATTGTCACGTGACCTGCGGGCAGATCTTTGGCAGCTGTTGAAGAACGTCCTGTCTCTCTCTCTGATCATAGAAGGTATTGGTGCTGTATTCCTCGCCTTCCGATTCCTCCAGGTCATGGACCTTCCGAAAGCACTCTACTATGCTGTTTTCCACAGCATCTCGGCATTCTGTAATGCCGGATTCAGCCTGAATGCCAACTCTTTTGAAAGTTACGCAACCGATTGGATAGTCAACCTGACCCTGATGGGGTTGATAATAGCAGGTGGGCTCGGGTTTATAGTACTGCTCGACATTCGCAAGTCCATTCACAGCAGAAACAATCTTACACAAGCCGAGCGCAGGCTCAGCTTCCACAGCAAGCTGACACTTGTCTTTACAGCTTTTTTCCTTATCATCGGGACGCTGCTCTTCCTGGGTCTTGAATGGAGTGATGCCCTTTCCGGATTGAGGTGGCATGACAAGATACTGGCGTCTCTCTTCCAGTCGGTAACACCGCGTACCGCCGGATTCAGCACCGTCCCGATCGGATTGACCTCAAATGCAACGCTCTTTCTCATGCTGATGCTGATGTTCATTGGTGGTGCCCCCGGCAGCTGTGCGGGCGGCATTAAGATAACGACATTTGGTGTACTCCTTATCCTTGCGGTCAACCGTATCCGGGGCAAACAGGATGCGGTGATCTTCGGTCGACGAATCTCTGAGAGATCATTAACCAAGGCCATGAGCATATTCACGCTCGGGGTGGTTGTGCTGGTCATCTTCACCCTCACCCTGCTATCGGTGGAAGTGGGGACTGTCAGCTTCAGCCGGGCTCAAGGTGAATTCATACAGTTGTTCTTTGAAGCTGTCAGCGCATTCGGTACGGTCGGTTTGTCAACAGGGATCACAACCGAACTTTCTACTGCAGGCCGTCTGATTATCACGCTGCTGATGATCATCGGCAGGCTCGGACCCTTAACGATAGCGGTGGCTGTTGCGGCCCGTATCCGGCGGACGGTAATACGCTATCCTGAAGAAAAAGTGATGGTGGGATAAATGAAGACATATGCGATCTTCGGTCTCGGAAGCTTTGGCTACTACCTGGCAAAGAGCCTGATTAACCTGGGCCAGGAAGTGCTGGCTGTTGATTCGAATGAGGCAGTCGTTGAGAAGGTCATGGATTTCGTGTCGAAGGCAGTAGTTGCAGACAGCACGGATCGTGCAGCTCTGGAGGCTCTGGGACTACACGATTACGATGCAGTGATTGTCAGTCTCGGCGAGCATATTGAGGCTTCGGTATTGACAACGCTCAACCTGAAGGATCTCGGCGTTAACTATATAGTGGCAAAAGCGATCACTGAGCCGCATGGAAGAATCCTGGAACAGATCGGAGCCAACGATGTGGTATTCCCGCGGCGGGATATGGCTCATCGGCTGGCATACAGGCTTGTTAATGCCGATATTCTGGAGTTCGTCCCCCTGGGCAGCGATTACGGGATCATCGAGTCTGCACCAAGCGCAGAAATGGTGGGAAAGACACTTGCCGAACTCGACTTCCGGATGAACTACAATTTAACCGTAATCCTGGTTCGCCAGCTTATTCCCGACGATATCATTGTTGCTCCTGACGGATCATTCATTGTCAAAGATTCGGATATCCTCGTGCTGCTGGGGCATAACGAGGATCTGGAGATACTGCGAAACCAGTAGATAATGCGTCAGATGAATATTAATAACGCCCGAGCCGAGGTCGCCGGATTCTTCCAGGGAGCCCTACGGTCATTCTCTACATGGGACTACAGCTTCAACCTGCTTCTTGCTTTAGTAATTGGAATCATTGGAGGATACGGCGCGGTAGGATTCCGTCTGGCTATTGCCTCAGTGCAACATCTCGCATTCGGGATTGCGGAACCGGGAATCAGCTTCATCCTCAGTCTGCCGTGGTACCTGCGTTTTGCCATTCCGGTGGCCGGTGGCCTGATTGTCGGCCCGATAGTGACCTTTCTGGCTACCGAGGCAAAGGGACATGGAGTTCCTGAGGTTATGGCCTCAGTGGCAACGAGCGGTGGAATCATTCGAGGTCGGGTTGCAGCGGCTAAAGTCATGGCCAGTGCCGTCTCCATCGGATCCGGGGGCTCGGCCGGCTCAGAAGGTCCCATCGTACAGATCGGCAGCGCCATCGCCTCGAAACTGGGACAGCTGCTGCACGTCAGTCCCCGTAGAATGAGAACATTCGTAGGATGCGGTGCCGCCGCAGGCATCGCCGCGACATTTAACGCACCAGTGGCAGGCATGCTCTTCGCGGTTGAAATAATATTGGGCGATTTCGGCATGTCGCAACTCAGCCCGATCATCATCTCGTCAGTGACCGCAACAGCGATAAGCCGTGCCTATCTTGGCTCCGCACCTGCTTTCACCGTACCCGGATATCAACTTGCAAGCCCAGTCGAGCTGGCCTACTACGCCATTCTTGGTGTGGCGGCCGCTCTTGTAGCTGTGGCCTTCACCCGCACTCTCTATGCATCTGAATCATTCTTTGAAAGACTGGCCGTTCCTGACTGGTTGAAACCGGCGATAGGGGGCTCGGTCATTGGAATGTTCGGTGTCCTGGGATTCCCTCACGTTTTCGGGGTAGGTTATGAATTCATAGAAGAAGCCCTTTTAGGTCACCTCACTCTCTCTCTGATGTTGATTTTAATCGCAGCCAAGATCATCGCCACGTCAGCGACCCTGGGCTCAGGTGGATCCGGCGGCATCCTTGCTCCCTCTCTTTTCATCGGTGCCATGCTTGGAGGTGTCGTCTGGTATGCAGCGAACACGATATCTCCTGCCATCGTCACGGAAAACTATGGTGCCTATGCGCTTGTAGGCATGGCCGCTGTCGTCGCCTCCGCAACGAGAGCCCCGCTTCAAGCCATCCTGATTCTCTTCGAACTGACCGGAGGTTACGAGGTAATCCTTCCGCTGATGCTCTCATCAATCATCGCTGTCGTCGTAGGGCACAAGTTGATGGAAGAGAGCATCTACACTGTAAAGCTCCGGTCCAGAGGCATACTGCTCCGCCATGGAACCGAGATCAACATACTGCGAGGCATACGGGTTCAGGAGGTGATGTCTCATGAGGTCAACACCATTCCACATAACCTGAGACTCCAGCCTCTCCTGAATATGGTCGCTGATATTCCCCTGCATTCATCCATCTTTGTCGTTGATGAAGATGCGCACCTCACAGGCTATATCTCTTATCAGGAGATCAGAAGAATCATCAATGATGTAGACGCGCTGGAGCCTGTTCTCGTAGCGAATGATGTGGCCAATCCGGATACAAGAAATGTTGCTCCGCAGGACACGCTGGACGTGGTAATGAGGCTGTTTGCAGGGAGGAATCATGAGGAGTTGCCCGTTATCGATCCATCACAGCCCGGCAGGATAATCGGTTCCATTCACAGAGCGGATGTGGACGATGCCTACCAGAACGAAATCCTCAAACGGGATCTTCTAGGGAGCATGGAGACCAGCTACAAGTCACTTCGACGCGGGCGCTGTGCACAGCTTGCTCCCGGATACACTATGACCGAAGTGGAGGCACCCTCCCACTTTGTCGGTCAGGATCTGCGCACACTGGATCTGAGGAACCGGAAGGGGATCGAGGTCATCATGATCCGGCGGCCCACTCCGGAAGATCCGGACAGGCCGGTGAGTTTAATGCCCTCTGCTGATCTGGTGCTGGAGCAGGGCGACCTTATCCTGATTATCGGCCCTCAGGATATAATCGAGCAGTTTGCCCGGAAATGATTCGATTATCACTTCTTTCGAGTACCCGTGCTGCGTCATCAGACCGATCCCGACACCGGCATAAGCATCGCCGGCACCTCGATCAGGGCCCTGCACAACCGTCAGGAGCACTGCTCGCGAGGGGAGCCCGGAAAGCGACTTCGGGGACAACAGTGGGAGTGTACTCCCTGGTCAATAATGAACCTTAATTGATGACTTCACGAACCTCCCCACAGCTCTGCATCTCCTGCCCAAGGTAAGGATTCCGGATTTCCCTGGAGTCACTCAGCCAGTATGCACCACGGGAATTCAATGCCATTGGGCAATATGCGGTGAAGAGTCTGCCGCCATCCGGATTAAAGCTCCTCGCGCTGCAGTACACAGCTTCCGAGATATGGCTGAAATGCAACCTCTTTGCTTCCAGGTTTCCGACTTTCTCCATCTGATCGAGGCTTGCCAGCAATACCTTACGGTGACTCCCCCAGGCTTCAACAGCTTTTCCTTCGAGAAGGCTGAAATCTACACCTTCGATCGATATCCGCAGCTGTCTCATATTATTTTCAATCTTCGAGAGGTCAGCTGAGATAAATGCTTCCTTCAACTGGAGGTAATCACTGATTGCCTTCCAGAGCTGTGAGTCGAATGCAGGGGGCGTCGGATAGACTTCCTCCAGAACGATCAATTCCTGATGGGCAAAATCATCGAATACGGAACCCGCGACTTCCATCTCCATTGCAGGAGACTGATTATCGGCTACCGTTGCAGGTTCATTATTACCGCCTGAACATGCAGTAGTCAGCATGAAAGTCAGGAGCGGCAGCAACACAACTGCCCGTGCACTTCCATTTTTTCTCATCCTTCAATCCTTTCACACGTGTAACAGGCAAACTCACATCTATCAGCTTCGTTCACGACCTGTTAAGAAGGGGTGAAGATTACATTAATGAGGATTGAACCTCGCTGCTCCGGACGTCGATGAACTGCCTGCAGACGTCCGGGCAAATCCTTTCCCGCTTTCAGGATCCCTTCACATTCTCTTCAGGATGATCGGTTTATACTGGGATCAGGTCATGCTTGGAAACCGAAAGGAGGTTCAGTAAATGGATACGACAGAAACTTGTTTCGAGGAACGTGTCGACATCGGTTTTGACCAGGAGGCTGTCAGCGAGGCCCAGATCGTAGTACTTGCTGTTTCAGGCATGAAATGCAGCAACTGCGCCAACCGGGTACATAACGGACTTGTCCGCACTCCCGGTGTTCTGTGGAGTGCCGTGGACCTGGAGACTGCTCGTGTGTTTGTGGCTTTCGTCGGAGATCTGACAGCACTAAGCGATCTGACCACAGCTGTGATAACAGCGGGCTTTATCAGTAATCACACCTATAGCGCCAGAGTGCTTGAGGTAGTAGAGGCCTTAACACCAGCCGGTTGAGCTGCGGCTGAACTCTATTGACGAATCCCGCATCATCCCTGTAACATGGGCCGGGAATATGATGGGTCCGGTGCTTGTATCTGCACCTGGACTTTCAGTATCGGTCGTATTGGGCTTCAACCGGATCTTCCCTGCGGCTGCCGCCGTCCATCTGCCGGCGGCCAGCATAAGTATCAGACTCGAGCACCTTTGCCGGAGAGAACAGGACCTCAATCAAAAGGTGAAATCCGATGGAACACGAGAATCATCGTGATGATCATATAAAAGAGCATGGACACCCGGCGCACCATGACCACGAACATGCAGATCATAACCATACCCCCCCTGACACACACGATCATTCAGCTGACGCCCATGATCATGCAGAGCATGATCATTCCGGCCATCAAACTCATGATTCCGCAGAGCATCGAGATCATGTAGGTTTTGAACACAGCGGTGATCATGGAAACCACGGAACCCATGAAGAGCATGGTGGCCATGACGAACATGCCGGCCATTCCTCCCATCACGAGCATATGGTTGCCGACTTCAGGAAGCGGTTCTGGATATCCCTGATACTTACAGTACCAGTTCTTCTTCTCTCCCCGATGATACAGGGCCTGCTGGGTCTTGGGGACTCCATCAGGTTCCCCGGAGACAGCTACCTCCTCTTCGCTCTCTCCTCGATCGTCTATTTCTACGGGGGCTACCCATTTCTGAAAGGCCTTTTCAACGAGCTCAAATCCGCCAGACCCGGGATGATGGTCCTCATCTCAATCGCCATTACAACTGCTTATGTCTACAGCAGCACCGTGGTATTCGGCCTGCCGGGAAAGATCTTCTTCTGGGAACTGGTGACTCTGATCGATGTAATGCTGGTAGGGCACTGGATAGAGATGAGGTCTGTGATGGGGGCCTCGAGAGCCCTCGAGGAACTCGCCCGCCTCATGCCCTCCGAGGCACACCGAATCATGCCCGATGGAACCGTGGAGGACGTCCCGCTCAGCGACCTTGAGAGTGGGGATCGTGTGCTGGTCAAACCTGGTGAGAAGATCCCTGCTGACGGCGAAGTGATCGAAGGCCGCACCTCGGTAAACGAATCGATGCTGACAGGGGAATCGGTGCCGGTGCCTAAACAATCGGGAGACGAGGTCATCGGCGGATCGATCAATGGAGAAGGTTCTCTGACCCTTACTGTAGGCAGAACCGGGGAAGAGAGTTTCCTGTCACAGGTTATAGACCTGGTCCGGAAGGCGCAGGAGAGTAAATCACGGACGCAGGACCTTGCCAGCCGCGCTGCGCTCTGGCTTACGATTGTAGCCATCGGAGGCGGAGCCGTCACGCTTTTCATCTGGCTCGCCATCATGAACATGGATTTCGCATTCGCTCTGGAACGGACCGTGACAGTAATGGTAATCGCCTGTCCTCATGCACTCGGTCTTGCCGTACCACTTGTCGTAGCCGTTTCGACATCCCTGGCAGCCGGACGCGGACTTCTCATCCGGGACCGTACCGCGTTTGAAGCCGCACGGAACATTCAGGCTATTATTTTCGACAAAACCGGAACCCTGACCGAAGGACGGTTCGGTGTCACAGACACACTTGTGCTTTCTGATGACTTCGGAGAGGAAGAAGTCCTGCGATTTGCCGCAGCCGTTGAATCCCATTCAGAGCATCCAATTGCACAGGGAATCGTCAGTTCGGTGAAGAATCCGCCTCAGGTTGATGGATTCATGGCCATTCCCGGCAAGGGTGCGGAAGGCAGGGTGGAAGGCAGACTCGTCCAGGTGGTCAGTCCCGGCTTCCTGAGAGAGCACGATCTTGCCGTTGAGGATGACCGGGTGGATACCCTGTCAGAACAGGGTAAAACAGTCGTATTCCTGATAGTGGATGGTGATGTCAAGGGTGCGGTCGCCCTTGCCGATATCATCCGGCCGGAATCGAAAGAGGCCGTCTCGACACTCCGTGAGATGGGTATTACTACCATGATGCTGACCGGCGACAACGGTAGAGTCGCAAAGTGGGTCGCTGATGAAGTTGGCCTGGATGAATTCTTCGCAGAGGTCCTGCCGGAAGAGAAGGCCATGAAGGTGAAAGAGGTGCAATCGAGGGGATTGACTGTCGCCATGACAGGAGATGGTGTCAACGATGCACCTGCACTGGCTCAGGCTGACGTGGGCATCGCGATAGGCGCGGGGACAGATGTGGCAGTGGAAACAGCAGACATAGTTCTGGTCCGCAGCAATCCGCTCGATGCAATTGACATACTCAGACTCTCACGCACAACCTATAGAAAGATGACTCAGAACCTCTGGTGGGCTGCCGGCTATAATATAATTACAATCCCGATAGCAGCAGGAGTCCTGTATTCGGCAGGTATCCTGCTGAGCCCTGCAATGGGAGCGGTTTTTATGTCCCTGAGCACCGTCATCGTTGCCATAAACGCGAGGCTCCTGAAGATCGAACGCTGACGCCCTGAATCATAAATCCGTTGCGTTGTAATTCATCCTCTGCTGCATCGGCCCCTGCGGCGTTGCGCCTGCCCGGCATTGCATTAAGAACGATTAATCCTTGCTTCACCTCCCATTTACCCCCTCTATCCTACCATATCAGGACACCGGACGGGTCTCGGGAGAGAGGAGGATGAAAGTGGTCAGAATAAGAGATGCAGTGATCATCGGAGGCGGACCGGGGGGTACCAGCGCTGCATATGAACTTGCTTCAGCCGGGGCTGATGTAACTCTTCTGGAGAAAATGACCTACCCGCGCCCCAAAGTATGCGGTGGTGCTCTTTCGTCCCGGATCACAGAATTCACAGGCAGTGGATTCCTGCACCTTACACGACACATCGTTACGAGAGCCCGGCTCACGTACGGGGGCAGCAGGAGTATCACTTTCGAATCGGACGAACCGGTCGCATATCTTGTCATGCGGGAAGAATTCGATACCTGGATGGCTGACAGAGCCAGCAATGCAGGAGCTGAAATACGCGACGGTGTCAAGGTACAGGATGTTGAGACAACCGGTGATCGCGTACGGGTGCGAGCAGGCAGGGATATCACGGAAGCCCGCTACATTATCGCAGCGGATGGAGCCAACAGCATGACCGCTCGAAAATATGGTCTTGGCCCCGACCTCCCCTGGGCAGTCGGTCTCGAAAGTGAGATTACCCGGCAGGAAACTGCAGAGGCATACGACGAGATAATGACGATCGATATCGGAGTCTCAGCGGGCGGATACGGCTGGATTTTTCCAAAGGGTGATCATCTGAATGTAGGTGTGGCTGGAATCAGGAACAGTGTTCCAGGACCCAGACAGTTATTCCGGCAATTCCTTTCGGATACATTGCCGTTTGCAGACCTGCAGCATTCTGCGCCCGCAGGACACCTCATACCCGTTTACAGGAATCCCCCCCCCAGGATAGCAGGTGACAGAATCCTCGCGATTGGTGATGCAGGCGGATTAATCGATCCCTTTCTGGGTGAAGGTATCTATTATGCCGTCTGGTCGGGTGTACTGGCGGCCGAGGCGATTACTTCAACCGGCGCTGGTGATAACAGCCCGGCAGAACATTATGCAGGAAGCGTGAGCAGACATATATTCCCGGAGCTCGAATCCGCCGGCAAAATAGCAAATATCATATACAGATACCCCTCCGTGGCTGTACGCTTCCTCCAAAAAAGACCCGGCCTGGTAAGTTCCCTGTTCCGCATACTCCAGGGAGAATATTCCTACCAGGAATTCTGGCCGGCTCTCCGTCGCTCAGTTACACTGGACTTCTTCCGTACCAGGTTCAATCTGTTCCCGAGAAGTGCCTGATCTCAGACAACTGCCGTTAATATCCACATTTACTTTGAAGAACTGATATCCGTTCTCCGGAGTCTGTTGGCATTGCCCACAACAGTAGTTGAACTTGTCGCCATGGCTATTTCTGCCAGCACAGGATGCATCCAGCCGATCATCGCCAGAGGAATCATGGCAACGTTATAGAAGAAGGCCCAGAAGAGGTTCTGCTTGATTTTGCGGAATGTCGCTCTGCTCAGATTAATGGCCTCGACAATGCCCGTAAGCTCACCCCTCACAAGCGTTACGTCACTAGCCTCTATTGCGATATCAGTGCCGGTTCCAATGGCTATACCGACATTGGCCTGAGTCAGAGCCGGAGCATCATTGATTCCGTCACCAACGAACGTCACAAGCCCGAATTCCCGCTGTAATTTCTGAACCTCTGCAACTTTTCCTTCGGGCAGTACTTCTGCGAGGACGTAGTTGATGCCTGCCTGCCGGGCGATCGCTTCAGCCGTACGACGGTTATCACCGGTTATCATGGCCGTCTTCAGACCCATTCTATGGAGCTCGGCGATCGCATCGACGGTATCTTCCTTAAGTGTATCCGCCACAGCGATAACACCAAGAATATCCTGATCGGCTGATACGAGCATCGCTGTCCTGGCTTCGGACTCCAACGCCTGCATGGCATCTTCCATCGGACTCGGATCTATGTCATGATCCAGCATCAGGTTACGTGACCCCACCAGAATCCGCCGATCACCGACACGGGCGATAACACCCTTCCCACGAACAGCTTTGAAGCTGTCCGTCTTCTCCAGCTCAAGCCCTCTTTCTTCCGCTGCAATGATGATGGCCCGACTGAGGGGATGTTCGCTTCCCCACTCCGCGGTTCCAGCCATACTGAGGACTTCATTCTCCCCTATGCCTTCCACACCGATCACATCTGTGACCTCGGGCCGGCCTCTGGTCATTGTTCCTGTCTTGTCCATGACTACTACATCGACATTTTTCAACGTCTGGATAGCCTCACCAGACCGTATCAATATGCCGTTTTCTGCTCCCTTGCCGCTTCCGACCATTAGAGCGGTCGGTGTGGCGAGTCCAAGGGCACAAGGGCATGCGATGACAAGAACGGCGACTGTTGATATTATGGCGAGAGTGAGCACTCCAAGGTCTGGATTCACCCAGGGCAGGAAAGTTCCGGCCTTCAGCAGAGAAGCAAGGGGTGTGGAAAAGACCAGCCAGCCGCCGAAAGTCAGCACAGCTATACCGATGACAACCGGTACGAATATGCCGGTGACCCTGTCTGCAAACTCCTGTATCGGTACCTTGGAACCCTGGCATTCCTCAACGAGTTTTATTACCTGGGACAGGAAAGTTTCCTTGCCGACCCTTGTAGCTTCTACCTTCAGCAGTCCTTCCTGATTCACCGTTCCACCGATGACTTCTTCACCATTGAGCTTGTTGACAGGCATTGATTCTCCCGTCGCCATCGATTCGTCAACGGTGCTTTCGCCTTCAACAACCATGCCGTCGGTCGGAATTTTCTCACCGGGTCTGATAATCATCAGATCACCGGTAACGACCTGCTCAATCGATACTTCGACTTCCTGATCGTCACGGATGATACGGGCTGTCTTGGCCCCGATTTCCAGAAGTTTCCTTATCGCCTGTGAAGCCCTTCCTTTCGCAGTTTCCTCCACAAACCGGCCGGTCAGATGAAATGCCATGATCATCGCTGAGACACCGGCATAGTTGGCCACGGGGAAAAAGAACGACATCGGGCCGGTGAGAAGTGAAACTCCCGTTCCCAGAGCGATAAGCGTATCCATATTGGCATGCCCATGCCTGACTGCCGACATGCCTGCTGTGTAGGTCCGGCCGCCCAGCCAGAACAGTACGGGAATTGAGAGGACGATCATACCCAGATTGAAAACGGTGGCGCTCGGCCACATTATGCCGAAGAACATTTCCACAAACATCCATATGATTATGGGAAGGGTAAAAGCCCATGACATCCACATGCGGAACCTGGATTTTTTCATTTTAAGCTCAACCAGATCTGCAGGATCGGATTCCGCCAGGGAGTCGATATCCACGACTTTATATCCCGACTCTTCAACAGCCTGTTTGAGTGCTTCAGGACTCACGACACCGGGAATGTAGGATACCGTCGCCCGTTCTGTCGCCAGGTTAACCGAAGCATTCATGACTCCTTCCACTTCACCCAGCGCATGCTCGACATGTGAGGCACACGAGGCACAGGTCATGCCGCTGATGGGCAAAATCACCTGCTCATCCATTATTTTCCTGCCTCGACATCAAGGGGAAAAAGCAGCTGCGAAGATTGTCTTTCTTACTCATCACTCTCCTCCTTGTCGCTGTTTTCGCTTTCCTTCTGAACTTCGTATGGGAATTCATGGAAGATAGACATCATCGCTTTCACAGCCCTCGGTGCTCTATCAGCAATAATAATCGGATTGACTCCTCTTCTACAATAGACATTGCTGCCCCTGCTTATCGTCTGGTTCGTCAAACGACAGCTTACCTGAGCGATTCGGTAATCCGGTTGCCGCCCATGTTCATCCCGTGCTCTTCATAATTGATTGAGACAAGGTCCAACCCTCAATCACTGCAAACAGCAGCAAGTCCGGTCCTGGTAAAGATGTCAACCATATCAATGATTTCTGAGATGAAGATAAATCCGTCTCCCTGCTCTCCGAGGCGGGCTGAGTCAGCAATTGCCTCAACGATCCTCTCTGAGCGATCTGCCGGACAGACCAGTTCCAGTTTGGCCAGATTCGAGTATTTGTCTGCCAGCTTGATGGAATACTTGTAATCCGCCGTATCCACTCCACCGGCAAGTGCCTGTACTTCCACGATCGTCATCTGGCAGACACCAAGTCCATCCAGGGCGTGAACAACTGCATCCAGCCGTTCTGTACGGATATATGCTTTGATCTCCCTAAGTGTTTTATCTGCATTCATTGTCCCTCTCCTTATTTTACGGGGACCTGCGTGTTATGCAGATGGATTATATGGAATGGAGAATTAAGCCGGCATGAAGGATCCCCAAAGAATCGATAAAGGTCCTGCCGGTTATGCCGGCTGCATGTTAAATCCGTCTGATCAGAACCTCATCGTCACGGAATTGTACTTCGAACGGAGGAAGGGGGCGCGGAGGGGGGCCCTGTATATTCTTCCCGGTCAGGTCGAAATGACCATCATGGCATGCGCACCAGATATGACTGATGTCTGGACGGTATTGCACTGTACAGGCAAGGTGCGTGCACGTTGCCGAAAAGGCACGGAATTCACCCTGAGGAGTGTGGATCAGTATGACGGGCTCGCCTCCGAATGAAAACAATCGGCCGGAATTCAGTGGAAATTCATCGATAGTACCGACGCTGAGCGATTCTTCTGCTACCCGGATCGTACGTGGGGGGAAAATGAACCGCCAGACCGGATATACAATGGAACCTGCAAGGCTTAATATACTCCCGCCCAGGATAACCTGGAGGAAATTCCGGCGACCGCTTATCGGCTTGTTATCCGATTTTCTCTCCATCGTCTTCCGTGACATCATGAGTATCCGATCCCCTGTTCTTCAGTCGACTCCACCATCGACTGCCTGGATGGCCTCAGCCAGCTATCGACCAATTTATCAAACCGGAATATAGATGATGAGTCTGATGATTATGTTAAGGACATGTGAAGACTTATGATTCAATGACAATCAATTCAGACGTATTAACTTCCCGGTTGCTCTATTGTACCCTGCAACCAGTTCGTATAGATACACTCCGGATGGGACCTGGTTCCCATCCAGACTGATCCCGAACCAGGTCTCGACATGCCTGCCTGCCGATCGCGATACTCCCTCCAGTACAGTGGCCACCAGCCGCCCTCTTACATCGAAAATTCTGAGAGTCACCGCGGCCGGTTCCATCAGATCGTATACGAACCTGACCGGTCCGCTGCTCGGATTGGGTCGGGGGAGATATGATGCAAACACATCGGGAGTCACCGTACCGGTGGAAACCACAGTGAGAGCCGAGAGGGCATTCAAACGGCCATATCCGTGATAGATATCGAATCCGGCAATATCTTCTGCTGGTCGGCCCACCTGATCATCCGCAGTCTGCTGCAGGATCGTTACGATTTCCCGGGGAGTCAGTGTCACATCGATCTGGATCATCAGAGCCGCAACACCACTTACCAGGGGTGCCGACTGGGAAGTTCCCGCATAGCGGGCATAACTACCGTTCAGGAAAGTTGAGATCAGACCATTTCCGGGCGCTACCAGGTCGATGTGGTCACCGTATGAGGACCCTTTACCCCAGGTGAAAGGATCCGCTCTCTGGTCCTGACGATCTGTAGCTCCCACAGCAACAGTTTCTGAGTATGCCGCGGGATAGTAGGGCACATCACTGTTCTCGTTCATCATGGCCACACAGATAACTATTCCCCTGTCATAGGCATACAGAACTGCCGCATTCAGCGCCTCTGAATGGTTCTCCCCTCCGGCCGACAGGTTGATGACCCTGACTCCCAGATTTGCGGCATAGTAGAATCCGGACGCCCACCAGCTGTAGTAACCGAACTGATTCTGGTCGAGGACTTTTACCGGAACGATCAGGGTTTCGAACGCCACTCCTGCGATACCCAGCCCGTTGCCCCCTGTCGCTCCGATCAAACCGGCAACATTGCTGCCATGTCCTTCATCATCCTCGGGGTTGGAATCATCATTCACAAAATCCCATCCGGGGAGAAGTGCTGCGGCCAGATCGGGATGATCGAGGTCGGCACCGGTATCCAGAACTGCCACAGGTACGGCCGACGCTGACCGTTGGATATCCCACGCTTCGGGCATATCGATGTCTGCATCATCGATATTGTCCAGGTACCACTGGTCGCTGAAACGCGGATCGTTGGGCGTGAATCCCGGAAGGGAATTGTCAGTGGTTCTGACTCCTGCTCCTCTACCCCGATAATCGGGCTCGACAATCTCTACAAGCAGGTGGCCACGAAGCCGATTGATCGCTCCAGTGACCGTTTCCCCGCCGGCGAGTTCCAGCACGATCCACCGGTCGAGACCGAACCGGCTGCGGCGGATCCGGATGGCATCTTCAGATTCAGCCGGCAGGAGCAATGCATTCGAAGACCTGATTCGCTGAAGCTGAACAACTGCCGGACCATTCAGCGGGAAGAGAGGTCGAGCCGAGGCAACTGCCAGCTGCGAAGCTATGGTTTCGCCAAGTTCGGAAGTGAACTGTTCCTGCTGAACGCGGGCAGCCAGCGGTGATGGACCGAGATGCACAACCACGCGACCAGGAGCATAATCCTGCAGATCAGTTGTCACAGGTTGATCCTGAGACAGGACGCTTCCGCTGGAGAAGGATAAAAGAGTATAAAGGAGGAGCGCAGTTCGAGCCTTCAAAGGGAACGTGAGCAGATGTGACCCGATGGAGTGCATGGCGCGTAGTTTAGGTACGGCCGTACCATGCAACAACGCCATTTTGTCACTTTCTATCCCATTTCCCGACTCGCACTGGAAATCATATTTTAATGAAAGCAGAAATCGGTCTGCGATGAATGTGTGTACATTAAATTACATTATTGTAACTGAATAACCTGCATATCGTACTTGTAGAACAAATATGTTACAAATATTTGATTATCAATGTGGAATTCCTTTATTAATAATTGCATACAGAGACAGGCATATTTCTTTATCTCCATGTCTTACAATATTTTACGGTATTCAGGGGATACCAATAAAAAATTATCTACCGGATGGCACATGTTTTGCGATATTAATTCGGTGGATAACTGTATCCTGTATGTTGAGAACGCCTTCGGGATGCATGAAATCAGACGCTGAGCCACCCTTCATCTGGACTCGTCGTAAGGGCTTGTACCTTTGGAGGAAACTGCATAGGCTGAAAACAGTACCTGATCGGCAGTGATGATCGCCGCAAGTATCGACCTGCTGAACGCAGGCATGGTACTTCAGGAGGTCTGGAGATGAATCACAGATTCGGCATATTTATATCGCTGGCAGGAGCGATCCTGCTCGTGGGAAGCTGCGAGTGGATGTCCTCCCCTACCCGCCCCACACGCGGCAGTTCGACCGACAAAGGATTTTTCGGACAAATTGCAGGGGTAAGTCCTTATCAATTCGAGCTGGGGGAACCTGCCACGAACTGGAGTGTAAACTGGCTCGATGAGTACTTCTCCAACGGGGACTGGATAGGCGGAGCAGAGACAATAGCTCAAACAACACAGCTTGTTGAAGGTATATGGACATTCTCCTCGACCCAGAGCCTGGCATGGGATTGGACCGGGTACACCGAAGCCGCACCCGACGGCGTTCTGCTTACTTCATATCCACATGCATTCTCGAGTGCGGCGCGCACTGCAACCGGAATAATAACCGTCGACGTATCGCAAGTTGGTGAGTCGGGAACCATGACAGGTGCGGTTACCGGTGGAATCATCGAAGAGATCATTACCCCTCACCCGGGACCTTACATAGCGGACGTTGTAACCGGTCTCAGCGGACCAAACGGTATCGCGGTCGATGAAATCAACAGGATGCTGTACTGGGTTGATGCTACCACAGATTCCGTCCATCGAAGCAGCATATATGGTTACAGCAGTGAAAGCCTGGTCGCCACGGGACGCAGACCCCGAAGTATCGCACTGGATGTTTCCGGGGGCAAGATGTACTGGACTGATGACAGGGAAGACCATATCCAGCGTGCCGACCTGGATGGTACCGGTGCCGAAGTGATCATATCAGGCCTCAACAATCCGATGGGTATTGCACTGGATGTCTCTGGAGGCAAGGTCTACTGGAGCAGTGACGGGGATAACAGGATCTACCGTGCCAACCTGGACGGCACAACAATAGAGAGCCTGGTAACCGGACTCAATATTCCGCTGGGGATCGCATTGGATACCTCGGGAGGGAAGATTTACTGGACAGACGATGGGAATAATCATATCCGGAGGTCGAACCTGGATGGATCGGGTGTAGAAACGCTCGTTACCGGACTGAACAGACCAAGACACATAAGCCTCGACGCTGCCGGGGGCAAGATGTACTGGATCGATAACGGCACAGACATGATCCACCGGGCCAATCTGGACGGCTCCGTCGTGGAGGACCGGATCACCGGGCTTTCCATTCCATACGGACTGGCCGTTGACGCCACGAACGGCAAGATGTACTGGACCGACAGGGGAACCCTGAAGATCTCCTTTGCCAACCTCGATCTGGGCAACGACGGATTCTATGCCAGGCGGATATACGCCACATTCGACATTACCGGGGGGACCGGGGCTATGTCGGGTTACACCGGCAATGGAACCTTCGAATATATTCTCGACTACAACACATCATCCATGGTTCAGAACACAATCATCATAGATCTCCCGATTATTATCGTCTCGAAGATGTTCTGGACCGATCAGAACAGGAATGAAAAGAACATCAAATGGGCCAACACCAGTGGCTCGGGTATTGAGATCCTCGTCTCCGGGCTCAACAAACCGACAGGTATAGACCTGGACATCGCCGGGAAGATGATCTACTGGGCCGATGACGGGACCAATGCCATCCATCGCTCCAACTACGATGGTACCGGTATCCAAACCCTGGTCACGGGGCTGAAGATTCCACTGGGACTTGCTCTGGATGTTGCCGGGGGTAAGATGTACTGGACCGATGACGGGAGGAGACGTAACAAGATCCAGCGTGCCAACCTTGACGGCTCGGGCGTCGAAGACCTGGTCACCGGACTCAGGAAGCCGCGGCACATAGCCCTGGATGTCGCCGCCGGCAAGATGTACTGGGTCGATGACGGGAACAACGCAATACAGCGGGCTAACCTGGATGGTTCAGTTGTTGAAAATCTGGTAACAGGGATCGCAGCACCATACGGCATCGCCCTGGATACCGCCGGTGGCAAGATATACTGGACTGAGGATGCAAATAATGTGATCCAGCGTTCCAATCTTGACGGCTCAGGCGTCGAAACCCTGGTTACCGGACTCAACAAGCCGAGGGGAATCGCCCTGGATCTCACGAACAACCAGATGTACTGGATCGATGACGGGAATAACGTAATACAGCGGGCCAATCTGGATGGCTCGGGTGCAGAAGTCCTGGTCACGGGTCTCAAAGTACCACTGGATATCGCTCTGGATATCGGGAGCTGAATATCCAGCCGGCTTTGGACTATTACGGCAGATGGATCCTGGCTGACAGGCCCGCATGATCGGAGGGCCACAATCCCGAGAGAGTGCGGTCTTCCGGATCTGCACCTGCCAGGGTGATATTCAGAACTTCATATCCACTTCCTCTGCTGAGCAGAATGTAGTCTATGCGCCTGTCCAGCATGGAGGCCGTGTTGGTTAGATCTGAGAGCTGGCAGCATGTGAAGCCTGCTCCCTTCCCATCCATTTCCAGCCAGGCATCCACGAATCCCGCCGCCAGCAGATTGCCGTACACAGGTGTTGTACTCCCGTCTGCGTCAGAGTTGAAGTCACCCATCAGGACAATGGGCTGCTGGACCGTACTCAATGCCTCAATGAGTTCGGCCGCCTGTGAATCCTGGACGGCCGCGGAGTTCTCTGACGTTTCGAGATGGGCTGAGACAACGTAGATCTCATTACCCTTGATCATCACACTGGCAGAAACCCACCCCCTCTGGACGATCACAATGGAGTCACCTATCGACACTTCAAGATTGGCTTCGAAATAGTTCTCTTCGGTATTGCCTACCTGTACACCATCTCTTGCAAGCAGCACGTCGTGATCCTGAATGCGGATGTCATCGTACCACAGGCTGTCCGGTTCCACGAGCATGGGTAATTCAATATTGAAACCGTCCGTGATGGCAACGGTGTTGTATCCGGCACCCTGTTCCTGAAGCTCACTGCGGAGCAGGTCGAGGAAGTTGAGTACCTCTTCATCAGCTTCATCGAGATTGCCGGTCAGGTAATCACCCGGGCTCTGAATCGAGATGGTGGATATTTCCTGCAGACCTACCAGATGCGGGCGTTCCCGGACAATCTCAGAGGCCAGAGCCCGGGCTCGTGCGGCGAAATTCGTGTTCTGGACCGCAGCCCAGGCTTCAGCAACGCGGACGGGGATCAGGGTGGGATCGGTTTCTTCGAGTATGGCATTGATATCTGCACCTACATAGACATTCCAGGTCATCACCCGGATTCCAGGCTCTTCCTTTTCCTTTCCGCAGCCGGTGATACCTGTCAGCAGCAGGATCGCCGCCATCGACAGGATCGATCGTCCAATGCACCGATTCTTCATCTCCATTACCTTTCAGAAATGCCCGGTATCTCCAAAGAGAATAAACGTGCTGCTAACGACGAACAACATCCACCTGCCACGGTCCCCTTACCCTTCCCTCTATCCTCAGTCCGGCCTGAAGACGCAGCGGTCCCTGATCCAGTTTGATGTCAGAGCAGGTTACCTCTGCGGTTCCCGCCTCAAAGAAGCGAGTGATCTCCCGGCCGCCCGTCATCAGCCGGACCTCTCCATCGGCTTCTGCAGCCGGAAAGCGCACCCTGATATCGAATGTGCCCGATTGAGGTGCATAGAGTTCCCAGTAGCCATTCGAATCGGCCGCCCAGACCCGACCCCGGGTATGGCGCCAGTCCTGGCGGGTCAGAACGGTTGGATTCTCATGAGGTGTTCCTATATAGATCCACGGCGGGGCATAATTGTCGGATCTGGTGCTGCTTACGTCGAGGAACCACTGCTCGTAATCCCCCCGCATGTTCCGGACGATATCGGGGCGTCTGGCTGCGATGTTATTCCTCTCCAGCGGATCGAACTCCATGTCGTACAGCTCGAACTCCGGCTCGCCCGTCATGTTCTCACTGTGGAATCCGCTCGGATGCACCAGCTTCCATTTCTGGTTCCGTGCAGCGAAGTTATGGTACATGACCGGCCGGTCGCCACGGTGGGCCTGGATATAAAGCGTTCGATCGGGCCATCCTGCTCCTTCAGCCCCTTCACCGGTAAGCAGTGGAAGAAAGCTCCTTCCATCCAGCTGAAGGTCGTCCGGGGCCTTGACGCCACAGGCATCGAGGATTACAGGAAGCACATCTATATGTGCCGCAATCCGGTCTGAGGAGCGGCCGGCCTCCAGCCTTGCGGGCCAGTGGATGAAGAGGGGCGAGCGTATTCCTCCCTCATACACTTCAGTCTTGATTCCGCGCATTCCGGCATTATACCGCCGGCCATTCGGTCCGTTGTCGGTCATGAACATGACCAGTGTGCTGTCAGCGATCCGGAGACGATCGAGCCTGTCGAAGAGGCGGCCGACATTCTGATCTATGTTGGTGATCATGGAGAATATACGTGCGCGCCTGTCTGTATCGGCCTCATCGGGGAGTTTGTGTCCCCTCTCCTGAGGGAACTGGCTGTTTTCGAGGTTCAGCCCCCTGTAATAATCGTAGAGATCGAGGGGTACGTCGTGGAAAGGAGCGTGGGGGGCATTGGTCGAGATGCAGGCGAGGAAGTTCCGTCCGGACCGCAGGCTGCTCTCGATCCA
>VAOY01029966.1_pt1 | contig 19644 bp, 16 predicted proteins | sample 3393881 | NCBI WGS metagenome assembly VAOY01 (sample SAMN08290430, study PRJNA428436) | hydrothermal vent metagenome | isolation source: Deep-sea hydrothermal vent chimney | place: Indian Ocean: Southwest Indian Ridge
GCGATAAAGCTTCAGTTGATGCATCTAAGGCAAGAATATTGTGTTTAATCATCTAAATTACTCTAATTGATCTGTTCTAAAAACGCGTTTGCCATTGCTAAATCACGCGTGCGGCGCATGGGTGGCAAACTTTTTAAAAATACTTGGCCATAATGGCGCGTTACTAAGCGGTTATCGCAAATAACCAGCACACCTTTATCTTTACTATCGCGAATAAGCCGCCCTACTCCTTGCTTTAATGCAATCACTGCTTGGGGTAATTGAATATGTGCAAATGGGTCTTTACCTTGCAACTGGCAATCTTGCATTTTTGCTTGCAACAATGGGTCATCGGGCGCGGCAAACGGCAATTTATCTATAATAACACAACTTAATGTGCTGCCTCTAACATCCACGCCTTCCCAAAATGAGGCTGTACCGAGTAAAACGGCATTACCATGACGGGTAAACTTTTCAAGGATAATGCGCTTTGACATTTGCCCTTGCATATAAACTGGATAATCCATTTGCGTGGTTAAACCTTCCGCCACTAAGTGCATCATGCGATAACTTGTAAACAGCACAAAGCAGCGACCTTTTGCTGATTTAATCAACTCAAGGGTTAGCTTGATAATAGCATGGGGCATATTATTCGCGTGAGACTCAGGTAAGTAGCGCGGTAAGCAAAGCAGTGCTTGTTGTTGATAATCAAACGGACTTTCAACAATCATGCTTTGCGTAGGTTTTAAACCAAGGCTAGCGTTAAAGTGCGCTAATTCGTTATCGACCGATAAAGTCGCCGAGGTAAACACAAAACCTGCACCTGTGTCTTTCATCATTTGCGCAAATTTAGCTGATACATTGAGCGGTGTAATGTTTACCGTTAAATAGCGGCGAGTTGTTTCATACCAATAGCTATAGCCTGTTTGTGCGGTATCAAATACACGTTCTAACTGACCTTTAAAAGCGAGTGTACGTTCAAACGGATGCTCTATTTTTTCACTACGATCTAAACATAACTTCAACACTTGATATAAAAAGTCGAGGTCGCTTATCACGCGGTGCAGTGCTGCACAAATAGCTTTATCAGCCAGCTTTTCACGCCAGTCACCGCGACTGCCATCTAAGCCAAACTGCAGACGTAAATCTGCCACGCTAGTTTCTAACTTATTGAGGGTTTTACCTAATTGCAGCATATCGGGGATATCTGCACGGTAAATCGCGCGTAAGTCATTGATTAAATCAACCAGCTTTTTAGTACTAACACTTTCACCAAAATAGTCACTGGCTATTTCACTGAGCTGATGAGCCTCATCAAAAATATAGGCATCGGCAGTGGGCATCAATTCAGCAAAACCCGTGTCTTTCACAGCCATATCAGCAAAAAACAAATGATGGTTAATCACCACCACATCGGCTTCCATCGCATTTAAGCGCGCTTTACGAATATAACAATCTTGAAAATCGGGGCACTCTTTACCCAAGCAATTATCAGCAGTTGAGCTAACATAAGGCAATACTTTGGCGTCTTCTTCAATACCAACACAATCTGCTAAATCGCCAGAACGCGTTTCACTGGCAAACTTTGCCACCATCGCCAGTTGATGCATGACATCTGGATCATCTGTTGGTACATGCGCAACGTGCTGACTTAAGCGATAGGTACATAAATAATTTGCACGGCCTTTTAATAGGGCTACTTTTTTCGTGGCACTGAGTGCTTTTACTAAATTGGGTAAATCACGATGAAACAACTGTTCTTGCAGTGCTTTTGAGCCCGTTGAGATGATAGTTTTACCTTTTGATTTTAACGCAGGCGCTAAGTAAGCATAAGTTTTACCTGTACCTGTTCCCGCCTCAACCACTAATTGGTGACGTTTTTTCAAGGCATCATCAACCGCAACAGCCATGTCAATTTGTGGCTGTCTTGGAGTGTATCCATCAAGAGAAAGTGCAAGCGGGCCCGTGGCACTGAAAAGTTGTTTGATAAACTTCGCCAATAAGATTAAAAGTGGTGGGCAGATTTTACGTAACTGGTTAACCTAGGGCAAGACTAAATGAGGAAGCAAAGCTTCCTCATTATTAAAAACATGGGTTATTGTGCTTCTATAGTGAGTGTCACACCCAATGCAGAGCTATAACCTTGCAAGTCTATATACCAAGTACCCGCTTGAGGATTACTAATCTGACATGTCTCTTCGTTGCCATTTTTATAAGGTCGACATTGATAATTTGAACTCGTCGAAGGTGAGCCGTAATTAACATATAAATCAGCATCACCACTGCCCCCAAAAATAGTCACTGTTAGATTACTCATACCGCTAGGGATCGCTTGAGTAAACCTCTGCCAAGTACCACTGGGTACATTAACATTCGTTTCTGTGCGGTCTATAGGTGTACTGCCAGAGCTTTGGCTATAACTTCCCGTTAATGCAACACCGGCAATTTCATTCCATGCTTCAACCATAACGTGATAAGTCCCCGCTTGTATTGATGAAATCGCACAGCTTTCGTTACTTGAAGATGTTGTACTTTTACAATCAAAATCTTGTAAAGTCGGCTTGCTGCCAAATTTGACATATAAATCGGCATCACCTGTACCACCTTGTGTCGTAAACTCTAGGTTGTTGCTCATTGCTGGCACTTCAAGGGTAAAAAATAGTTGCTGTTTTGCAGCCGCAGATAAACCCGTTTTTGCTACACCATTTTCAAGTTCATTACTTGGTTCGCTCACAACATCACCGGCATTTTTTGCCATTTCAGCAAGGTAGCTCACAGCCAGTTTGGCAAATTTGCTGGCATGTTGCGCGTCGAACTGTGAATCGTTTGAAGTATGGATGAGAGGGTTAATATCGCTCATTCTTGATTCAAATGGCATTGATGCAGCAAAGCCTTGCTGATACCAAGATGCATGATCTGAACAGCCATAACCGCATTGGTCAAAACCGTAGCTAACACTTGGTTGATAAGTATCAATTAATTGCGATAAATACTGGTTTTGTGGTGAATTGGTGTAATCTGTCATCATCACAATGTCTGTGCTGCTGCCGTTATTACCTGTCATATCAAATTGCACCATACCAACCACATTTTTAGCCTGTGATTTATAACTCTGGGCAATATCTTTAGAGCCCCGAAGGCCGACTTCTTCTGCAGCAAACCCCATAATTTGGATAGTTCGTTGAGGTTGATAGTTATTATCAACAATCGCTTTTAAGGCTTGGGTAAGCACAGCAATGCCTGATGCGTTATCGTCTGCACCAGGCGCACGCCCATTGCTTGGGTTTGATTGATTTATTGAATCTAGGTGACCACCAATCACGACAATTTCATCGGCTTTTTCAGCACCTGGAATAGTCACAACAACCGACGACTGTGAAAAGCTATGATTGAAGTATTCGACGCTAATATCACTACGGCTACTTGCTATTTGTTGCCAGTGATTTTTTAACCACTGAGCTGCATCTACACCGCTTTGCACTGAATAGTATCGATTATGGAAATTCATCATACTATTCACTGTATCAGTCAGCTCACTTGCATTAATTGATGAAAGCAACGCATTGACTGTCGTAGCGTTATCAATAGTATAACTTGCAAAGCTGCTCGTCGAAGCAAGTTGTGAAACACTATTTAGCTTTTGAGTATACAGTTCGGCATCGGCAAGAGATTCATGAGCCACAAAACCACCACAGCGATGGTAGTTATCGTGCATAAATTCGCTTAAACCTGCTATATCTTGTTTATTGACACGCATAAAGTTTACATCATTTATAACTGACGATTGCAAAGCGAGGTTACGTGTTTGTTTTTGTTTACTTAGCGCATCTTGTTGAAAATGTTTTGCGGCTAGAGCATCAATTGTCACCCAAACTGTTTCATCATCTTGAGCGAAACACATTTGGCTTAACGACAGTGAGGCTACACCGACTAAGCACTGCTTAAGAAGGGTTGTCATAATGGGTCCTTTTCTTTGTGAGGGAAAGTAAAGGGAGCAAATGCTCCCTTTTTATGATTGGCTAATTAGCCGAGATGGAGAGTGTTACGCCACTCGCTGCGTTGTAACCACGTAAGTCAATATACCAAGTGCCTGCTTGAGGATTGGTAAAGGTACACGTTTCGCTGTTACCATTTTTATACGGACGGCAATCATAGCTAGAAGTTGTTGATTGCGAACCAAACTTAACGTAAAGATCTGCATCGCCAGTGCCACCTGAAATAGTGACATCCAGTGATGAATAACCCGCCGTTAAATCTTGTGTGAAGCGTGTCCAACTACCTGATGCAACACTTACATTTGATTCTGTACGATTGATAGGTGTCACTCCACCTGAACCATTATCAAAACTACCTGTTAAAGACACACCAGAGATTTGGTTCCATGCTTCTACCATCACATAGTATGTGCCTGCTTGTACATTACTGATTGCACAGCTTTCAGTGCTAGTAGATGATGTACTCTTACAATCAAAGTTGTTAAGTGTTGGTCTAGAGCCATACATTACATACAGATCGGCATCGCCACTTCCACCTGTGGTATTGAATTGCAGGTTTGTAGCACCGCTCGGAACATCTAAAGTGAAGAACAGCTGTTCTTTGGCTGCGCCACTAATCCCTGTGCGCGCAACACCATTTGTTAACGCTTCGTCAGTCGGTGGCTCAGTTGTACCACCACAGCTACTACCTGCGCTTAAGTTTGAACTAACACCTACCGCAGCAAGCGCTGCTTGAACATCGGCAGGATCGTAGTTTAAGTCACATGCCGCATCCATAACGCCATTACCTGCAAGGTCCCAGTTAGTGCTTGCTGTCCAATAAAGTTGGTTAGCGCGTGCCATAACCACAAATGCCTTTTGCGTATCCCAACCAGATGTCGTTGCAAGATTATAAAATGCTTTATTGAATACGCCTGAGCTGTAGTGAACATCCATACCAGAGTAGTAATCATTTTGATGATCAATTGAGCTACCATCTTGAGTTGGATTATTCATGTAGCGAAGTGCGCCATTACCTTTGAAGATCTCCTGACCAACTAACCAGTCGTTTGAGCCTTTCATGTAAAACTCAGCGGCTTCACCAGCCATATCAGAGAAAGCTTCGTTTAAACCACCCGATTTACCAGAATAAACAAGTCCTGAGTTTTGCTCAGTAAAGCCGTGGCTCACCTCATGAGCTGATACGTCTAGACTTACTAAAGGGTAAAACGTATTTTGGCCATCACCAAAGGTCATAGCACTGCCATCCCAAAATGCATTTTCGTAATTGTTACCATAGTGAACACGCATTTTTAATTGGAAAGTTAGAGGTGCAGTACCTAACCAATCGTTATACATATTAAAAATAACGTTACCAAAATAATGTGCGTCATTGAGTGGTGAATATGCACCATTAATTTCTTTAAAGGTATTTTCAGGGCACGTAAACGAATAAGCCGTAGAACCACTCGTACCGCCATTGAGATTAATCGTTCTTACGTTGGCGTTATTCATCGTACATGTGTTGCCCGACTGAGAAACATCAAGGCTACTGAAGTCACTGCCATAGAGGTACTTACCCGTTTTTAAATTACCGCCTGGGCCTGTTGCACTTGCATGCTGGAGGTTATCCATACTAAAAAGTACTTCACCAGTATTCGCATCAATAATTTGATAAGGGCGAGACGGGTTTTCACCATAAGTGACGTATGACACTTCGTAAACCAAATGCGCAACGCTATTTTCATCAAGCCAAATAGCTAAACGAGACTGCTCATTGTGTCTCTCTAGGCCTGACGATTTTTTTGCAGCGGCTGAATTGGCAAGGCCATGCGCTAGCGCTTTTTGCTTTGGTAAAGCAGGTGAAACAGAACCGATATCTGAAGCAATATCATAGACCGCAGCACCATGTGCTGTTTTTAACTGCCCCGCATCATCAAAGGTAAGAATAACTGTATCACCAATAACTGGGATATTCTTATACATTTGCTGGTAACGGCGGGTTGTCGTACCGTTATTGCTTTTTATTTCTTTTAAAACAGTTAGTTCATTTCCAGCTTCCAAACCAATTAAATGTTTCGGATTAGACATTAATACTGATGCAGCATTCGTCTGTAATGCCTTATTAATACCTGTTTGCTTGTTTAGATATTTTTTATTTGCAGCTTCTGCATTTGTTGCTTGAGCTAATGCCAAAGCAGCAAGAGTAGCTATTGTGAGTTTTGATAAATTCACGTTTACGCTCCGTTAGATTGTTATTTAATATTTTCCTAATAATCGGGTTACACACGTTCCCGATTGCTAACCAGCCTAGCGCGATCAAAAAGAAAACAAAAATTAAACAATAAATTAACAATTGAAATTACAAGATCTCTTTAAAGTGCTTTTTTTTTAGTAGGTTAACAAAAAGACATGATAGATAAAGCTTAGAATCGGCGTGAAATTGTAAAAAAATAATTACAGATCGTTAACAAATTTACTACATTAGTCCCTTTTTTATTGATTATTTCTTAGTTTTGTTTAATCAGCTCCCCATTCATTTCCTGTTCGTTGAGCACTTTAAAGCTGGGTACATAAATTGCAACGACGACACAGACTTTAGCTTATAGGATTAACTATGTTAGGCGAGCTGTCGCAAAGCGAATGGGTAAACAAACCATGGTTGCTAATAATTGGTGGCACAACCCTAGCTGCTATTATCTTGTTTATAATAAGGTTTTTAATTGTTTACTGTTTAAAGAAATGGACAAGACGAACAGACTTTGTATTCGATTCACTACTTGTAGACTCACTTATTACTCCGCTTACCTTGTGCACAATGATGGTGCTTGTGATCATATTTGGGCAGTTATTAAGTGTTACCGGATTTATGACAGAGCACCCCTTGCCTATTTCAACCACTGCTAAAACAATATGCATTATTGCGTTTATATTGTTTTTAGATCATTTTTTATTTGGCACAGTTGATTATTATAGTGCGCGTTCAGCAATGGTATCGAATAGTCATAGCATTATTAAAGGACTCATACGCTGTGTAATTGTATGTGTTGGCCTGCTGGTTTTATTGGGTACTTTGGGTATATCAATCACACCTATAATTGCATCACTTGGTATTACGTCTCTTGCTGTTGCACTCGCTTTGCAGCCTACACTTGAAAACTTCTTCTCTGGCGTTCAGTTGGTGATTGATAAACCGATTCGGGTGGGTGACTTTATAGAGCTTGAAAGTGGCGACCAAGGCTTTGTCGAGAAAATTGGTTGGCGCTCAACTTGGGTAAAAATGTTGCCGAATAACATGATAGTCATTCCAAACAGTCAGCTGTCTAAATCACGCATCATTAATTACTTTTACCCCGAAAAAGAGCTCAGTGTACCTGTTGAAGTGGGTGTTCATTATGGGTCAGACCTAGAAAAAGTTGAACAAGTGACACTGGATGTAGCAAGGCAGGTTTTAAAAAGTCACAAATGGGGCGTAGCTGACTATGATACATTTGTGGTATTTCATACCTTTGATCAATCAAGCATCAATTTTACCGTGATGCTAAGAGCAAAAGAATACTTCAATCGATTTTGGGTAAAATCTGCTTTTATTAAGGCACTGCACAAGCGTTACGCTGAAGAAGGAATTGTGATCCCTTATCCAATAAGGGCTATTAATACGAGTCAAGAATCGACGCAATTAAAAAAAGTTGATTGACCTAGCTAAACTAATCCTCAGCGTACTTTTAATCAGGTTTATTTTGTCTCTTTTGAGACATTTTTAACAGCAATTATACAATTGCAACCAGCCACCTGAACTTTTACTCTAAAATATCATAAAAATCGCATAAACACTGTGACATACATGAGATAGAGGCGTACCATATGCGGCCAGAAAGTGACAACTTTCTGCGTCTTGTTATACAAATATTTAAGGTCAAACAATGAATGCTTGGTACCTCATTTGTTTTCTTTCAGCATTAGCTATTTTTATTGCTTTTGCTAACCAATATATCCTCAAAATGCAAACCACAATTGCTATAACAACAGGCTCTGTTGTTATTTCTTTACTGCTTATACTTGCCGTTAAAATGCTCGGTGATAGCACCGCCCTCGAAATGACCCAAATAGTCTCTAGTATCAACTTTAATCAGTTGCTATTAAAAGGCATGCTCGGGTTTTTACTGTTCGCAGGTGCACTTGAAATCAACCTAGCAGCCCTTCGTAAACAACGCTGGGAAATAACCGCATTAGTGCTATTTTCAACCATTACATCCACGGTCATCGTTGGTTACTTAAGCTACTACTTATTTGCTTTTGTTGGCTGGCCGGTGCCATTTATTTACTGCTTATTATTTGGTGCATTAATCAGCCCAACCGACCCGATTGCAGTGTTAGCCATTATTAAACAAATGCGAGCCCCAGAAGGTATTTCTGTGCAAGTCGAAGGTGAGTCTTTGTTTAATGATGGTATTGGTTTGGTGATTTTTACTACTATATTTTCAGTTGCATTTTATGGTACCGAAGCAAACTTTACCGATGTTGCCGAGCTATTCTTAGTTGATGCAATTGGTGGCATTGTATTTGGTTTAGTGATTGCTTTAGTCGGACATTTTTTAATTATTAATAGCCGCGATGTGAACATTCGTTTGCTACTAACCCTGACCATTCCAACCGCTGGCTTTGCTGCTGCAAACATTTGGGAAATCTCAGGCGCATTGGCGATGGTAACAAGTGGGATTTTACTAGGTAATATCACTCGCTCAAAAGCAACAGAGCGCACGGGTCCTGAAGATACTCGCTACGTAAAAGACTTCTGGCATGCCACCGATAGCTTTTTAAATGCCTTGCTGTTTTTGATCATCGGTATGCTCATTGTCACTATGCCTATTACTCTTGAAGAGATTGGCCTTGGCTTACTTATGGTACCTGTGGTGCTACTGGCACGCTTTGTAAGTGTGGGTGCACCGTTTGTGTTCTTTAAAAAGTATCGTCAGTACGACAAGCACTCAGTGAAAATTCTCACTTGGGGAGGCTTAAGGGGTGGTTTAGCGCTGGCAATGGCTGCAGCTATCCCACGCGATCAAGTGATGATTGCAGGCTCTGACCTGCACAACCTAATTGTTATTGTCACCTATGTGGTGGTGATCTTTTCGATTATCGTACAAGGCTTAACAATATCGCCGCTGATCCAAAGTAGTATTCAATCAGCAGAAGCGAAAAATTAAGCACTGCTTTAAAACCATAAAGGCTCGTTTATCGAGCCTTTTTACGCTTCTTGCACATACGACCACCACCAGCTAACTTTTTAGTTACTAAATAAGAGCGCAGACGAGAAAAATTCGCTATGCCCACGTATCGAGATGCTGATTGCCTTCTTCATCTTCTTCGGTGGTGTTTTTATTATTTTTATCCGCTTTTTGGGCTGTTTTTTTTCGTAACTCAATCTCTCGCTTTTGTCGCTTTTCAAGCTCAATTCGCTGCACGTTCGCGTCTTTTACTCCCGCAATATGAAACGCACCTTTACTTTCAAGCTGTAGGCGAGTTATACGCCCTAAAAAGGGGATCATGATATCCATATGTACCTCCTATCTATCCATTTATTATCGGCAGTTATAGCATATACTTTAATTTCGCAAAAAAATGCTTGCCAAAGATTAGCAAAGCATGTTTATCTATATACGTAACTTATTTAAACAGATTTACGCACTGGTTTATACAAACGAGTGCAATACAGGAAAAATTATGCGCTTCAATCTGACAACTATCCATCATCACCATCATTCACCGGAATAGCCTGTCAGGTTTTTCGCTGAGAGGTTATTCCTAAAAGGAACCTCTGGCGAGCAATCAACCAAATTATTTATTTTCGCCCTGAGGTTCCCTCGGGGTTTTTAGTTTTTGAATTAAAGGAAAATGAATAATGAGCAATACCAACCGTTTACGAATCGCCATTCAAAAAGGCGGCCGCTTATCAAAAGACTGCCAAGAGTTACTAAAGCAACTTGGTGTTAAATTAAATCTTCGTGAACAACGTTTAATCGCACACTCTACCAACATGCCAATTGACGTACTTCGTGTACGCGATGACGATATTCCGGGCCTAGTAATGGACGGTGTGTGTGACCTAGGTATCGTTGGTGAAAACGTACTTGTTGAAGTTCAAGCCGAACGCGAACGCCAAGGCGTGGCATTCGAAGTAAACAAACTTTCTAAACTTGATTTTGGTTACTGCCGCCTAGCACTTGCATGGCCACAAGAACTTGGCCCACAAGATAAAAGCTGGTTTGAAGGTAAACGCATTGCCACTACCTACCAAGAAATCTTAAGCCAGTACCTAAAACGTGAAGGCATTAATGCAAGCACAGTCATGTTAACCGGTTCTGTTGAAGTTGCACCGCGTGCAGGTTTGGCTGATGCAATTTGTGACTTAGTGTCTACTGGTGCAACGTTAGAAGCAAACGGCTTAATGCAAGGCGACACCATCTTAGAATCAAATGCATGTTTAATTCAAAACAAAGACCTTACTGATCAAAGCAAACTTGATTTAATCAACACGTTAATGCCGCGTTTACGTGGTGTGCGCCAAGCAAAAGAAAGTAAATACATCATGCTACACGCACCAAAAGCAAAGCTTGATGAAGTATGCGACTTACTACCTGGCACAGGCCAACCGACTTTACTATCGCTTGCTGGTAGCGACGATTATGTTGCACTACACATGGTTAGCAGCGAAACCCTTTTCTGGGAAACAATGGAACAGTTAAAAGCACTGGGTGCCAACTCAATTCTTGTTATGCCAATTGAAAAAATGATGGAGTAATTATCCATGTTTCGCTGGAATGAGGAAAATCAACAAGCACAGCAGGCGATACTTACCCGCCCTGCTGTTACGGCAAGTAAAGAGGTTGAAGCAATTTGCATCGACATCTTAAATGCAGTTAAAACACAAGGTGACGCAGCGTTATTAAAGATGGCAAAAGAGTTTGATAAGCGCGAAACACCGCGCTTATTAGTGCCAATTGAAGAAATTAATCAAGCTGAGCAGATATTATCAAACGAGTTAAAAGCCGCCATCGAAACGGCCTACGCCAATGTAAAACGCTTTCACCAAGCACAATTACCTAAAGACATTAAGTTAACAACGCAACCTGGCGTGTTATGTGAACTTAAATATCAAGCCATTGAAGCGGTAGGTATTTACGTGCCAGGTGGCAGTGCGCCATTGCCATCGTCAGTGATCATGCAAGGGGTGCTTGCACAATTAAGTGGTGCACAAACCGTTGTGCTTACTACACCTGTGAAAGCCGGTGAAACTATCAACCCTGCCATTTTATATGCGGCAAAACTATGTGGCATTAAAACCATTATAGAAAGTGGCGGCGCCGGAGCGATTGCAGCAATGGCATATGGTACAGAATCAGTGCCTAAAGTGAACAAGATTTTTGGCCCAGGAAATAGCTTTGTCACCATGGCTAAGCAACTTGTTGCGCAAACTATTCCGGGCATGGCGATTGATATGCCAGCGGGTCCATCTGAAGTGCTAGTGATTGCTGATGAGCGTGCAAACCCAGAGTTTATTGCGGCAGATTTATTATCGCAAGCAGAGCACGGTGCGGATTCACAGGTTATTTTACTGTGTAACAGCGAACGCATTATTGAAAAAACACAGCAAGCATTAACAGAGCAGCTAGCAAAGTTAAGTCGTAAAGACACCGCCGAGCAAGCCCTTGCTAATTCAAGCTTGATATTAGTGGACTCGGTTGAGCAAGCTTTTGCGGTATCTGCTGAATATGGCCCTGAGCACCTTATTCTACAGCTTGCTGATGCACAGCCTTATTTAAGCTTAGTGAAAAATGCCGGCTCAGTATTTGTGGGTGATTACACCCCGGAGTCTGCTGGTGACTATGCATCGGGTACTAACCACGTACTACCAACGTATGGTTACAGCGCGACCTATTCGAGCTTAAACTTACTAGACTTCTTTAGAACTTACACAGTGCAAACCATCAGTAAAAATGGCTTACGTGAATTATCTAAAGCAATATTACCTTTGGCCGCAGCAGAGGGGCTTGATGCTCACGCTAATGCTGTTTCAATTCGTCTTGAGGCTATGAACAATGAGCGATAATTCAAAAATAGCAACACTGTTGCCAGATAACATTGCTGCGCTTAAAGCCTACAGTTCGGCGAAAAGTGAAAAGCTAACAGGCACTACTTGGTTAAATGCCAATGAAAGCCCGTATTCACGTACGCCAAATATCAATTTAACTGATTTAAATCGCTACCCAGATCCACAGCCTCAGCAAGTGATCAATCGTTACGCTTGCTATGCTAATTTAGAGTCAGAGCAGGTACTGATGACTCGCGGTGCTGATGAAGGTATCGAACTATTAGTACGTACTTTTTGTAGCCCTGGTAAAGATAGCATTGCACTCTTTTTGCCAACTTACGGCATGTACAAAGTCACAGCTGATACCCACAACATCGCGATTAACGGTTTAACTCAAGAGCTGTTATTAAAAGGCACGGTTGATGAGATTGTCACTGCAGTTGCTGATTCAAAGCTGGTGTTTATTTGTAATCCAAATAACCCTACTGGCAGCATGACAAGCCTAGACAAAATCAGAAAAATCACCCAACAACTTGCGGGTAAAGCGATTGTAGTGGTGGATGAAGCTTATATAGAATTTTGCCCAGAACAAACAGCAGCAAGCCTGATCAACGAGTTTAGTAACCTTGTGGTACTAAGAACCTTATCAAAAGCATTTGCACTTGCGGGTTTAAGAACAGGCTTTACGCTAGCCAACAGCGAGCTACTTGCGCCTATTCGTAAAGTGATTGCGCCTTACCCTGTATCAACGGTGGTTGCGAGCATTGCCGCAGATGCATTAAGTAGCGACAACATCGCTTCAATGCGCCGTCAGGTGACGATTCTAAATAGCTTAAAAAGCAAACTAAAAAGTTGGCTCGAGCAATCAGCTGCCGTTATCAAAGTACTGAGCGGTGAAGGTAACTTTGTCACCTTAAAATTAAAGGACAAACAATCATTTAATATCGCACTTGAGCAAGGACTCGTGATGCGTGCCTTCACCTTATATGGCGAAGATGATTGGTTACGAATTTCTATCGGTAACGAGCAAGAACTAGAACAAGTAAAAGTTTGGTTAGATGGTTTATCACTGACCAGTAAAACAGTAGAACAGGAATTATCATGAGCAACCCGTATTTATTTATTGACCGCGATGGCACGATTATCGAAGAGCCTATCACCGACAAACAGGTTGATAGCCTAGAAAAATTAGTGTTCTTGCCGAATGTGATCCCTGCTCTATTACAACTTCAAGCGGCAGGTTACCGCCTTGTGATGGTTTCAAACCAAGATGGTTTAGGCACTGATAGCTTTCCGACGGCTGATTTTGATATTGCTCAAGACAAGATGATGGATATCTTAAATAGCCAAGGGATTAAATTTGATGAAGTTCTGATTTGCCCTCACTTTGATGAACAAAATTGTGACTGCCGTAAACCAAAAACAGGCTTACTTACTGAGCTTATGCGCTCGGGTAAAGTCGATTTAGCACGCTCATTTGTGATTGGTGACCGCCAAACTGATATTGGACTTGCCAATAACTTATGCTGCGAAGGCATTTTGTATGACGGCAGCTGGGATGCCATTGTCACTAAGCTGACAACCGCGAACCGTGAAGGCCGTGTCACTCGCAACACCAAAGAAACGCAAATCGATGTGCAAGTTAATTTAGACCAAACAAAAAATGGCGAAATTAGCACTGGCCTTGGCTTTTTCGATCACATGCTTGACCAAATTCGTACACACGCCAATATCGGACTTAATATTCAAGCCACTGGCGACTTACACATTGATGAGCACCACCTAGTTGAAGATATCGGCATTGCACTTGGCCTTGCCCTTAAACAAGCGCTAGGAACAAAAACGCAAATTGGTCGCTATGGTTTTGCACTCCCTATGGATGAATGCAAAGCAGAAGCGCAAATTGACTTATCAGGCCGTGCCTCATTTGTATTAAACGCCGATTTTAGCCGTGAAAAAGTGGGCGAGTTAGACGTGCAAATGGTTGAACACTTCTTTAAAAGCTTAAGTGATAATGCCGCCATGAGCCTTATTTTGTCGGTTAGCGATGGTAATTGTCATCACCAAGTTGAAGGCCTTTTTAAAGCGTTTGCAAGAGCACTTCGCGCTGCGATTGCAAAAGATGCTTCACAACAAACAGCAAGCTCTAAGGGGTGTTTATGATTGCCATAATTAATACCGGTTGTGCCAACATTAACTCTGTTCGTTTTGCCTTTGAACGCTTAGGTAAAAATCCTGAGGTGATCACCTCACCTGAGCAACTAAAAGGCTTTGAACGTGCTATTTTACCAGGCGTAGGCCATGCCTCTGTTGCCATGAAACGCTTAAAAGACGGTGGTTGGCAGCAAGCAATTGATGAATATCAGCGTCCATTGATGGGCATTTGTTTAGGCATGCAATTACTTTGCGACAGCACAGAAGAAGGCAATGTTGATTGCCTTGGCAAAATTCCAGGTATTGTTAAGCACTTAGATGTAGGTGAATTAACTTCACCGCACATGGGGTGGAACGACCTAAGCGTATTAAAAGAGCATGCCCTCACCAAAGGGTTAACGGCGCAAGATCAAGTGTACTTTGTGCATAGTTTTGCTCACACAGTGAACGATGCCACCCTAGTTAGCGGTGAATACGGGCAAGCTTTTTCAGCGATAGTTGCCAAAGATAACTACGCAGGCATGCAGTTCCACCCAGAGCGAAGCGCCAAAGTAGGCACCCAACTTTTACAAAACTTTTTAGATTGGCAGCTGTAAGCGCAGCAAAAAATAAGAGAAATAAACGTGATTATTCCAGCACTCGATGTATTACAAAACCAAATTGTGCGCTTATACCAAGGTAAGTATGATACAGCACAATTTTACCCTTACGAACTTGGCGCACGCTTACAAGAGTACGCAAACAGCGGCGCAGGCAAACTGCACCTAGTTGATTTAGAAGGCGCGCGCGATCCAAATAAAAAACAGTGGCAGCATATTCAAGCTGCAACCAAAGCGCTTAATGTGCCTTATCAAGTTGGCGGCGGTATTCGCTCTGAGCAAGATGTTGCTGACTGGCTTGAAGCCGGTGCTAACCAAGTCGTGATTGGTTCAATGGCCGTTGAAAAGCGTGAGCAAGTAAAGGCCTGGATTGAAAAGTTTGGCAGTGAACACTTTGTTATCGCACTAGATGTTAATAAAACTGACAACGGCTGGGCACCCGCAACACATGGTTGGTTAAGTGAATCTGAGTTTGGCTTGTTCGAACTGGTTGATTTTTACGTGGCACTTGGTGTGGTTGATTTTCTGTGTACTGACATCAGTAAAGACGGCACCATGACCGGCCCTTCGTTTGCACTTTATGAAGATTTAACCAACCACAACAGCGAGATTAAAGTTCAAGCATCAGGCGGTGTAAGCTCACTGGATGATATTGCAAAACTAAAAAAACTGGGTGTTGGCGGTGTTATTTTAGGTAAATCATTACTCGATGGTGCCTTTAATGTTGAGGAGGCGTTAGCATGTTATCAAAACGCATAATCCCTTGTTTAGATGTAAAAGACGGCCAAGTCGTTAAAGGTGTTAAATTTAAAGGCCATGAAGTGGTTGGTGATATTTTAACGCTTGCCAAAGCTTACAGCGATGCCGGTGCGGATGAACTGGTGTTTTATGAAATCAGTGCCAGCGTCGAAAAACGCCTACTTGATGTCAATTGGGTAGAGAACATTGCGCGCCACATTGATATTCCATTTTGCGTGGCGGGCGGCATTAAATCTGTTGCTGATGCAGCACGTGTTTTAGAACGTGGCGCAGATAAAATCAGTATTAACAGCCCTGCAATTGCTCGCCCTGAGCTTATCAAAGAATTACACGATGAGTTTGGTAAACAATGCGTGGTTGTGGGTATTGATAGCTTTTATGATGAAACCACTGGCGAATATTTAGTGTACCAGCTGACTGGCGACCCAAATGCATCAAGCCGTACTCGCTATAAAACCGAAGAATGGGTTAAGCGCGTGCAAGACCTAGGCGCTGGTGAAATTGTACTCAATTGCATGAACCAAGACGGCGTGCGTAAAGGCTACGACAATGTTCAGCTATCAAAAATGCGTGCACTGTGCGATATTCCACTAATTGCATCGGGCGGCGCAGGTACGATGCAAGACTTTGTTGATGTGTTTCAACAAAGCCAAGTTGATGGCGCCCTCGCTGCCAGCGTATTTCACAAGAACGTCATTGATATTGGCGAACTAAAACAATTTTTAACTGATAATAATGTAGCGGCAAGACTATGCAATTAACCAAAGACACTCTTTCTCAAGTCGATTTTGCCAAAAGCGAATTAATCCCAGCTATCGTGCAAGACGCACGCTCTGGGGTGATTTTAATGCAAGGCTTTATGAATCAAGACGCATTAGCTGCCACTTTCGACAAACAAAAAGTAACCTTTTACTCGCGCTCTAAAGAGCGTTTATGGACCAAAGGCGAAACATCAGAAAACTACCTTGAAGTCGTTTCGGTGCACACCGACTGCGATTACGACTCACTGTTAGTGCTGGCAAACCCACTTGGGCCAACATGCCACCTAGGCACACAAAGCTGTTTTGGCGATGATGCTAAACCTAGCTTGTCGTTTTTAGCTGAGCTTGAACAAGTGATTGTCTCGCGTAAAGACGATGATCCAAGCAAAAGCTACACAGCGTCTTTGTTTGCAAAAGACTTAAGCCGTAGTTGCCAAAAAGTGGGGGAAGAAGGTGTTGAAGTTGCCCTTGCAGCCATGAAACATGATAATGATGAATTAACCAATGAATCAGCAGACTTACTGTATCACTTAACTGTGTTATTACAGCGCCAGGGCCTATCGCTGGCTGATGTGGTTAGCTGTTTACAAGGCCGCCATAAGTAATAAATATAGAGTGTGGTATCTAAATACCGCACTCTATTGCTGTTTTAACGCTTCTAACACAATTTTAAATGCCGGAGACGGTTGCCTTCGGCTCGGGTAATACAAATAATAACCGGGAAATGAGGGGCACCAATCAGCTAACACCTTAATTAAATTACCATTTTTTATATGCTCACCAAACTCTTCTTCAGGTAGAAACGCAATACCTAACCCCTGTAACGCCGCCTCAACAATATGATGAGAGGTATTAAAGATTAATTGACCGCGTACATTCACATTGAGCTCCTCCCCCTCTTTTTCAAACTCCCACGCATATAAACCGCCATGGGTCGGAAAGCGAATGTTGATACAATTATGTGCAGTAAGATCCTTTGGCGTGTTAGGCTTTTGATGCTTAGCAAAATACTCAGGGCTTGCAACGGCTGCCATATTGAGCTCTTTACCAATAGGCACTGCAATCATATCTTTATCTATAGTTTCGCCAAGACGAACGCCAGCGTCGATACGCTGAGCAACAATGTCTGTGTAGCCATAGTTAACATTAAACTCAATATTAATATCTGGGTATTGCTTTAATACATTGGCCAGTTTTGGGAGTAATGTGTTCTGAATGATAAAATCACCACAAGTAATTTTTACCGTGCCCGCAGGTTTGTCTCTGAGTTCAGTTAACGCTTCTAACTCATTTTCAATATCATCAAAACGATGCCCTATTGCATTGAGTAAACGCTCCCCGGCGAGTGTCGGTGATATGCTTCGAGTTGTTCTGGTTAACAAACGAATATCTAAATTTGCTTCTAGTGAACGAATAGCCTGACTCAAAGCTGACTGAGTCACACCTAACTGCGCAGCAGCACGCGTAAAACTTCCCGTTCTTGCCACAATGACAAAATAGTTCAATTCATTGAGGTTTTGTTTGATCATCCACCAGCCTATTAATAAGTATTACTAATAAAGCATATTAGTATTCATTAGCTAGTCTATTCAACCTATGTCTGAAAAAATACTCCATCACATTTAACTGTATGGACTAGCATGACAAATTACTCAACCTATCAAGATGATCAGCCTATCGAACAGCAAGCTAATTGGAGTGGGGTTTTTGCGATGACATTATGTATTTTCGCCTTAATAGCCTGCGAGTTTATGCCTGTAAGCTTATTAACACCTATGGCTGAAGATTTATCAATTAGTAAAGGCATGGTTGGTCAGGGGTTAGCAATATCGGGCTTTTTTGCGGTGATCACGAGTCTATTCATGAGTCCTTTATTTGCTAAAAGTGACCGAAAGACCTTACTAGTCGCTCTGACCTTTATAATGCTACTGTCAACTTTAACAATCTCTGTAGCTGATAGTTACACTGTTTATATGCTTGGTCGTGCATTAATCGGCTTAGTCATAGGTGGCTATTGGTCACTTTCAACTGCTTCTGCAATGCGCTTAGTTCCCGAGGAAAAAGTGCCTAAAGCACTGGCAGTATTTAATGGTGGTAATGGTCTTGCCATGATAATTGCAGCACCACTTGGCAGTTATTTAGGCAGTGTTCTTGGCTGGCGAGGCGCGTTTATGTGTTTAGTGCCATTTATCGCTATTGCTGTATTTTGGCAATGGCAGGCTTTGCCTAGCATGCCAGCTCAGCAGCAATCAAAAGGACCTTTTTCTGCATTTAAGTTATTTAAAAAGCCACTCGTCCGTTTTGGTATGCTAGCTGTCGCGCTGCTATTTATGGGGCAATTTACTTTATTTACCTATGTAAGGCCCTTTTTAGAGTCAGCGTTTCAAGCCACCAGCCAACAAGTCTCTATGGTGTTATTTGTTATTGGTTTTGCAGGCTTTATTGGCACCTTATTGATCAGCAAGGTGATAAAACTCAGTTTAGCGTTTGCATTAATAGCAGCTCCTGCGGTTATGGCTTTAATTGCATTTTGTTTAGCTAATCAAATATCCCTTTTTAACATCAACATCGTATTACTTGGATTATGGGGGTTAATTGCAACTGCAGCGCCTGTTGCTTGGTGGAGCTGGGTAGCTCGTGCTTTACCAAAAGATGCTGAAGTTGCAGGAGGATTGATGGTAGCAATTATTCAGTTTTCGATAGCGCTAGGCTCAACATTCGGCGGCATATTATTCGATGTTTATGACTACCCTATTACCTTCTTTGTTAGCGCAGCTATCTTATTTTTTGCAGCTATTGCCAGCTATTTCACTATAAAAACACCCTAAAAAGCCATTAGGTAGCTCATACTTGGGCTACCTAATGTTCATTTTAAGCACCTAAAAATACATTCGACACTTTTAGGCAATAAATCGACTGTTCTAATATAACGCCAAACTGCACAAATAACCGACAATAACCTCATCAAAGCTGCATTGTGAAAACAAATTGCAGTCCCTGTTAAGCAAAAAATAGGAGAGTGTTATGACAACCTCAACTGATAATTTTTACCAAAGCGATGCTGTTAACTTTGAAAAAGTAATTTTCAAAAACCAATTACAAATGAATGTAGTCGGTAATCTTTTTACACCTAAAAATGCAGAGAAAGGTGCGAACCTTCCAGCACTTGTAATTGGTCATCCTATGGGTGCGGTAAAAGAGCAAAGTGCTACTTTATATGCAACTAAACTTGCAGAGCTAGGCTTTGTAACTTTGGCAGTTGATCTTAGCTTCTGGGGCGAAAGTGACGGCGAACCACGTAATACTGTACTACCTGATTTATACGC
>VAOY01018957.1_pt1 | contig 19613 bp, 17 predicted proteins | sample 3393881 | NCBI WGS metagenome assembly VAOY01 (sample SAMN08290430, study PRJNA428436) | hydrothermal vent metagenome | isolation source: Deep-sea hydrothermal vent chimney | place: Indian Ocean: Southwest Indian Ridge
TCGGATCAACCACTGCTGTAAGCGCATTTTCAGACATTGGTATTGCTTTTCTTTTATTTTTAGTCGGTATTAATTTAAATCCCCGCCACATAAAAGAAATAGGAACAGTTGCATTACTCAGTGCTGTAGGACACAGTTTTCTTTCAACCCTTCTCGGATATTTTATAGGTATTTATTTTGGTTTTTCACCTCTTCAGGCCTTAATTATGGGAGCCGCCCTAACTTTCAGTTCCACAATTATCATTACTAAAATTCTTAGTGATATGCATGATTTAGAAACAATGTATGGGAAAATTGCCAGCGGATTTCTAATTATTCAGGATTTATTAGCAATGTTTTTTCTAATTTTTCTATCCGCCGTAAGTAAAGGGGGAAATCTAGGCACTCTGATCCTCTCAACCAGTTTAAGAGGATTTGGACTAATTTGTCTCTTAATAGCTTTCAGTTGGATTATTTTGCCAAAAATTATTTCAGCCGTTGCTAAATCACAAGAACTTTTAATGTTATTTTCCATTTCCTGGTGTCTAATAATAGCCTCTATTTTTTATTTTCTCAATTTCTCAATTGAAATTGGTGCCCTCTTCGCAGGTATCACCCTATCAGTCTCACCATATCGCTATGAAATTAGTTCAAAAATTAAAGCACTAAGAGATTTTTTCGTAATGCTTTACTTTGTTTTCATCGGAGCAAATATGAATTTTAATGATTTAGGACACTTAATCTACCCTATAATCATTTTTTCAATTTTTGTATTGATTATCGGACCTTTAATTACCATGTATATTATCGAAGCACTCGGTTATCCAAAAAAAGCAGCTTTTCAGGTGGGACTCAGCATTGCCCAAGTTAGTGAATTTTCTCTAATTGTAGGAGCTTTTGCAGTTGAATATAAACTTTTACCCGGTTCTCTACTTTCTATGATTACACTAATTTTATTACTCACAACAATTGCTTCAGCATATTTAATGCAACATAGTAACTGGGTTTATGACAAATTCGGCCAATATTTACCAAGTCTACATACTAAATCACAAAAAGTAGATCTAGCAATTAAAAATAATGTGCATGATGTCATCCTATTGGGATATTCACATTTTGGTGAAGAATTGATTGATACCCTAAAAAAAATTAGTACAAAATTATTAATTGTTGATTATGATCCACATATCATCACATCTCTCCAACATAAAAAACTACCAGTAATTTATGGGGATATTTCCAATTCAATTACCCAAGAAGAAATCAATCTTGATAAATCTAAACTTATCATTTCTACTATTAAAGATTTTACTACAAATCTAATGTTAATTCATCAAGTTAGAAAAACAAATTCTAATAGCATTATTCTAGTATTAGCTAATCAAACAGATGAGGCTTTAAAATTATATGAAAAAGGAGCTAATTATGTAATTATCCCAAACTTAATCGGAGCTGCACATACTGCAACCCTTATTTCAGAAATCGGACTGAATTTAGAAAAATTCTCTCTTGAAAAAAAGAAACATATCAATACACTCTTAATCAAGCATCAAATCGGCTAATTAAGAATTATGGAAAAAATTGAACCCTACCATCAACATAAAATCCCTCAATGGATTATGAATATTCGATTACACATGGAAACTGCTTTTTCTCCATGGAATATAAAAAAACCAACTTTTTCAGAGAAAATACGTCGTAGTATAATTTTCTTCCTATGCGCCTTAATAACCTCATTTTTACCACACGGAAATCTCCTTTATAACGGATTAGCAATTATCAGTATTTGGATTATTCTTGCATTTATATCTAAAAAAATTCCTTATTGGATCCCACTACTCTTTATTATGCTTAATATCGGATGGCTTTATTACATAATGCAGCTATTCATGCCTTATTATTAATTTTTCTAATAATTAATAAACCAGTCCCCACAGCAAGATTTTCCATTATCAAATCTGTCCGTTGTGAAACATAATCTACAAAACCTTTCAATTGTTCGGAATGACTTTCTATATTATCTGCAATTATCATTCCCCCATTTCTAATTTTATCCCAAACTTTCTGGAAATAGCTTAAATACTCTATTTTAGTTGCATCTAAAAACACCAAATCAAATTGATTTTCTTGAAACCATTTAGCTTTTACAAAAATTTCTGGAGCATGACCTTTAATCATGGTAATCACTGAATTTACACCAAATTTCTCAAAATTATTTTTAGCCTCTTCAAAACGATTTTGATGAGATTCAACACTATATAAATGTCCTTTAGTCTTTTTTAAAGCTTTGGCTATCCAAATACCAGAATATCCATTAGACATGCCGATTTCCAGCACTACCACATTTTTAACATTATTAATCGTTCTATATAAAAATTCAGCTGTTTTTCTAGAAATATTCCAATATTTTTCTCTATTTTGCTCCATATCTCTTAACCACATTTCTTCTTGTTTTGAAAAAATCTCCATTTTTTTAATTAAAAACAAACATATTCTATCAAAATTAGTATTTTATACTCAATATATCTTATACTACAATGGTACTTTTATTATTTTCTTTAATGAAATCAAAATCCCTAATCAATATCGGTAATATAATTCTATTCATCGCTACCCTATTTCTCTATCTTAAATTTCCAAACTTCAATTGGCCACTACTTATTATCACCCTTGTATTCGGATTTATTTCTTATAATAACAAACTCAGCGGCTTATTACTAATAATTTTTCTAACTCTCTTCGGAGAATTTTCCCGTCTTAATTTCTTAGGCCGCAGTCTACTCCTCAGTGATTTATTAATTGCTGAATTTCTAATAATCTTCTTCTACCATCAACAATTCCGTTTCAAATTAAATAAAAAATCTCGCAAACTTTATCGACTACAATTATTTTTCTTAACTATCGCCGGTATCTCCCTTCTACTTAGTTTATTCTCTTTTTCATTCAGAGAAATTCTTCCCGGACTAGAATATTTTATTCGCTTAATTGAATATACATTACTTTTTCCCATCACTATCAGTATCATCAGATCCAGCCACAATCCTGCAAAAACCCGAAATATCATCTTAAATAGTATCCTATTTATTACAGCCTTATTAGCTATCATTGGATTTATTCAATTAATCACTTTTCCAAATTTAAAAGAACTTGCCGACAATCTTGGTTATGATCCTCATATGAATCGGCTTTTTTCAACATGGCTTGATCCCAATCTTCTTGGAGGTTTATTTGCTTTTATTCTAACTTTTTTTCTGGCTATTTGGTTTTATCAACGAAAAAGTTTTCTAAAAAAAATACTAACAGCGATTGCATTAATAGTTATTGCAATCGCTCTCTTTCTAACTTATTCACGCTCTGCTTATCTAGCTTTCGCAGTTGGCATTTTATTAATCGGTTTAATTAAATCTCCACGTCTTTTAATAATAATATTAATGATAAGTGTCATTGGTATTAGTTTTTCTAAACGTGCACAACATAGATTAGATAACTTTTATAACACAGCCAATTCTATTATTTTTAATATCCCCGACAACACAGATCCTACCGCACAATTTCGTCTCCAAAATTGGCAACAAACTATCTTTTTAATTAAGCAAAAACCATTACTTGGACAAGGTTACAATAATTTAAGTCTAGTCAAAGCAAAAGCCGAATTTATTCAAAATACAGCTGTTCATTCAGCCAGCGGTTCTGATTCCAGCATATTAACTATTTTAGCCACCACTGGAATTTTAGGATTAATTCCTTATTTATTAATTTTTATTTCTATCATCATAACCGGCTGGAAAAATTTTAAAACAAGCTCCAAAAGACTCAAAAAAGGATATGGATTAGCAATAACACTGGCACTCACAACTCTCTTAATTCACTCAAATTTTGTTAATTCCTTATTATTTCCTGAAATTATGACTTATCTGTGGATAAGCACAGCTTTATTTTACAGCCTACTTTAAATCAAACTATTTTATAGACGTAATCACATTAAACATCCCTGTTTTTGAATCCTGTACAAAAACTACAACTTCAATCACTTTTCCATTTTTAGTCAATGTAATTAACACCTTTCCACTTTCTAATCGCTCAACTTTAAACAAATTATTCTGATTTATTGTTGATAATTTATCAGCAAAACCTTTTTTAATTAAACTATCCACAAAACCACTATCTAGATTTCCATTAATTTTAGTTATTTTTTTTAAATTCGTAGTCAAAGGAGTTAAAGTAGTTAAAGTTAAATTATTTAATGAAATAGGCAATTGCAATGGCTTAGACAACACAATACTCTTCGGTACAATACCCACTGGCTGTACAGGATGTGTCAATTTTACACTAGAATCTATATTTTGTGCTAATGGTACAGAAAAACCTGTAACAACTTTATTATTTTTAGTCATTACATGATTATCAATATTAATCGGCATAACCTGTTTAACCTTTTGAGACTTAACATTATCATCACTAAAGGGAATACCAGCATCTAACAAAGGCGAGGATTGTATAGTCGTATTTACAATTTTTCCAGAATTTTCTATCGGTAGCATCTTATTTAGAGAAAAAATACTATTAATCACAGACCTATTCATATCTCCAAAAACCAATGGTTGTGGAATATATTTTGGAACAACAACATTTGAAGACACAATAGGGATTTTCACCGGTTCAATCTTAGGTTGAGAAAGATGTAAGTCTGAATTATTGTGTATATTTGAAGACTTGGTGGAACTTGGAATATGAACAAGTGGAGTAGTCGTTATTGTTACTACAGCCCGTGCTATTTTTTCATGTAATAATTCTTGTGGAGGCATTACCGAAGCACCAGCAAAAGTGACCAATTGATCTGACTGCACATTTTTATTGTCTAAATTTATCTGATTATTATTATCTTTTAACACACCCGATTCCTTGTTTTGTACCGTATTATTTTGAACTGGAATATATTGATTTGAAGGGATCAACAATTTTAAATTATTAAAATTAAATGCAGCAACAGTAAGAATAACTAAACTAAAACCTCCTGCTACAATATATTTTAAACCAGACCATGTTCTATCAAAACCCGTTGAAGCTTTCTGATTTTTCATCAAAGCTTTATCTAAAATCTGATTTCTTAACACCAGTTTAAAATTAGAATCTATCAGAATTTTTTCCGATTTTTTATCTTGAGCTAATCTAACTACTATTTTTTCAAAATATTTTCCTCCTAAATTCGACATATCAATGATTATTTTCAATTAATTGTTTAAGTTTACGTAAAGCTCTATATAACTTCACCCCTATATTATTCGCCGTAATCCCCATTATATGGGCAAGTTCAATATTTGATACCTCCTCAAAATACTTTAATATGATAATTTCACGATCTTCATATTTTAATTGAGCAAGTAATTTCATTAATTCAGATTGTTCCATCAAATCACCCACTTGTTCCATTACTTTTACCTTCTCATCCTTTAAATTATGCATTTTTTCAATATCAATGTCATATCCCCTACGAGTTCTTTCACGATACCATTTCAAAACATTATTATGAGCAATCTTATAAAGCCATGCGGAAAAGGCATAACCTCTAAATTCATACTTTTCTAAATGCTCCAAAGCATCAAAAAAAGTCTGACTAACCAAATCCTGTGTTTGCTCTTTATCATGTACCCTTCTAAATATATATTTATATATTTGTTCAATATATTTATCATATAAAACCGCAAACTCTTGAGAGTTTTTTTTGGCTGCTGCTACCAACTTCCTATCTTGTTCTACATTACCTTCCATAATTCTTTAATTGAGTCGGTATCATAAAATAATTATCACATTATGTCAAACGTCATTTTGCCTATTTTGACTAGGACTTTCCTACTTTAGTTAAGCTTTCTTCTAAGAAGATATTACAACTTGATTTTCCGCCTTTATCAACATAAGCTAGATCCAGAATTTAAATAGTCCAATTATGTTTGAAGAACTACTTAAAAATCCAGATGCCGCTGGACAAATCATCGGTGCCGTAATTGGGGTTATCGGACTTTTTATTGGAACCTTTATCAGCATAATTATTACTTTAATCATGCGCTCATTAGATATTAAAAGAGAAAAAAGAAATGAACAAACTATGTTGGAAAGACAAAAAAAAGAAAAAGAATTCAATCTTAAACAAGAAATTTACTCCCATTTTATTTCTGAACTAGCTACTCTTGAAAATTTTATTTCCAAACAAGGAATCAGTTCCAATAATCCTGACAATTTTGAAAAATTCGATCATGAATGGACTAAAATTGAAATTAAAGTTGACCTTATTGCCAATCAAAAAGTCTATAATCTTAAAGAAGAAATGCAGGAAGAATTATTTGAATTAGCCAGAAAAAAATTTGCCAGCAAAGAAAACATTAAACTACAACTTTCTTCAGATTATATGAACGCACGACAAAAACTTCTCGAAGCAATTCGTGAAGATATGGGAATTTTCCAAAAATAATGAAAAAATTTAAACTTAAATCCTTAATTATTATAATAGGGCTATTATTGGCCTCAACAACTGCATTTGCCCAAAATAACACTACTACTTCCAAGAAAACAATAGCACCTACATCCCCCGCCGCTTTAACTATTTATCCTATTAGAACTAATCCGACAATCCTTGACATACCCACAACTCCAATAACTAACACAAATATATCAGACACCACTACTACGCCACCATCAAACTCAAATACTACAAACATTACTACTACACCACCCCCAAACTCAAATATTACTACTACTAAAGATATAAATCCCACACAAGTAATAAATATATTACCACACTCCACCCAATCCTCTTCCACAACTGCAACTCCAAAAGCATGCCCCAGTACCCCTCCATTACAATCACAATCCAAAACAACATGTGCCGCCGCCACCGCCACCACAACTTTTTTACCAACTCCAATCCCATGGATACCACTAGGAGCCACAATTCTCGGTGTATTATTATTCTCCATAATTATGGTGTCTCTATTTAATTCCAGAAATCATACTTTATCACGCTTTGCCGCACGAGCTGAAAGCATCAATTATCAAAATAATCTAAATAAAAAATCCCTAGATACCTCCAGAAATATGTTCGATTTTTTAACTACCCAAATTGGTACTAACAAATTAGACCATAACTCATTCAATAAAATCGCCTCTCAACTAGAAATAATTGGTCCTCCTGAAATCCGCAAAATTATACCTAAACTTAAACAAGCTTTTTTAACCAATGACACTAAAAAACTAGCTGATCTCACTGCCCATTTTAAAAATTTACTCAAAAATCAAATCAAAAATTAATTTTTTGTCTGGAAATTTTTAGTCCCGATCTCGCTTTTTTTGTCTCTAAAATTTTCTCTTTAGCTCTTTTTGATCTTCTCTTTTTCTGTTTTCTTATCTTAAAATTTCTCTTTGCTTCAGTAGATTTTTCACCTAAAATTTTATTTTCAATCTTTTTAACTAATAACTTATAAGCCGAAAGCCTATTATTATAAAGCTCTCTATGTTTTTGCACTTTTACCTCCAACCCTGTCTTTAAATCTTTCAACCAAACGGTATTTGAAGTTTTATTAATTTTCTGCCCACCTTTTCCATGCCCACGTACAAATTTCTCTTCTATTAAACGGAAATCTACTCGCAACTGTTTAGCCTTCATTAATACATCCTCCGGTAAATAATTCCAAATTGGCATAAATTTCTAAAAATAATATCATTCAAAACCTACTATAACAGAAATAAAGAATGGTGGACCCCAAAAGCTACTAACTTTTGAACGAGCAAACTCGTCTGAACAAAATCCAAAGGCCCATATATAACATATATATTAACAATAAACTTCACAAAAACAAAATAATCTTTTATTATTCAAATAATTAACCAATACAAATATGAAAAAATTTATCTCTATTTTAATTTTAACTGCCACTTTAACATTCCCCCTATTCGCATCAGCTTTATCAACAACTCCGCCTTTTAGTGATGTCACTTCCACCAATCCAAATTTTATTGCCATCACAAAACTAAAAGATGAAGGCGTTATTAGTGGTTATCCAGATGGGACATTTAAGCCTAACCAAGCAGTTAACAGAGTTGAAGCTTTAAAAATGATTTTACTTGGAAGCGGTTTAAATAATTTTTCAAAGATTATTACACCAACTAATTTTTCAGATATTGATAAAACTCAGTGGTATATGCCATATCTCAGAGCAGCAGTTAGCAAAAATATTGTTTCTGGTTACCCTGACGGTTCCTTCAAACCAACCCAAACAGTGAATCTTGTAGAAAGTTTAAAAATGGTAATCAGAACAAATAAAATAAATCTCAACAAGATTATTGTTTCAAAAACTCTCTATGCCGACACTCCCATTAATCAGTGGTATACCAAATATATTCAATATGCTAAAAACCTAAACTTAATTGATGCAAATGCACAAAACAAAGTCTTTCCCGACCAATCAATGACCAGAGGAAAACTGGCTGAATTAATGTATCGTCAATTAGAAGTGAATACACTCAATAAACCTCCTACTTCAAACCAAAATCCAAATCAGAATTCAGATAAAAATACTGTAGTTTATCAAATAAATATTAAAAATAATACCTATTCAATAAAGAATTTATTGGTACCAATCGGCACCACGGTTAATTGGACCAATAACGATACAATAACTCATACTGTCATCTTTGATGATAGTACAATTGCTTCAAGCGGCAATATCAACGCTAATGGAGGAACTTTTCAAACCACATTCAATAAAGAAGGAACTTTCACCTATCAGTGCACACTGCATCCAAACATGAAAGGTGTCATTACTGTAAAACCGGTTAATCAAGTTCCGACTATTTAGACTTTGGACAAGATTCTACATTTAGATTAATAACATCTAAAAATCTATCTTTATCAGTACTAGGATCCCGAAGTACAATTGCGGCAGCTCGATTTTTATGTGAATTAGCAACACAATTATAATAATAATACTCAACTCCATTTAAAAAAGCTTGAGCTTGTGATTTAACACCTTTTTCTTCCAACAAATAAGTTAGACGATTATCTGTCACTCTTATTGCTACCACATTTTGATCGTTAATTGTTCGCAATTTACCAAGTGGCTGCCAAATACACCTAGGATTCTTTTTACTCTGTGGTTTTAATACCATACCAGAAAAATATTTACCTTTAGGAAACTGTTTAATATCAATCAAATATTTATATTTTCTCAACTGTTTAATTAATTCTGCAGACGTTGTAATTGCTGGCTCTCGCTCATTCGTCTTAAACATATTTCTATTATTTTTAACAGAATCAATAACTTTCGGCACAAATTGTTTTACACCATCATTAGTATGATGTTCTGATATAGATTTAATTTCACTTAAAACTGCAGGAATCTTAACCCCAATACCAACTCCAGCGCCAAAAACCCCCACAGCAATAAATAAACGTAAAATTCTACTCTTAAAATCTTCCCTCTTTTTAACAATTACAGGCATAATAGTATCTTTCACTGAGCTATCTATATCAGGGGTTTTCTTAGCTACTCGTTCACTCAAATGAGATATATCCATTTTAGTTTGAGGTAAATTCTCCTCATTATGATTAGGCATATTTTTTAAAATAAATTCTTCACTCTATATAACCTTATAGTAGTGATTTTTATTACACTAATTTAATAAATTAGTCAAGTAAGTGATGGACATACCATTTAATCACACTCCAATTACCATTTCGAGGAAGCAAAATATAAGCCCCACTCTGAACCTTGCAAAATGAATTAGCCTGACCCTTATTACTTATCCTCTCTATCCCTCTAATATTTTTAATATCCCCTTCACATTGTGTAACACCATCAGCATTAATATGAGTAGATTGTAATATATTTGCCGTAGAAAGAACATTTCCACCAATAATTTTAAAATTCTGAAACTTAAAATAATAACCAATTGCTTCCGGCAAACTTATATTTGTTTGCACTTTCTCCAAAATAATTTTCGCTAATTCTGTTAATTTTAAATCATTTCCAAAACCACCTTCCTGAGCCTTTTTCTGAATTGCCTGTAAAATCAGTTGTTGTCTTGCCGCTCGATCAAAATCACTTGAAGTATGCCTACTTCTAGCAATTCTCAATGCCTGCACACCATTTAAATGGTAATCTCCCGCCCGATAATATAAAGTACTCCACACCCCTCCATCATAAGTTTTATAAGTTGGATCAATCACCGGCTTATCAAGATGAACATCAATTCCTCCAAGCGCATTCACAATATCTATAAAAGAATACATATCCACCATGACAAATTTATCAATTTTATATCCAATAATATTGGTTATTGATCTTTCCAATTCCGCAATCCCATAACGTGAATAAATTGCATTAATTTTTCGATTATTATAATACAAATCACGCGGAATACTGATTAAAGTAATGTGCCTTTTACTAAAATTAATATTAGCAAACATTATAGTATCCACTAAGGAATCGTGAGTGCCCCCAAGTAAAATATTTAGTTGATTTTGATGTGAAACAGCAATATTCCCATATTTTGGGATATTCATTGATATCGTTAAAAGTTTTTTTTTAAGCCATTATTTATTTGATAATTTTCCAAATCAATTTCCTGATTATTTTCAATTAATTTCAAATGACCAGACGATTTTTCAACCGCTAATGAAAATTTAACTTGTCCATCACTTTTATCAATCAAATCATAAACAATTTTATTATTTTCCCCTCGTAAATTTCCAACTTTTAAATGCATCCGTTTAATCAAATCCTGAAAAGCTTGTTCTTTCATAATTTGTTCTAACTCACTTTTTTTAGCATCAAAAATTTTCTGTGTATTAGTTCTCAAATCCAAATTTTTCAAAACATTAAGTAAAGCAGTTTGTAAAGAAACTATATTATTATATTCCTGACCAGCTAGCACAAAAACAAAATTTGGTTTTTTGATTTCAATACTCAATACCACCTTATCATTTTGTTTTATTTCTTTATTATAACCACTCATTTTATTTTGATAAACATTATTAATAATTAGATTTTTTGCTTTTAAAAAATGCATTACATCCTCAGTATTCATCAATTTATTTAAATTAATTTCCTGATTTAACAAATCAGCTTGTTTAGATTTAACAATTTCTTCATTAGTTTTTAAATAATCGATTAAAACCGTATCATTTAATATTCCTAAATCTTTTTCTCCCAAAATACTCTGAACTTTCATATGACCAGATTGAAAATCAAGAATTAAACCAAATAGATTTATTCCAGTATTATTTGTAAATTTTACATTAATTAATTTATCTGTATTAATTTTTTTACCCCATTGCAAACCCGCTTGTATCAAAATTGAATTAAATTCATTAGTAGAATTATTTTGTAGTTCCGTTAACCATTTGTTAGCCTTATTTCGATTTTGTTGAAAATTTTGATTTTTTTGATATTGTTCCAAAAAAGCATAAATACCTTGACTAGCAGAAGATGCTTTTTTCTCACCAGTTAGTTGATCACCGTTTTGTTTATTTACAAAATAATCATGTTTCGGCAACAATAAGAAACCTCTAATTTCATTTAAATCATTAGCAAATTTATGTATATTCCCAGTTACATTTCCAATTTCATCTACCACCCCACGATTATATTTATCCACTCTATTTACAATATTGCTTATTGAAAATATCACAGTAGTATCAGCTAAAAGTAATATAAGTACAAGTGTACCTACTAATATTTTCCACCAATTATTACCTTTCTGTTTTCGTATTTTAAACACATTATATATTTATATATCCCGCTTATCATAATCAGCACTAGATGGATAGGCAAGACTAAAAATACATAAGCTCATAAGAGAAATCAAAGATAAACACCCTATTCCTAAACTCTAGGAATATATTATCCACTTCATCTTTAATAGCATTATTTATTACCTCAGTATAATTTAAAATTGACATCTTATTAATTTGCAAACAACGAATTTCATGAACCAATTTAATATTCACAGCATTCATCACATTCAACATAATATTTCGTGATACAGTAAGCCTAAAATAGGCTAACCATTTCACAAACATAATCAGTCTCACACTAAATTAAATAATATATGTGAACAAATACATAAATTTTTTATAATTGAGTATATTTTCACAAAACAATATCTTTGGTGGAGATGCCGGGAATCGAACCCGGGTCCATAAATGCGATCTACAAACCTCTACAATCATAGTCACTTTTAAATACTGTCAAAAAAATAGAAATGTGACCAAAAACTTCTTTAACCAAAATTATGGTAATACTTTTCTTTTGTCATAATTTTAAAGACCCTAAAAAAAAGCCCTGCTAATAACATTCATTCCGTTCAGCAGAAATCAACGGATGAACGACTTTAGAGTTTATGTCTAAAGATTTAAAAAACACTTTGACTAAGCAAAAGCCATTGCTGGTGCTTGTTCAGCCATGATAGCGTTTTTTAGTTTTGCAATAGAGTTTGCATTTAAAACTATACCGACGGATCTAACGGGAGACGGTACAATCCCGTGATTGCCATTTGTAAAAGAACATTAATGTCGAATGCCAATACATCCCCAAGATATTAATTATACACTCCCAAAAACCAAATCAAAAGATGATATTTTATATTATGATTTAAACAAATCATCCCTTAATTTATCCTGAAAATTCAAAATGGTTTTTCGCATCATCCCAAATATCGTCATTTCATTAATACAATTTTGCCAGTTTACAACCATATCTTTATTATCCATAAATATCAACTTAACTTTAATTCCAGCCTCCACCCTAATAACAGAATCAAAAAGTGCTTCATCCAGCCTTTTATTAAATATAATTATACATATCAAAAATCGCTAATACTTTAATATATTCAATCGAGAAGATCTTAAAGCATCATCAAAACCATTGGTTTTATTAATATTTAATACAGTTTGAGCAAACTTTAGCTAATATTTCAGCATGTATATTCCATTCCCCAACCAAATGTATAAAATCTTGATTAATCAAGAATTTGTTATCGTGAAACCCTTTCTACATATTCACCTGTAGAAGTATTAACCCTAACTATATCACCTTTTTTAATAAATAACGGTACATTTATTTTCACTCCAGTTTCAATTGTAATCTGTTTAGAACCACCTGTAGCAGTATCACCTTTATTCCCTGGTGGAGCCTCAATAACTTCAAAATCAATTTTAGGAGGAAGTTGAATAGTAAAAGGCATATCATCAATATACACTGCAATCACATCACTACCCTCAACCATATATCTAAATATATCTCCGATATTATCCAATGAAATTGAGAATTGTTCATAATTAGTATTATCCATCAAAGTGATATCGGAACCATCATTGAAAAGATACTGACATTTACGATATTCCACATTAGCGGGTTCGATAGTTTCACTAGACCGAAAAGACACCTCAACAATTTTCCCTGATTTAGCATTTTTCAATTTAGTTCTAGTAAAAGCGGACCCCTTCCCTGGATTCACAAATTGATAACTAATAATAATACAGGTTTCACCATTATATTTAATCGCAGCTCCTTTTGTAAAATCTGAAGTTAGCATAAATAAATCGCATTATTGCTCTACATCCGCCCAAGTTTAACCATCTATTTATATCGAATCAAGACTAATTCTAAATTTTTTATAAATCTCGATAAGGTATCGGTAAAATATTTTCAATATTATTTTCCCCAAGTAATAACATTATTAATCTATCTACTCCCAAAGCATTGCCACCGGCTGGCGGCATTCCTATTTGCAATGCAGCAATAAATTTTGGATCAATATCATAAGTATCTTTACCAATCTTCTGTCTTAATATTTTCTCTTCTTCCAATCTTTTTTGCTGTTCTATTGGATCATTTAACTCACTAAAAGCATTACAAAGTTCCATCCCACTAATATAAACTTCAAATCTTTCTGCAAATTTAGGATTAGCCTCAGAGGTCTTAGATAAGGCTGCCATCGAAATCGGATAATCAAAAATTATCACTGGTTTTTCCATCCCCAACTGTGGTTCTATCTGATTTAAAAATATTTCAAAAAATTTTTCTTGATCATTTTCAGGCATTTGAACTCCAGCATATTTTTTAAAAACATCAGTCACTGAAATTCTATCCCATTTTACAATCATATTAATTTCTTTTCCATGATACTTCAAAACTTCATTACCTCTATTAAAAATCTTAAATAAATATTTAACCAACTCTTCAGTATCATCCATAATATCCAAATAACTTGCATAAGCTCTATACCATTCAAGTAAAGTAAATTCTGGATTATGCCGCTCAGAAAAACTCTCTTTATTTCTAAATGCTTTACCAATCTGAAAAATTTTCTCAAAACCTCCAACCAAATACTTTTTCAGCGCATATTCTGGAGAACTAATTAAATACAAATCATCTTCTATTTTCTTTCCTTCATAACAACCTAAAAACTGTGTCTTAAACAAATCTAAATAAGGTTCTTGCCCAGGATATTTAACTAATTCAGGCGTATCAATTTCCAAAAAACCACGACCTAAAAAAAAACTTCTAATCTCATTTATAATTAATGCTCGGTTTTGTAACTTTTCTTTTAAATTTTCATCAACAATCATTTTTAAAAAATTCGGAGAACTAGAAGTAATAAAAAAATCTGTACAATTTACCAATATTTGCCACTCCCCCACCTGTTGAATTCCGACAGATAATTTTTCAACCATAACCTTTATAATATCCCCAATATTCGGTAAATCATCACTCAAAACAACAATCCTCCCGCTATCATCCTGCAAAATATATCCATTTTCTCGATTATTAAATTCTGGAATCATACCTTCACCATCCAAAATCCCAATTACCCGTCCAGCCACAATACCCTTTGTTTTCTGATTAGAAGAAATCTCTATCACCATCATATTTCTATATAATCTACCCAAAAAAGTTTTCATAAATCATAACTATGATACTCAAATATAAACATCATTTCCTTAAAACCCAAAAACTTTTCCACAAATTAAAATTTAATAACAAAGTTTTCCACTAAAACAATCTACTTTTCCACATATGATAAAGAGTTTTAAACAGAGTTTTCCACATAAATAGACTTGCTATAGACCTCAATCACTGTTTATTTATATCATCTAAAAGATAATATCTAGAACTTTTCATTAATTACCCTAGCCTTTTTAGTGACTCTTTTAATCCCTCAATCCATTGTAATCCTAAATCCTTTAATTTAATTTTCAACTTATTACCTGAAATAAGCCAATTAGAATTGAAATCCAATAAATTTATAACATATTCAGGTTTAACCAAATTAGACATATGTAAAATTACCTCTTTTTCATTCCCCAGATAAACAGTTTCAGTTTTAATCCCAACAATACCTGCTTTTTTAGCTAGAATCTTTAATTCAATCACTTTAAAGAAATTAACCACTTCAACTGGTAACGCTCCATACTCTTCCAAAATTTCTTCTTTTAAACTAGTTAAATTTTCCAAATTTCCAGCAGATGATAATTTTTGATAAACAGTAATTTTTTCCTTAGTATTCACTATATAATGATCTGGAATAAATGCTGAAATCGGAATTTCTACCATTACCTCTTCAGCTTCTTCCTGCCTCATGACACGCCCCGCCTTCAAATCTTCCACAGCTTTATTTAACATACGAATAAAATAAGAAACACCAATCACATTAATCACTCCATGTTGTTTCGCACCTAAAATATCTCCAGCTCCACGAATTTCTAAATCTTTCATCGCAATTTGAAATCCACTCCCCAATTCTGAAGCTTCAACAATCGCTTTTAAGCGCTTCTTAGCATCTAATTTCAATCTTTGTCCATGATATAAAAAATAAGCATAAGCCTGCTTTTTACCACGCCCAACGCGCCCTCTTAATTGATATAATTGAGATAAACCAAATTTCTCAGCATTATTCACAATTAAAGTATTGGCATTAGCTAAATCAATTCCATTTTCAATAATTGTGGAAGAAACTAAAACATCAAATTTTCCATCTTTAAATCTCACAATTCTCTCTTCCAAATCCCCACTTCCCAATTGCCCATGTGCAACTTCAAAACTAGCCTCCGGAACCAAATTTCTCAATTTTTCAGCTAAAGACTCAATAGTTTGCACCCTATTATGCAAAAAATAAACCTGCCCACCACGCGCCTTCTCTCTTAAAATAGCTTCACGTATCAATCCTAAAGAAAAACGACGCACCTCCGTAATTACAGGCAATCTCCCAGGTGGAGGAGTAGAAATAATAGAAATATCCCTAAGTTTATTCAACGCGATATTAAGAGTCCTTGGAATTGGAGTAGCTGTTAATGTTAAAAAATCAACATTTGATTTTAACTGCTTAAACACTTCTTTTTGTTTAACACCAAATCTTTGTTCCTCATCAACAATCACCAATCCTAAATCTTTAAATTTAATATCTGCCTGCAACAAACGATGAGTGCCAATCACAACATCCACCTCCCCAGACTCAAGCTTCTGAACAGTTTTCTTTTGCTCAGACGAAGTTCTAAAACGAGAAAGCATTTCCACTTGAATTCCAAATGGATCCATTCTTTTTTTAAAAGAACGATAATGTTGATCTGATAAAATGGTAATCGGTGAAATCACAACCACTTGTTTTCCGCTTCTAACAGCTTTAAAAGCAGCCCTCATCGCAACTTCAGTTTTTCCAAACCCAACATCTCCACAAATTAATCTATCCATCGAGATTGCTTTTTCCATATCTTGTTTAACATCAAGAATAGATTGCAACTGACCGGGGGTTTCTTCATATCCAAAAGATTTTTCAAAAGCCACCTGTTCTTTATCATCATGCCTACAGGCAAAACCAATAGAATTTTTCCTTTCAGCATATAAAAGAAGTAATTCTCTAGCAATCACCTCGGTTTCTTTCTTAATTTTATTAGTAATATTGTCCCATTCCGCTGATCCCAACCGAGTTAATTTAGGTGGATTCTCATTGGCTCCAATAAATTTATTGACCTTATCAGCCTGATCAATCGGTACAAATAATTTATCATTTTCAGCATAACCTATTTTTAGATATTCCTTAGTAACTCCATCAATAACCATTTGCTCCAATCCTAAAAAAACACCTATTCCATGATTAGAATGAACCACATAATCATAGATTTTCAAACTAGACACAAAATCTAAATAAACTTTCTGATTCAATCTCTTTTTACCTTCTTCTTTAAGAGAAGACACTTCTTTATCCGAAATCAATATTAATTTCAACTCTGGATTTTGAAAAGCATGTGGAGGCAAGTCATATTTATCCAACTTAATTAAAAACACTTTAAAATGCCCATATCCAAACTGCGATAAATCCTCATTAAAAGTAATATTATTTTCCACAAACAAATTTTTAATTTTCTCTTTATGTTTAGTAAAAAAGATAATTTTCCAATGATTACTAATTTTGTCTTTCAAATCATGAATTAAATCATAATCCCCACGATATTTTAAAACAGATAAATAATGTGCATGTAAATGAGATTCTTCTTCATCATTAAAACTTACAAAACTAAGTGTTTTATTTCGACTATAAACCTCATTAAAAGAAGCATTCCACTCTTCAAAAAAATCATCATAAACATCTAATTCATCCTCAATTATCAAATCATTCCTATTAAATAAATCAACCAAACTAAATTGAGATTCTTGAAAATTAATAGGCCAAATATTTAACTCTTTAATAACTTTTATTTTCTCCTTCAATTCACTTTCCTGATTAAAAATTTCAATTTTCTCAATCTTATCAAAACCAATATCTAATCTCACAGGATTAGTATAATTAACAGGGAAAATAGTTAAATTATCACCATTTCTAAGATAAGAACCTTTTTTTAAAAAAATATCATCAGAAAGCTCATAACCTAAAGCAATTAAATTCTCATATATATTCATTAAATTCACAGATTTCCCTTGTTGAATTTTTAAAAAATTCCTTTCAAATTCAATCCAATCAGGCCCCCTTTTTAAAAGCTCAAAATAAGGAATAACTAAAATTTTCTTCTCTTTATTTTTAATTAAAGCCAACAATTCAATTAGTTTTAACCTTTGTTCCCTAACCATCTTTGATGAAAGAATATTAGTAGATATTTTTGAACTAAATTTATAAATATTAAAATCAGTCCATTGTAATAAAGAATTATAAACCTGATCTTGTTCTTGAGGATTATTCACAATCCAAATTCCACCAACTACACCTTTCATATCTCGATAAATATCGGCAAAAACAAAAGCTTTAGCACAATAATTAGAAATCCCTGAAATAGAAAAATTTCTCTTTTTATTGGCCAAATCCAAAACTCTGTCATTCAATACAGTGGGGAAAAACCGAATCAAATTACTAAGGTCTGACATTAGAAAAACCTGTTAAGTACACATCCTACTTAAATAGGACAAGATATATCTTTTACGAAATTTTGATTAAAAAATCAAGACTTTTTACACTTTTATTATATCACAAATCATTAAACCTCCAAAATTATAATTTTTTATTATCTTAAACATATTCAACGTAAATGGCTTAAAATAATTAAATTTTCAAAGGCATTATAATATAAGTATAATTTCTCTCCTCAGCTTTAGCGGACATAATAACCGCTGGTGCTAATTTATTTTCCAATTCAATTATAATTTCATCGGCCATTATAAAATTCAACACATCCAGTAAATATTGTGAATTTAAAGCTATTTTATTATTTTCCCCTTCCACCTCTCCATTAATTTCCGCCTTTTCCTCACCAACTTTAGTTTCATCGGTTGCAATAACCATTTTCCCATCATTGGTCACAGAAATTTTAATATTATTATTATTTTCTCTAGCAAACAGCCCAACCCTCCTTACAACTAAAGATAATTCATCAGTTTTAATTTTTATTTTAGTTTTACTGGATTTAGGAATTATTTTTTCATATTCAGGAAATTTACCCTCTATTAAACGTGAAATCATTTTAGTATCTCCAACTAAAAACAGAATTTGATTTTTAGAAAAAGTCATTTCAATCTCTTCAACATCAGATTTACCTAATATTTTTCCAAGTTCACTCACGGTTTTAGAAGGAACAATGGACTGCAGGCTAATATCAGCTTTTTCATTCAATTTTAATTTTTTCTCTGCCAAGCGATAACTATCGGTAGATACCATTTTCAACTCCCCTTTATTTATATCAAATAAAACACCTGAAAGAACGGGTCTGACGGTATTAGAAGCCGCTGCAAAAACAGTTTGATTAATAGCCAAATCAAACTGTTTTTTTGAAACTTTTACAACAATATCGCGATTTACCTTGGGAAACATGGGGAACTCCTCAGCCACTAAGCCTTTTATTTTTGTTTGAGAAGATGCTGATTTAATTGAAAGATTATTTGAATCATCACTACTCAGCTCCAAATCCTCGTTTTTTAAAAGAGCAATATAAGAAACCAGTAATTTAGCTGGAACAGTAATCGCGCCTTCAGCTTTTACATCAGCTGGAATAAAGGTTTGAATAGCAATTTCCAAATTGGTACCTGAAAAATAAAGTCTTCCACCTTCCGCAGAAAGCAACACATTGTTCAATATCGGGAGTGTAGAGTTTGGTGTAA
>VAOY01028006.1_pt1 | contig 19428 bp, 12 predicted proteins | sample 3393881 | NCBI WGS metagenome assembly VAOY01 (sample SAMN08290430, study PRJNA428436) | hydrothermal vent metagenome | isolation source: Deep-sea hydrothermal vent chimney | place: Indian Ocean: Southwest Indian Ridge
AGTCGGTAAAAATCTTAAAAAAGTAGGATTGTAGTGTAGAATTTGCATTGAATTCACACTTGCCAAGCTCAAATCCAATGCAAAATTCTCAAACTTCCGTTTTAACTATACTATGTTTCAATTAATTCCCGAGTTCAATCAGGCAACTTGTTGCCTGATTGAGCTCGATATCCAAAAAGTTTTTGAAAAAGCAGAGGGGGTTTGGGGGAGAGGAAAAAACTTTCTTCAAAAAGTTTTGTCTTCTCCCCCAATCTTTCTCCTTACTCTTCCGCTTACTCTTCCGCCGCCAGGGCTTTGAAATATCCGCTGACGCAATCCTGATATTCTGTCGGCACTTTTTCCTTTTGTTGATATTTAACCGTGAAATTCCGTATTTTCTGCTGTTTGACTTTTTCTTTACCGGCATTTATGCTCAAAACCAAAGCTATTCCGGCATTACGCAGGGCTCCGGCGATTTCCTGTTTGAGCTGTTTAATCTCAACTTCATTGCCTTTGGCCGGCAAATTTTTCAAGCGCGCCATTTTATTCAGGGCTTCGCGCAAATCACCGGTCGGCAATTGTCGTTTGCCCAGCTTTCTCAGCAAAGCCTCGGCGCGTTGCCGCAATTCGCCCCGGGTTCCAGTCAGGCGTTCCTTGATATCGGGATCCTGATCCGGGCTTACGCCGATCAATCCTTCGTTGCCGGTGCCGGATTGTTTGCCGCCGCCGGAGGCTCCGCCCTGGGCATCCCTGGAACTATCTTCGACTGTGCCTTTTTCGTAAGGAGATTGTGTTAAACGGGTCGGAGTTTTGCGTCCGCCTTTGCCGGTCGCGGTTTTTTCCACGAATTGTCCGGATGATTTGCCGGAACGCCCCTCGCCGGAACGCCCGCCGACTTCATTGCTGTTGGGCAATATGTTACCGGTTATTCCCTTGGCCTGCATACTGTCGATATTACCGTCACTTACGCCCCAACCCAGTCCTTCGTCACTGGAATAAGAGAATGAATTTGTCGAATCCTGCGTATCTTCGCCCATATCGTCTTCGCTTTCAATCAAATCTCCAATGATATCGGTCAATTCCGCGGGCAAATCGGTCAATGGAATATCCGGGGCTTCACCGCTTTCCTCGGCGTTCCATTTGACGGAATCTTTATTATCCGCCAGCCACCGGTCGAGGTTCGCGGCGACGGATACCGAACTGTCCATCGCGGTATTTTCAGCCAGTGTGGCGATCTCTTTAATCTTTTTCTTTGCCAGTGCTTCACCGGCTTTCTGCAGTTCCTCGTACATCTCCACAAATTCATCAGCCATCGCCGAATTGGAAAAATCCTGATTCTGTAGTTTAGACAAATCATTGAACGCCGCCTTGAAAAACTTCGACCAGTCCAGTTCGCGCGCCGCCAGTTTCCCGAGAAGTTTTTCTTCTCCATCACTCCAGTCTTCCGGGTCTTTTTTGTCAATTGCTTCAGTTTCAGTAATAATTTTTTTCTGTTCTTTCATGAATTCGTCAAGTTTGTCGCGAACGTCTTTAAGTTTGTCAAAAAATTCTTTTTGCTGTTCGTCTTCGGCAAGAAGTTCCTTCCGCTCCTTCTCCTTAATTTCCTTAGCCGCAATCACTCCCAGCAAAGCCTCTATCCGCTGGATAAGGATACTCTGGCTGCTGATAATTAGATTTATCTCCTGTTCCAGTTTTATTCGTCGCCGCTCTTTGACAAGCCCCCTGGCGTTATCAACTAATTGTTCCGCGTTATCGTCAACTATTTTCCGGATGCGCGCGGCAAAATCCTTTTTTAGTTTTTCTGCTTTGCCGGCGGCTGAAAGCAATAATTTTTTAACTTCGCGCTGCCAGTTTGCCAGGCGATAAATTTCCCAGCGTCTTATTCTTTTCGCCCGGATGGAAAGCCAGTTACGGATTTCCTGCTGTTTTTCTATAGTTTTGAACAGTAATTTATATATGCCGGCGTCAGCGCCCGGGGGCATGTTTTCTTTCAGCTTTTTAACTAAATCAACAAGGTGTATTGTCAGATTGGACTCACTGACTCCCATTTGGGCGGGAATCCGTGAATCAAGCGCCTGCAGCGAAATTTCCAGCACCGTATCCGCCGAACACATTTCCGGGCTCAGGGCCAGCACTACCGCTTCCCGGATTTTGCGAAGCGGCGACTGCCGGTAGTTGAACTGTTTGTAAACGCCTTTGCGCCCCTGGTTGGCGACTATTATGCGCAAGGCGCTCACCCCGTAATCATCTTCAGCGGCAATATACAAAACAATGCTTTGTCCCAGTCCGGCTTCAATATTGACCTGCCGGTTCATGAAGCGCGGCCGCGGCGGAGTGTCGCTTTCAGCGCGGAAGGCGCAACGCCAGATATCCGGATATTTGATTTTATTTTTTGTGATTGCCGCCCTGCCAAGCGTATCTTCAGTCAAATCAAATGAACAGGGCAAGGTGTGAGTTTTCGGGTCTTTGCCCCAGAACACTTCCGTTTTATCATCGGCGGAGTTTGCGGCGTTTATATTGATTCGAGAACCAACCGGAGCGTTGATCTCGTTTGTTCTGACGTCATAGGAAATACTTTTCAGCCGCGTATAGGCCGGCGGCGAAACCGTAACGGCAAACTTTTTAAACTTTGGTTTCGGGATGATTTCTATTTTAAATTTCCGCGTGGAATCATTGCCGGAGGAAATTTTATAGCTCATGCCGGCAATAATATTACTGATTACAAACCAGGACGCTCCCTTGCTGCTGCGCATCGGGTACAGTGTGGAAGCAGCGGAATTGGTCAGTAAAATCTGCAGATTATTGATCTTTTTACCCGCGCGGAAAGCCTTTGCCTTCACGGTCAGGCTCTGCCCGGCGGCAAGCCGCGCATCACCCGGTGAAACCTCGAACTGAGTGAAATTCAAAGCCGCCAGCTGGGTCCACGGATTCGCGAAACGCAAAGCCGCGTTATAGGCGTAGCGATGCAGTAAGACAATATATAAGGCCGTAATAACCAGGGCAATAACTAATATTTTCGCGATCCGCTGACAAGTTTTGTTTTTCCAGACGCCGGACAAGCTTAATTTTTCACAACGCGCGTCGGCGGAAGCTAGAAACAGTGATTGCAGGCCTTCGGAAATGCTTTTATCATCCCGGAAGCAAATCGCGTTAATCAGTGAATTATCTTTGATTTCATGTAAATCCTCCAGCTTCAATGCCGCCTGCCGGTCAGTTAAACGCGATTTATACAGGTCGCGGCCCAGCTTAAACAATAAAACTATGTTGCCGATGACGAAAATCACCAGTAATGAAAAACGTAATTCAGATGAAAAAGCGCTTAAGTTATCCAGGGCGAACAATATCGTAAGCACAAAAAGATCAGCCGCCGCGAGACGGCAAAAACTTTTAAACAAAGTCTGCCGGCGATTTATTCGCTTTAATTTATTTAAGCTTGCGGATAAATTTGAACCCATTGTCCTGATCCTTTTTAAAATCAATATTTAATTCAGTTCCCGGTTTTACTGCCCCGAGAGCTTTGACTAAAAACAAATTACGTATTTTTTCGCCGCCTTTTTGTTTGTGCCGTACCATGATATAGCGCCGGTTTATTTTCCATTTACCGCCGGCGAGGTGCCATGACCAGATATCCAGATGCCACATCCAGCCTCCCGGCGTATGTTTGCCGGAATGATAATATTTTTCACGCCGTTTATAAACCAGTGTCTTGCAGAATTTCGGGTTGCCGCTCAGCCCCAGAATCCAGCGTTCGCTGAAAAAATCATCCGCCAATGGAAATACTTTTTTCAGTTCGGCCAAAGCATCAGGCGGCAAAGTTTTTCCTCTCAATTCAGCTGGCGCCGCATCCGAAAGTCCGCCTAAAACATTGGCGTCGGTCAAAATATAAATATCGTAATCAGCCGCCAGCAAATCAGCAAAAACAATCCTGGAACCATTGATTTTGCCGAAACGAACGACTTCCCGCTCATTATCCAAAGCGGCCGCGCCCTGGATTTTACCGGCGTTCTGCAAGTTAATTGTAATCGGTTCGACTAAAGTCCGGCGATTGCCGAATTTAATCCTCAGCGGATAAACCAGATCGCTCATTTTTTCGCCGGTTTTACCCTTTATCTGCCGCGTCAAAAACAACTTGCGGAAACCTTTTCCGCTAAACCTGAAAGCTGTTGAAACAATATCACCCCGGACGACTTTGCCGTTGGCCAGGAGTATTTCGGTGGTGAAATTGATGAAGGGATAGCTGCCTTCGAGGTATATTTTGTCGATTTTACCGGCTTCCTTATAAATCCAGGGGCGGTTCATGCTTTGTTCCCGGATTATCTGGTTTATGGAAATAATGTCGCTCAACAAAATTTTCTGCTGATATTTTCCGCCAGTCGGGGTGATAGTCAAAGGGCGGCTGCCCATTAGTGAAAGTTTTCCCGAAACTTGTCTGCCGTTCGATAATTCAATTTCCACCATCTGCCGGCGCGCCGCGGAGATCGGCGGAAGCAGCAGCAAACTAAAAATAATTGTAAATAAAATTTTCATTTTTTTTATTTTTTTAAAACAAGTTAAATTTCCGCCGTAAATACCAGCCGCCCATCAATAGAACCAACACTGCGAAATAGAAAAACGGTGTTTCAAACAGCGGATACCATTCCCGTTCGACATCGTTTTTACGAATCGTGCGGATGATGTCGTCAACTAATTTAGTGCGCTCCGCACTGTCGTAAATTCTGCCCGCCGAGCAGAATTTCAGGAAATTTTCATCAACTGCCTTCAAATTACCGCCTTCATTTATTTCTTTGCCGGCAATAATCAAATTATAGCGCCTGGACAATATCCGTTTGCCGAGCGCCGCCCTGGTTTCCAGAATATAAGTTCCCGGGCGCAGATTAGCGAACCGGGCTTTGTAAAAAGCATCCGTCTTATTTAAGCTTTTTACCGCCAGGGCATTATCGGAATGCAGACGGTAGAGCGCGCTTTCCAGTTTAAAATCCGGTGATTTTAAAGTTTTACCGGAAAAATTAGTTTTCACGCTGACTTTCAAAGTCTCATTTTTCGGCAGCTTGGTTTTATTAAGCGCCACTTTTAACAAATCATCCTTGCCGCGGCCGGCGTAATTGATTAACTGCTCCCAGAAAACCCCGAAGTTGCGCCGGCGCTGCTTGCCGTGTCCCCACAAGTGCAGGGAATTGGTTAAAACCGCGATGACTTTGCCGCGCCCGTAAGGCAAAGCGACAACTAAAGGATATTTTTCCGCGGCTTCAACCGATAAAAGAACTTCCGCGCCTTCTTTGACCGACTCGACCAGGTTGACCCCTTCAAGCACCGCGCTTGTCTGCGCGCAGAGTTCCGCGATGCGGTCGGCGAAACGGCTGCGTTCCCGTTTATTTCCGGCTACTATCCTGAACCGCCCCGGCACAAAGGAAGTTCGCCGTGATTTTACCGGCATAAGCTGCGCCAGGGGCGTTCCCGCCGCGACTGAACCAAAGGATTTTTCGCCGCCGAGCATTACCAGCGTCCCCCCGTTGGCGACATATTGTTCCAGAACGCTTTCCTGTTCCGTGCTCAATAATCCGGATTGAGTTGCCGCCAGGACAAAAACGTCGACATCCTTCAGTGCTTTCGCCTTAGTCGGTATGCCGCCGTCGAACAGTGGATTTATCCGGGTTCCGATTTGATTGAATTTGTCTTTGCGCAGCCGGTAAACGGCCGAAAATTTGCGTCCGCTTGAGCGGAACTGGCGCACCAGTGGCCGAAAGCTGTTGGTCAGAACCGGGAAATAACAGACGGTGTAATTGTGTCCGCTGTTAACTTCGACGATCAATTCGCTTTTATTGTTCAAATAACTTGCTTCATCCGCCAGATGGTCCAGTCGTATTTTCACAATATACAGCCCGGGTTTGGTGAAACTGTATTTAAACGGCAGGTCAATTGTCCGGCCGGGCGACAGTTTCAAGCTTTGTTGTTTTACTTCTTTGCCGTCAACATAAAAAGTTATTCTGCTTTCCCTGCCGTCTTCATAGCCGCTCAAGCTTACGGGTATGGACAAGTCGAATTCCTCATTCGTGTACAGCTTGCGCGGGTAGGAAAAATCTTCTATCCGTAAATCCTTGACCGCGCTTAATTCCGAGCCGAATTTCACCGCGAAAACCGGGGCGCCGAGTTTATTGCCGGTGAACGCGGAATAATCCAGGCCGTCGGACAAAAGCACCACCGCCGCGGTTTCGGCCAGTCCCACATCCCGGTTGACGCAGTTAAACGCCTGTTCAAAATCCGTGCCGCCCCCCGCTCCGCGCATCTCCGGTACATCCCAGTCTTTTATCAATTCCGTTTTAGTGTTGAATGAATAAAAATGTTTGCGGCAGCCGCTGAAATCAACTCCCCTGAGTTTCTGCGCAAAATCAAGGGCCGCGCGGTAGCGCGTAATATTTCCCGGCATATCCCGTGTCGCCATCGAACCGGAGTCGTCAAGCAGGACAACGACATTCGAACGCTGCCGGTTTTGTTCGTTGACGGTTATGCCCGGACACAAGAGCATAAGGACAAGCACCATTATCACTGCCGCCCGGATGCCGGAAAGCAGATAACATTTCCATTCGGGCAAATCCATCCCGTGCTTGAGTGTGAAATACACCATCCCCAGAGCAAAAGCGCCACTCAGCAAAATCAACCAGACAGGAATTAATGGATAAAAATTAAACATTTTTTATCCCCCGTTTGAATTGTTTCCTGGTAATTTTTTTCAGCATTGCCTGATTGCCGCCGAGCATAAATTCAAGTCCCAGCAGTAACAGCATCAGCAATAAAAACCATCCGGTTAATTCACTGCCCTTGCGGAATTTTACGATTTGTGCGATGATGTCGCTGTTGACGTTCAACACTGTAAGCGGCGCGTTAAACCATTTCCGCAACTCGCTTTCTTCAGCCGTTGCGGTTTTGCTTTCCGCCGGCGCCGGATTAAATACCGCGGCCTGCAAATCGGCTCCCTCAAAAGTTAAAACGCCCGGTAGACGGGAATATTGCTTCGAGCCGCTTTTAAAAATACCATTTTCTCCGTTTGTGCTTGAAAAAACAATGTTTTTGCCCTCAAGTTCAACTTTTCCGCCGCAATAAGCGGAAATACTTTTTTCCTGTTTTCCCGCGGCGTAATTCACCAAAGCCACCATGGCGACCGGGTAGGATTTCAAGCCCGGCCAGTTTGAAAAATCACGGCGCAGTGCAAATCCCAGATTTATGTACCTGCCTTTACCCGCGTGTTGTTCGAGAATTAAAGGGCGCCCGGCAGCGGTCGTCGCTAAAATTTTCGCCGGGGACGGTTTGAAATCAACTAATTTACGCCAGCGGACAAGTTTTAGTTCCAGTAAGTAGTTAAGTTCACGCAAAGGAGCCTTGAATTTTAGTCCGCTGTCCCGAACCGGAATAATTTCAGCGCCAGTCGCGCGCAGCATCAATTTGTTTTGCCTGATGAGCGCGGCACAGTAACCGGCCTTGGTATCAGCCTGCGGCACGGTGATCAGAATTCCGCCGGAATACAGGTAATCCCCCAGAAAGGAAGTTAATTCCTTGTCCAATGGCTCATCCAAAGCTAAACAAACGACATCTTGTTGAGCAAGAATTTCACGAGTCAGTGAAACCCGGTCAAGTGTTTTGCAGCGAATGCCGTTAAGCGGTTTTTGCGGCGCGGGATTCAGGGCGAGCCGGAAAAAATAAAACGGGTCGGCGCCGTAAGCTTCATAATTGCTGATGAGCAATACCTTTAAATTGTCGGCGGGCGCGAAACTGAACCACGCCCGGTTATCCAGGGGAATGTTTTCGTCATCAATTTCGACATCTGCCTGTACGCGCCCGGCATGGCGCGGAATGTAGACGAATTGCTCATTCAGTACAGCCGCCGGCGGCAGCGAAAAATGTTTTGTCCGGACAACTTTGCCGGAAATCCTGAGCCGCGCGGTAATTTTGCGCGTAATCCTGCCGTGATTGGTGAGTTTGAAGGGAATAGTAATGCCGCGCTGAATTATTTTGGGCGCGGAATCAAGTTTTCCGGCGCTGATGGAAACATTTTCGTCACTGCCGCGCAGCGGCAGGCAGTAAAGACGGGAATTCTTGAGATTGCGGATACTTAAAGCATGCAAAGGCGTATTGTTCCGGGCAAAATCGGAGATAATATAAATTTCCCGGTTGACGCCGGGGGAGCGGCGCAGTTGTTCGCCGGCTTTTTGCAAAGCCGCGCTCAAAGAACCGGGAATCGCGCCGGGTTCGGCCCGGCGCAGGGTTTTCAGCACCAGGTTTTTATCCCGCGTTAAATTCACCCCGCCGCCGCCCGAAGTGAAAATAAGCGCCGCGCCGTCGTCGCCGGATAATGAATTCAATATCTTTTCCGCTTGTTTTTGTCCGTAATTAAAAGCCGTTCCGCCGGAAATCAACTGCCGTTGCATGGACAGGGAATCATCAATTATTATCACCGCCTCCGTACCGCCGCCGCTGATAAAGTTGAATCTTTTAAAAAATATCCGCGACAGCGCCAAAGCTAATAAAATCAAAACAGCAACCCGCAGGGCGAGCAGTAAGAGTTCATACAGTTTGCGCCGGAAAGCAAAAAGCCGTTCTTTTTTGACGAAAAACAGCAGGGTCGAAAACAGGACGCGCTGTTTGCGGCGTTTAAAGTAGAGGTGCAGCAGGACCGGTAAAACTCCCGCCAGTATTCCCCACAAATATAAACCGTTAACATAATCCATTAAAATAATTCCTCGCGTTTACTGAAATACGCCAGCAGGGCTTTCTCAAAAGGAGTGCTCGTGGTCAAGGTTTCAAAAGCTATTTTGCGGACATCACAGAAATTTTTGAGCTTAGTATTGTATTTTCCCAGTTCCCTGAGGAAATAATCCCGGCAGGCGCTGCTTTCCAAATCCATTGTCGCGCCTGTTTCAATATCCTCGAACTCGACTAAACCTTTGTAGGGGAATTCTTTTTCCAGGCCGTTGAGCACCTGGAACAAAATAACTTCGCAGCCTTTAAAGGTCAGATGATGCAAGGCCTGCAGGAAATCCGGCTTGTAGTCGAAAAAATCGGAAAATATAATTACCAGCGAACGCTTTGGAATGCGTTCGGCAATGAGCTTCAAACAGTGTTCGGCGTTGGATTCACCGGCGGGTTTCAGGTTTTCCAGTATTTTGAGCAGGTTCATTAAATGCGTGCGTGAGCTTTTGCAGTCAAGCGCCTTATGAATTTTATCGCTGTAGGTAAACAGTCCGGCGCCGTCATGCTGCTGGTGCATCAAATACATAAATGCCGCCGCGATATAACAGGCGTAATTGAATTTCACCGGTGACGGCGAATCAGACATGCCCATCGAGGCGGATTGATCCAGGACAATATAAGAACGCAGATTGGTTTCCTCTTCAAAACGTTTGATATAATAGCGGTCGGTACGGGCCAGGACTTTCCAATCCAGATATTTGAGGCTGTCCCCGGAAGAATATTTCCGGTATTCGGCAAATTCCGAGGAAAAACCGTGATATGGCGAGCGGTGCAGGCCAAGCATCGCGCCTTCGACCAGGCCGCGCGCCACCAGTTCGATATTGCGCAGTGAATCCAGCGTTTCAGGCGGTAAATATTGATATGTCGTGTTATTTGCCACTGGAGATATCCTTTAACCCGCAGGTTCCGGGACGTATTCAATTAACATTTTTATTATGGAATCCGGCGTCAGGTTTTCGCCGACCGCATGAAAATTGCAGGACATGCGATGCCGCATGACTTCATAAGCGCAGCAGCGCACGTCTTCGCAGCAAATGTTGAATCTGCCGTTTAAAGCGGCTCTGGCCTTGGACGCCAGCATTAAATACTGCCCGGCGCGCGGCCCGGCGCCGAAACTCAAATTAGCTTTGATGAAATCCGGCGCGTCCGGGTTTTCGGGACGCGAAAAACGTACCAGGTCGGCGCAGTAAGCCGTAACATGGCCGCTGACCGGAATTGAACGGACGACTTTTTGGAAATACATCAATTTTTCACCGTCAAGGACTTTTTCAAGTATGACTTCGCGGTTGGCGGTGGTTTGTTTGAGAATATTTATTTCCTCGTCCCGGCCCGGATAATCCAGTTTTACCAGAAACATAAAGCGGTCAAGTTGGGCTTCCGGCAAAGGATAAGTACCTTCCTGTTCAAGTGGATTTTGCGTCGCCATTACGAAAAACGGCCGGGGCAAGGGATGTTTTATCCCGGCGTTTGTAACATGTTTTTCCTGCATGGCTTCCAGCAGTGCCGCCTGGGTTTTCGGCGGGGTGCGGTTGATTTCGTCGGCTAAAAGCAAATTGGTGAAAACCGGCCCCCGGACAAAACGTAATTCACGGCGGCCGCTGCCCGGTTCCTCATTGAGAATATCGGTGCCGGTAATGTCCGAAGGCATCAAATCCGGCGTGAACTGGATGCGGTTGAAATCCAGGTTCAGGACTTCCCCCAGACTATGGATCAGCAGAGTTTTTGCCAGCCCGGGCACGCCGAGCAGCAAACAGTGCCCGCCGGAAAGCAAAGCAATTAATATCCGCCAGATGACTTGTTCCTGCCCCACGATAAGCTTTGACAATTCCGTTTTTACCGCGCTGAATACTGCCTGCAGTTGTTCGAGGTCTTTGACCGGATCGTTTTCCATAAGTATTTTCCTTCTTTTATTTGTGGTTATGCCAAAGTTTATTTTAAATCAATGTAGAACAAGCGTCCCGCTTGTGAATATTCTCAAGCGGGACAGCTTGAGCTACATTATCAAACAACCTGAAGTAGTGCCGCTTGCAACGCGGTGCAAGGCTGCATCTGCGACTACTTAATGAGTTAAAAAATACGTAATGATATCGGCTCCTAAGCGCAGCGCGGTATCCTGGTTGTAAGCGACGCTGCCGGGGCTTGTAGCTCCAAGCCAACCGGTCGCGAGGTCTACCGGACTGTAAACTATTTTATAGCGCTCATCCGTCTTTAAACCAAATAATACGGGACGCGACCGGCCGGGGAATTTCAGGCTTGCTTCAGGTGAAAATCCGGTTCCGCTGAACTTGAACGGCGCGGCCGCGAAAAGCGGATCTTCCGGGGAGATGCCGGTCATTTTAGTTTTCGGGTAAAGTTTTTTAACTTCCCTGATTACGCAGCGGTTGAATTCATTCAGGCCCAGGGCGTTATTGATGAATATAAAACCGCCGTCATCAAGATACCGCCGCAGTTTTTCGACTTCCGCGGGACTGAATTTGAAATTCCCTATGCCGGTAAAATAAAGGAAGGGATAGTTTTCCAGCGGAACTTTGGCGGCACTGACGAAAACAGTTTTGGCGCCGGTATAGATGTTGACGTTTTTGGCGAGGTAACGCATGAAACGGCTTTCAGCGCCGGGATTGCTGTTCCAAATGCCGTCGCTGCGCAGTTGAGCGAAAACTATTTTGTCCGGATTTTTTTCATCCCCAATTCGGCCGAAGCGTTCCCGCGCCGCGTAACGGCGGCCGTTGGCTGACCAGCCGATTGCGTAAGCCGCGAGATTTACACCGATGGCGACCGCGGGGTAGCGTCGATAATATCTGGCTTGTTTTATGAGGCGCGGATAAGTATTTTCCCAGCCCCCGCCCAGTCCGTAAGGGGAAATCCCCGCCGCGAGCCGCGAGCCGAGATAAACCCCGTCAAGTACGGGCGGAATATATTTGCCGCTGTTTATTTCAGCGCTGGTAATGGGTTTGACGATGCGGAAGACGGGGTGGTCGGGAGCTAAACGCTTGACGGGCGAGCCCGGCAGGATTTGCTTCATCGCCTGGAGCGCCGATTTGTAAAAATAAGGCGACCCGGCCACCGAATCAAACCAGATCATGCCGCCGGCTTCTAAATACCGGCGCAATTTGAGCAGTTCGGCGGGCGAAAAATGTAAACTTCTGCCGCCGGAAAACAAGAGTACCGGAACTTCCGCCGGATTGCCGCTGAAAACTTTTAAATCCAAAGTCTGGACTTTATATTCCATTTTCAGGTATTTTTTGACGAAACGCAGCAGTTGCGCTCCGTCAGCCGGTACCATATTCCAGTCGAAAACCCGCGTTACAATTCCATTGTTCCACTTATAGTCGAGATGGTTTCCCCAGATGACTTTGCCGATCAATACCCCGGGTGACGGCGGACGCTTTTTCTCCGAGCGGCGCAGCGGCGTTACCGGTAGGGGCAAAGGCGGAAAAGACTCGCCGCCCTGGCGGCGCTGGGCTTTGGCCTTCGGCGGCCTGCCGACCGGACGCAGGAAATCATCTTCACCGGCAAAACAATTCAATAATAGAAACATCGGCATTAAAGCAAAAAAGATTTTATTCATCGCTGTAACTCCTCCTTCCTGATTTTCTTTAAAAGGATTACCGCCTCCGCCGCTTCCCGTGAACGCGGCGCGTTCCGGAGTATATTATTTAAACGTGTCCGGGCGGACGGATATTGCTTGTTTTTAAAATAAAATTGTGCCAACTGCCAATTCGCGCCCGCCGCGAGGAGGACGGGGGCATCGGTTGCGAGCAAACGCAAAAGAATTCCGGCGGCGCGGCGCGGACGTTTCAACTGCTTGAAAAGCTTTGCTTTCAGGAGTAAATACTCCGGCAGCAAACGGACTTCCGGATAGGATTTTTCCAATTTTTCAACATATTCCAGTGCGGTTTCATACTTCTTAAGGATATAACAATTTTGAATGGCAATCATTGTCCCGCTCTGCAGCAGCCGCGCGCGGCGCTCCGGCGCGGTCGAAACAGTTTTGATCTTTTTATACAATTCAGCGGCGGCTTCCGGGCCTTTAGTCATCAGCGCCAGGTCCGCCCGCAACAAATCACAGCGTGTCCGCGCAAGCTCCGTCGTTAAATCTTTACGCCTGGTTTCAGCAGAATATTTCGCGGCGCCGCTGATATCACCTAAACAATAAAACAGCAGCTCGGCACGGGCCAGATTGGCGCTGGCGCGCAGTTTGGGGGATTTGATGAGTTTTAGCAGTGTTTTTAGCTCTTGTTCAGCGTCTTCGTAAGCTTCTTTACGCAGTAATTCCTGCATGACCAGATTGTTGAACAGGCTGAAGGTTATTTCCGGCGGCACGGAATTTTGTTTGTGCAGAAGGCCTTGGTAAAATATCTCCGCCTCTTTTTTCATTTTCAACTTAATCAGCGCGGCAGCCAGAAACGCATAGCCTTCACCTTGAATCCCGTACCGTCTTTCCTGCTTAAGCGCCTCTGAAATAAACTCTTTCACTTTTGTTCCGCTAACTGGTTTGAGCATATATTGATAATCGACAAGGACGTTTTGCTTGATTTTTCCCATATCGCATTTAAGCTCAACCGGGTATTCGCCCGGTTTAAAATAAAAATAATTAAATTCCGGAGTTTTACCGCCCGGGCTCCAGGATAAAAACTTTTTACAAGGTGTTTTGAATTTCACCACATACATTTGCCGTCCGTCCAGTTCGAGCATATCGCTTATCCGCCATGTGAAATCAGCGGCGGGTTTACGGGAGAAAGTTTGCAGCGGCCCCGTCGCCGCCGTTAAAACCGGGGTATAACAGTTTTCCGGCAGAACCGTGAAATCGCGTTTTTTTGCGCCCGGAGCTAAAGCGGCCGCGATGGCATAACAGTAATTCGGATTGCTGTTCGCATGCAGATAATCCAGGCGGTGAATGCCTTTTTTCAGTGTGATTGAACCCCGGATTTTCCCTTCCTGCCCCCGGCGTACCCATTTGCGCCAGGGAGAATTAACGACAAGTTTATCGTCAATCAGCAGAAATGACGCGTCAATCGCGGCGGAGAAAAAAGTCCATTTGCCATTCCGGGGTATTTTTATAAAAGCGGAATACCAGTGTAAAGAATTTTTTTTAGGGCCAAAGGGGTTCCAGCCGGAAAATATGTTTTTCTCAAACCGGGCGCCGCGAAGAGGATTTTCGCCCCAGAGTCTTTTAAACATCGTCAGGTTTCGTACATTTCCGCCGGCAAATTCTTTGACGCGGCGCAGTACTCCTGAAGTTTGTTTCTGCGACAATTGTTTTACTTTGTCTTTGTAAAACACGAGCTGGAGTTTTTTGCCCGGGCGGGCGGAAAAAAAGATTTTCACCAGGCTTCCCTGGCGGTAATATTCATTAATACCGTATTCTTTGCCGTGTCTGTTCAGGAGCCGGTAGCCTGAACACGAAGCGGGAATATAAAATTGCAGTTTAACCGTCAGTTTTTTTCCGTACTTGCCGCTGACCGTAACTTCACGCCGGTAAAGAGCTTTATCGGCGACAGCGAATATCCCGTGTAGCAGCAAAGCACAAATTAAAAGTTTTTTCATAAGCTTTTTTCCTGAGTTATACACAAGACAACGACCAGTAACATACATTTATTGCAGGTGATTTCAAATTAGGGAACACGGATGGACACGGATAAACACGGATGAACACGGACAAAATTGCATTCAGAGATATTAGTGCTATCCGTAAATAAATTAGAATGCCGGTCGGCGGCCAGCGCTCCCGGCTGGAATATTATAAGATTCAGTGTATATTATTGTAAGCCGTTATTTATTAAGGGAAAATACTATGAATTCAGATTACTGCATTGGCGTTCCGGCCAGGAATGAGGCAACGAATATTGCAAGTCTCTTGAAAACCCTGCTGGAGCAGACTGTTCCTCCCAGGAAAATACTGGTTTGTGTAAATGGTACTACTGATGACACCTATGAAATCGCCTCCGGATACGCTGAAGAAAATAGTTTGATTGAAGTTATCAGAAGTGAGCCGGGCAAAGCTAATGCCTGGCATGAAATCATAAAACGGGTTTCAACTGATAAAGTATTATTTTGCGACGGCGATGTTCTCGTCGACAGGGAAGCCGCGGAAAAGCTGCTGCAATGTCTGGACTCGGATCAGGAATTAATTCTGGCCGGTGGTACTGCCTGGTCCATTAACGCCAAGAAAACTTTTTTCGCGAAATATTGCATCGCCGCGGAACCCGAACCGCCCGAGCCGAAGTGGGTTATCGGGAGATTATATATGATCCGCCTGGAAAAATTGAAAGCCAGAGTCAGCGAATTAAATATTGAGCTTATGCCGCGGGATACAATTAACGATGATGGCTACCTGGAGCTCATCACTTCAGGACACAATAAACTTATCCGGGAAGCATTTGTAACTTCCGCCGGAGTTGACTCATTTTCGGACTGGCGGCACAGATATGTGAGAATCCTGGCTGGCCAATTGGAGCTGGAACGCAGATACGCTGATCTTTTGTCCCCGGATGATGCCCGGGACCAGACCGCAAAGGAAAAGGAAAAGTTAAAAAAGAACGGCAGGCTGGGGCGTATTTTCAGAGACTTGCGTCGTACACATGATGAAACCGGACATATTGACAGTATCCGGGAACGAATGGGAATAATGTTTGTCGCGCTTGTTAAAATATGCATTAATTTTTACTACAAAATAGTCGGCGGCCCATATTGCCGGACAAGCTGGGTGGAAGCAAAATCAACCAAGAAAAAAATTGGAGTACAGTTTATGACACAACAAAAGAAAACTCCTAAAATCGCTATTATTTCCATAGCTCCGGGCGGCGGTTGGAACACTGTCCGCAAACGCTGGGAAAAACACTTCGGCAAAATCAAAGACGTTGAGTTTAAATTTTATCACGTCGAAGACTACGCTACCTGGCTTCACAGTCAAACGGTGGTTAAACATCGTCTCAGAAGCCTCTGGTATCTGGCATCGGGCCGCGCCGCCGCGAAACAGGCTTTGAAAGACGGCTGTAAAACCATTCTGATTAACACTTACCATTATGGAGTCTGGGTCCCGCTCCGCAAAAATGTACGGTATTTTCTTTACGGCGACGCTACCGCGCGACAGTTGACCGCACTGCATCCGCTATTGACAAATCAATGGGCACTGCAGGGCAGACTGCCGCCTCCTATTGATTGGATATTCAGAAAGGGAACTGAAAGGCTCGCCCGGCATGGTGCTATTTTCCTCGGTATGAGCCGGTGGTATCTTAATGACCTGAAAGAAAGTTTTGGAGTTCCCGAGGAGCAATTAGTAGAACTGACTTTTGGTCTGGACTTGAAGTACTGGCAGCGGCGGGAGCCGGAATCAGACTCATCCAAAGAGGGACTTAATGTTCTCTTTGTCGGGGATCCATTCAATGAAAAAGGCGGATATATTCTACAGCATGTAGCTGAAATGTCTGAATTTTCCAAATGCACATTCCATTTTGTCGGGCGTACGATCAACATTGAAGACGAAGGCAGATGCCACTATTACAACAACCTGAAAGCGGATTCAGATGAATTACTGCAGCTCTTTTCCAGTTGCGACATAATGGTTCTGCCAACTTACGCGGATTGCAGCCCTAACGTCGCCATCGAAGCGCTGGCTATGGGACTTCCGGTTATTATCACCGATGTCGCGGCAGTCTCCGACATTGTCAAAGATGGAGAAACCGGAAGACTTCTTTCGCATCCCCCTACAAAAGAAAAGGTTCGTAGCAGATTGCTGGAATATCTTGAGAATCCTGAAAGGTTAAAAAAAGAATCCGCCGCGGCGCGTAAACGGGCGGAAGAATGCTTTGATATTGATAAGCACATGGAACGTCTTTATAATTATTTGACCGCGCAATAAAAGTGCGAACTTCGGGAAAATTTCTTGTTTTCCGCGTGAGATTCATCTTTTCCATGCGAACAGCATATAAATATTGATCAATATCAGTTGAATAACCGGGGCCTTGCTTATGGAGTCCAATGAAAATCAACTGCCGTCTGAAATCGGCAAATATGAACAACTTTCACTCATTGGCGAGGGCGGCTGCGCAAAAGTATTCAAGGCCTTTGACCCGGAACTCGAACGCTGGGCGGCGGTAAAATTGTTATCACAACGCTTTAACGCTGATGAAGCAATGCGGGAACAGTTTTTTAAAGAAATTAAAACCCAGGCCGGTTTGAATATTCCCGGCATTGTCAGGGTGTTTGACTGCGGGAGTTCGCCTCACGGGCTTTACTACAGCATGGAGCTGGTGAACGGTATATGCCTGGAAAAATATTGCTGGGATACTCCTTTGAACCTGCAAAGAAAATTTTCCTTGATCGGCGATGTTGCCGGGATTATTGCCGAACTGCACAAAAAAGGAGTGATTCATCGGGACATAAAGCCGCGTAATGTTATGATCGATGAATACGGACATGTAAAATTACTTGATTTGGGACTGGTGACTTTGCTCGAAGACGAAATGACGCTCATCAATGATTTTCAGGTTTCCGGTTCGCCGGCGTACATGCCGCCGGAGGCTTTTAACGACAAAAACGTTAATTCATTTACCACCGCCGCCGATATTTATTCTCTTTCCGTAATGGCCTACGAGATAATATGCGGATACCTTCCTTATGAAGTGGATTTTTTGTCGCTTCAGGAGTTATCCGAGGTGATAAATAATGAACATCCAAGACCGATGGAAACTGCGTACCGGGAAAAAATTCCGTCCAAAGTCGAACAAGTCATAATGCGCGGCCTTAACGTCAATCCGGCCGAACGTCCTGCCGCGCTCGAATTCGCGAAAGTTATGAATATTTGTTCGACGGAACGAAAGGTTCATAACAGTTCAAGGGTCGCCGCGGTCCTTGCTGTTTCCGCTATTGCCGCCGGGATTGTTTATCATCTTTTAGCTTCTCCTGAAGCCGAAATTGAAAATAATGTGGCGGCGCCGGACATTAAAACGGTTCCAGTGACCAGGGCAATCGATATTAAAAAAATACCTGCTCCGAAAGTTGTTATTCCACCTGTTACTGTCGTTCACAAGCCTTTCTATAAAAATTCGGCTCCTGAAACTCTGAAATCAGAATGGAAAGCCTTGAAGCATGAACTCGCGACCGATCCATCATTCAAGGCTATGGGGGCGCTTTATTATTCTTTGCCGGATAGATGTGTCATTACTTTTAAATCCGGCGCTATGACGCTCCGCTCAATAGATTCAAGGTTTGAGAATTCAGGAAGTTTATTCTATAAGTCAGGAGATAAATTAACTGTGGAACTCAGGAAAAATTCCTGGGACAAAGCAGTTATCATTCAGTGGACACCGATCGCGGGAAACGCGGATGTACTTTGTCCTGACGACAATATTTTTAATTTAAAAAAAGGAGGTTCAAAATGAGAAAGTTTGTATTTACGGCCTTAATAGTTGTTGGAATTGCGGCGTTTATCAGTGGCTGCCGAAGCAATCCCGACGGCATAAAATCCGAAACATACACAAAGAAAACCACCCAAACACAGGAATTGATTATAGAGTAGTTAAAAAAGTGCCGCCGGATGTATTTTTACACCGGCACAGGGCGATTTCAGGTTTAACCGACAGAGCCGCCGAAAAATCCATAAAAATGTTTGATTTTTCTTTTAAACATGTTTTTATCCCAATCCGGCACCAGAAAACGCGGGATGGAATATAGCTTTGATTTATTTGTAACACATCCGGCTCTGAACGCAAAGGCTCCGGTTAAATTTAATTCAGCGCAAATGTTCATCGTCGCGTCATTATGTTCGCCATAGGGATAACATAATTGCCGTATGCGTTTTCCAGTCATTTTTTCCAGGTTTTTAAGATCATTTTCTATTTCCTCGCTTTGCCGTTCCTTGCTTATCGTACTCAAAGATAAATGATGACAGGAATGAGAGCCTATCTCAAATAAATCAGACTCACTGAGGTACTTGATTTGTTCAACGGTCATCCTTCTCATTTCAGGCCGGTTGCACCGCTCTTCAGTTGAGTACAGCTTGTCCATAAATTTTTGCCGTTCGTATTCCGAAGGCAGGTGTTTTATTAAAGCTGTGATATTAGCATATTTGAACTCATCGCATGAGGAAGGCCTTTGTGAGACATTCCATTGACTGTGCTCGTCCAATGTGAGCTTGACTAATTCATCCCAGTAAAATTCTTTCGAATTATCAATATAGGCTGATGCTATAAAAAATGTCGCGGGTATATTATATTTTTCCAGAAGCGGCAGGGCAAATTCGTAATTGTCAAAATATCCGTCATCAAAGGTAAGCACGACAGAGCGTGATTTCACCGTTTTATTTCTTATGTCAGCAATCAAACTACTACTGGATTGAGGCTTGAAATACTTGCTGATTATTTGCAGATGGCCTTCGAAATGCTCGGGGCTGACAGATAATAATTGAGGATCGGAGCTCGGATTATACACCCGGTGATAGCACAAGACCATAGCCCGTGAAGAACACTTTATTTTAACTCTTTTAAGCAAGTTTTTTGCTCGCCGCATCGCACGAAATTTCATTTCTTAACCGCTTGAATTTTTGTTGTTAAAAGAATATAGATAAGCTAGCACAGCAAGCCGAATTAAGCAAGCAAAACTCAACAATTGGCATCTTCTGCACTTTGTGACATAAAATCCCAGCTTGCTCGTTGCGCCTCTAGGGACAGAGGCGGCTACATCTTTTTCGTGATATTTAAGCTTAAT
>VAOY01036567.1_pt1 | contig 19367 bp, 18 predicted proteins | sample 3393881 | NCBI WGS metagenome assembly VAOY01 (sample SAMN08290430, study PRJNA428436) | hydrothermal vent metagenome | isolation source: Deep-sea hydrothermal vent chimney | place: Indian Ocean: Southwest Indian Ridge
TGAACCAGCTCATTCCTGCAGGTGGTGTCGGCAGTTCCGAAAGTGCCTTCTCCAGATCGGTTTTAGAACCCTTCCACCCGAGGATGAAGATCGTTGCCAGTGAAAGGAGGACACAGGGCACCAGCAGAGGAAGGAAAAATCCTACATAAGGCATATTCACGCCGGCCGCCGTCATCATGGCCCACAGGCTGACAGGAGGTGCGGCTGCGCTCAGACCTGCAATGACGAACACGATAGCCGCGATCCTGTTCAGAGGTATCCCCATATAATTCAGAACGATGGCAACCATTCCGCCTGTGATCAGTACGGTTACACTGCCGGCACCTGTAAGAGCACCCGGAAGCAGAAGCAGCATTGTCAGGAGTATGAGCAGAAGAGCTCTGTAATTGTGGAACCTAGTAAGTATCCCCCTGACAACAAAGACGATCCCACCCGACTCCTTCATGATATTCATGAAGAGCGTGGCGGTGATGAATATCAGATTGATGTCGAGGTAGGTAATGGAACCTTCGGCGATATGCCTGACCGGAATGCCGAATCCTGCAGCCAGCCCCCCGGCAACAGCTGCCGCCAGCATGGCCAGCTCTGTCGAAAGTTTGAATGATTTGGCGGCGATATAAACGACCACCATTACACCGAGAACGATCCCGGAATATGTGAACATGCTCAAAGTCGGAGGACCTTATTTCTGGAAAAGATTCTGCAGAACGTCACCCAGTTCCATGTTCTTCTCGAACAGGATCATGGGAATATCTTGTGAAGAGGATATGGTTGTGAATCTCCCGTCTTCATTTCCCTCCTTGAGCACGACCAGCAGGTCCGATTTGGGACATACGGCATCGATGGAGAGTTCATCTGAGTTGTCTCCGGGAGCCGCACCCTGTGCACGCCTGGACATCCCTTCGATATGAGCGCCGATGATTTTTATCCCCTCTCTCTTAGCCGTTTCGATCAAAGCTTCCGTTCTTTCAATCTCATCCTGGATCGAGACACCTGCGGCACCCATCCCCTTCAGACTCGCACCCGTCACGATGATCAGTGATTTGAAGGGTGTTCCGGCGTTCTTTGCATCTACCAGGTCTTCAGCTGTTGCCTGAAGTTTGTAAACGTGATCTATCTGGAGCCTGTTGAGGAAGAACTGTACACGAACGGGACCCGGACTCTGGCCGCACGAGGTTACCAGTACCGGCAATTCGGCCTTCTCGCCACCTCCCTGAGTCAATACCGGTGAGATTGCCGTGAATAGAAATCCTGTAATCAATAGTATTCCTGCCACCAACCGATAGTACCGTTTCATTATCTTCTCCTTCGCCAGCGAAACCCTCGCTATCGTCAATTTCTCCGACATGCTCCTTATATAACGGCAAACCTGAATCAATTTCGATAATAGTGGAGAGGCCCCCGTCGTTCAAATCGGATAATTGGTGTCATCAGCCAGGTCAGTACCGCCAGGTAGGTGGCGGTGATCAGCCAGAAGAGGACTCCCCTGCCGGAATGGGGTATTGAGAGGAAAGCCGATTGCAGCGAGGGGAGGGGTACACGATCCCAGGGAAGTCCGTAATTCGTGACCAGATCCCTGATATTCAGCAGATGTATCACCGGTATCCCTCTCGATGCCATCTCGTGAATCACTCCCTTCTGCTCTTCCGACGGCATCGGAACACTGTTGTTGATTCCAGGTTTCAGTTGGAGTACACGGGAACTGATTCCCATGTTGGCATATCCTCCCCCGATATTTACGAAGACAGATACTTCACTGCTGCTGCCGTATATCCGCATTCGCTGAGTCACATTGCTCTGCAGGTCCGGTTCGATAATCAGGGGCAGATCCTCAGATCTGATACGCTGGATGAGGAGGGCTTTTATAGAAGTGTCGAATTCCTCCCCGACATCCCGTCCTCCACCCAGCGAAACCGCTGCAGGACCCGACTTGATGAATTCCCATTCCAGCAACCGCTGGTAGATATCGAGCAGATTGAAATCCGGCGCGGTAGCACCGTAGGAGGAGGCGCCGAGCGAAATGATCACGACAGGATGCACTTCCAGTGCATCGGCAGCGGAAAGAACTGCGATGAGAAGCGACGGGAAGGAAGCGGAACAACCGATCGCAATCGTATCACCCCTGGTCACACCCGAGCGTTGCATCAGGTATACCATCAGCCCGGCCATATTCGGATTCGTTGTTGTTCTCTTGGCCTCCAGATGTCCAACCGTCGTCATCAGTTCGGAGAGGGGAGGTCCGATGACGCCCGTCCTGTTCGGATCGATTGTCTCGTCGATGCCGGCCCCTGCAGATCCCCTGTATTCTCCAATTCTCTCTAACGCTCCCGCCATCAACTGCGAGGCTTCCTTCATTTCAGCCGAGTATTCCAGGGTTCCGGCAGGATTGAAGAGGGCAACTACAAGGTAAGCCAGAAGGCTTGCTGTTCCCGCCGAGATGATCCTTCGTCTCGCTTGAACCTCGTGATCTGTGCGGTCGATCATGACGCCATCAGATCAGATTCAGAATTCTGCCCAGGAAGAATATCAATACGGTGACGGTAGCCAGTGATGCGGCTGTTACCATCACCCCCTGTTTTTCGAAATGGCCCGCGATGAGTCCGGGGACAACCCAGCCGATGATCCTGAATTCAACGGAGAGCGGGAATATCGAAGCCGCCACTTCCCGCCCGAGCATTGCCCAGATTCCACCGATCAGCAGCAGCAATACGAATCTCCGTCTTCCGAACAGAATCAGGTAGGAGGACGCAGCCCGGTAACAGAGTAGAGTGAGAAAGGCTGCAATAAGAGTGCCGGCGATACGTGCAGGTTGATTGTAGAAGAGGACCAGATAGCTCGGAACGATAATCCCTCCCGGGAAGAGCCCCGTTATCCCGGTAAAGATCAGTGAGATCAACAGACCTATAAAGGGAAGCTCAAAGCCCATATTCGGTTCCGATACTCTGCCAGTATGAGATCATCTCCTCCCCGATTCCGATGAAATTCCCCATCCCCACAATAGCGGTTCCATCCTCAACTTCAGCTAAAACAGCCTGCATCACCTGCTCCGATCTCCGACTCTTTACAACCATAATTCCGGAGAGATTCCTGCTCATGGCCGCAGAGTGAGGTCCTGCTACGAAAAACCTCACAAAACGATCGATCAAACCTGCTTTCAATACATCCATCCAGTGCACGGTCCTGTCTCCCCTGTCTGCACGCAGGCTCAACAGACCAACCGGCCTGCCCGACATCTCAGGTAAAATTTCCGGCAATGCATCAATCATGTGCTCCGTTGATTCCGGATCGTTCGCGGCAAATCCGCTTACAAGAAAACACTCCCTCTTCTCATCATGAGTGTATCTCCATATCCTCAGCGCCCCTCTATCAGCCTCAGCATTGGCGATTCCCCTCCCGGTCGTTTCTTCGGCAACTCCCAGCTCCCTGGCTGCCGACCTGACCAGGTCCAGATTTTCTACAAAGTTACCGCCCGCCATCAGGCGTCTCTCACCGCTGTCTGAGAGGGCTGATCTGCCAGGAACAGTTATCAGGTTGGCATTTGCTCGATACGCTGCGCGTTCGAAAGGCCCTCTGACTTCAGATTCGGGAGCGATCACTTTTGCCCCATGTGGAATATCGAGACCGTAAATCGATGCAATCTGATCTTTTGAACCGCCCATCGCATCGATATGATCGACCCTGACGTTGGTCATCAGGACAACATCCGGCTGTATGAGCACCTGTGATTCGATAATGTGGTTTTCAGGGTGAAGACTCATTATCTCGGCAATGAGGCAATCTGCATTCATTCGGGCTGCCATCCGGACAAATCTCTTCTGCTCAATGATGGAAGCCATACCTCGTCTGGGGACCTCCTTTTCACTGCCGTCAGGCAATATGTAGGTCGCCCGCGAACCGGTCGTTTTTGCCACGACCCTCCTGCCATCTTCCCGCAGGACCGAAGCGAGCAACCTTACTACAGAAGATTTACCCCTCGTGCCTGTGACACTTATCCGCATTGGAACAGAGCTGATCCTGCGTTTGAGCAGGAAACGCTCGCCTGCCAGGTAACCGAGCAGACCCAGCAGTGATAACAGCAGCAGATTCATTGTGAGCAGATCTCTATCACTGCCTCCACCTGATCCGGAGGTTGTGCGAACCACGAACTGTAATCTGCAGTGAGGACATATCGGCAGTGTACAGAATCGCAGGAAAGTGCAGAAAGAGTAAAAGTGTGCAGACAGATTGTTTCGAGTAGCTTATAAGCAGTTGAACGGGAGAACCGGAGACCAGGAAGAGTTTGGATCATGGCATACAGGAAGAACATCGCATCACTCGTCAAACACTTCGACGAACACCGTGACAGCTACAAGGCCGGTTTCTACAGTGAAGCGCGTCTTCGACGCAATTTCGTGGAACCGATGTTCAGGTTCCTTGGATGGGATATCGACAACGAAGCGGGTTTGAACGAAGACAAGCGAGAAGTGATTCTGTCAGACTCTCCTGTATATACGGGTATCCTTAAGGCACCCGATTACTGCTTTCGGATTGATGGCCGGCCGAAGTTTTTTCTCGAAGCCAAGAAGCCATTCGCAAACATCAAACATGGAGTTCGTCCCGCCTTTCAGCTGCGTCGGTTCGCCTGGTCTGCCCAACTCGCCTTTTCAATCATCACCGACTTCGAGGAGATGTCCATTTACGATGGCAGGATTCGACCCGGCAAGTCGGATAGAGCCTCCCGGGCCCGCTTGATGTATTTGACCTATGACGAGTTTCCGAAAATGTGGGACGAGCTGAAATCCCTGCTGGGGAGGAATTCAATCACCGAAAGTCTTTTCCAGGAACGATTCAGCTTCAGGCGAAAGCAACCGGACGCCATCGATGTCGGTAATTCACTCCTGGAAGATTATGCATACCGGCGTGATCAGATCACCCGCAATATCGCTTTGAGGAATAAAGGCACAGACAGGAACAGACAGATCACCGCGGCCCGACTGATCACCAGACACACGATTTTTCTCAGAATATGCGAGGCACGGGGAATCGAACATTTCGGACAGTTGCGGGGACTGCTGTACGGCGGAGAGATCAATCGGAGCATGGGGGAACTGTGCAGACAGGTAACGGAGAGGCACAAGTCGTGCCTGACTCATTTCGGTATCGATGAAGATCTGTCTGCACACGAATTGTCCGTCGATGATGATATCCTGAGTCAATTCATAGAATCCCTCTATTACCCTGAGTCCCCTTACGAATTCTCAGTAATGCCCGAGGAGGTCGTGGGCCAGCTTCTTGCTCATACGATCTTTATCTGAGTCAATTGCCCGTATTTCGGGTGAAAGACACGGGCACAGGTTCCGCTGCAGACAGCCTCGACTCGGGATCGCAGAAATTCCCTCCGGGTTCATCAACGACGCAGGAATAAAACAACGGCCAGCGTCACAAGAGATACCAGCAGGATTACTGAAATCCAGACAACGGTGCGGTTCGTGATCCTTGATTCCGCCCACATTTCATAGTCTGCGTAGGAGAAGTCCATCGGGCTGAATTCCCATGTCGCACTGTTCCACTGGACCTCGGAAGAGTTGGAATCATAAATCATGCCTGGCATTACTATCGTAAACTTGTAGACCTCATCCGTGGCCACATCGAAGAATGAGGAGTATTCGATAAGTCCCCGGTTAAATTCTTCCACCTGCGCCCGCAGCTGCTCAACAACCTCAGTACGAAAGATTTCCCTGCCGACCTCAAGCGCCACTTCTGTCAGCTCATCGAAGTTGCTCTCTTCCGCTGCCGGAATCAGAGCCTCAAAGAATTCCTCCTTACCGGCAGTCAATATCTCTGGAGTCAGCTCGGGATCATTCAGGGTGGAAGCTCCTTCCAGCATATTCTTGAAGAGATCTTCGAACATGTTCCTGGCCTGCCACTCCTCCATCCGGTCTTCGAGCTCTTTATCCTCATCACTCTCACGAAGTCTTACGATTTCTTCGGGTGTCAGGTATTCCGATATCGGGATCGTCTTATACGGGAAGTACTCCTTATAGATCTCCCTGAAGGTGATATATGTTGTAAACCACCTGTTGCGTCTGGTGAACTCTATCCGACTGAGTATCTGTAGACCCTCCGCATCCAGAGAGCTGAGTTCTTCGATCAGGTCATCGATCTGCTTGAAATGCTTTGTATACGTATGGAAGTAGCTTTCACCTTCCTCATCCTCTTCATTCAGAGCTACCTCCACACTCCACGATTCATCATCAGGTACTGGAAAGGCCGTCTCACCGACACCGCTGGAATCACTCTCGACCACGATCACCCTTTCACACGATCCATCCCGATTGACAGTGGTTGTTACCTGGATTCCCTTGCAGCCAGTCGATGCGATCAGCATGCCAAGCAGGAGGAACGAATAAAGAGTACGGATCCTGTTTCCCCTCTGCATTCCCGTGAAGCCTGCCTTCTGCAGTAATCCCAGGGTTGAATACCTAGTGCCCTGTCACGCGACAACCGTCGCATTCGAGCGGCGCCGAATCCGGCATCGGTGTAGAACTGCGATAATAAGCAGTGCAGTCATCATGATCGGCTGCATTCAGAATCTGATCCGGAATATGGAGTGATCGGCAGATGGAGTATCCATCTTTCGATTATGTTACGCCACCGGCAGAAACAGGTTAAGTCAATATGGGGAAAAAATCCCCCTTCACAGATTATCCGTGAGGGGGGATTGACGTATTACCGACATGTAGGTAGAGCTATAGATCAGCCCCCAGGCAGTGTCTGGGCATGAGCCAGAATATCACCTGTCTGCTGGGCAGATAATCCGTTCTCAACCATGCTGGGCATTGAACTACCCGGATGACCCCACCGTATCTTATGCAGACTCTCCTGAGGATTGTCATCGGCAAGCCAGCGTATTCCCTGAACACCTGTACTGCTCTTGAAGTCCAATGTCAGGCCATCCGTGCCGTGGCACGATGCACAGTTGGCGTTATAAAGCGTTTCACCGCTTGTTGTATCTCCTGTGGCGTTGCCGCTCGCATCTATATAGAGGCTCATATTTACGAGGCCATCGACAATAAACCTGGTGAGATCGAGGGCATCCTGATCGCTCAAGACGGCCGACAGATCGTGATCACCGCCCTCATCCAATATGCTGTCAAATAGAATGGTTTTGTCATACCCGCGGACGGTCCATACGCCGTTGAATCCTGTGTAATGGCTTCCGGAAGAGTAACGTCCATCCCTGCCTATGTAGTCCCAACCGTGGCACTCCTTGCACCGCCACGTATCACCACCTGATCGGGTATTGGTTGTCTGGCTGCTCCAGATCGGATCGAAATCGGTCGTGGGTTGTGTTCCGCTGTTGACCGCCCACCATTTATCAAAGAGCTTCCCTCCGCGGACCATATCAGCATTCTGCCAGTTCTCATCCGCATAATGCGCAGGATCGGTACTCGAATCACATCCGACAAGTCCGACAACCAGGGCGAATGTAACAAGTAAAGTTATCTGGTTTCTGGGTTTCATCTTTGCGTTCTCCAGTTTGTTAGGATTCCAAAATTTTTAGTATTAAACCGTCTAATATTATTTCAGTCAAGCGGGATTGGAGTGGCAGGGCATTCTGTTTGAAAAGGATATGCCGGTGCTGCATCTGCTGTCTGGCCGGGCTGCCGGCACCTGACTACCGCTTTCCCGCCCGCCTTGCATTGATGCTGTCGGAGATCCTGTGTGCCAGGTGGGTTACGCGGAACCTTCGCAGATATGGCCAGGTGCGTGAATCCTTGAAACGGAGGTAGTTCCGGGAAATCTTGACAAAGAAGATATTCGGATCGTCATCGTCGACCTGGATTCGGCCGATACTGTATCGGTGCGGCCGCCTTCTGGTCGGGCACTTGGTCAGGAACGCTTCGATGCCTGTATCCTTCAACACTTTATGGACATTCCTGCCCGGTATACCCTCGCGCACAGACACATACCGCAGAGGCCTGCCCACTTTTTCAGGGATGACTTCTGCCGCCTCCCTGATTTCAGAGATGAGTCGCTCCTCCATTTCGGGATTATCCGGATGGTAGATCCTGCCTGATAAAGTGTAGGCAGCAATCTCGAAGCCATCATCGGCGATCTCACTGACCTGATCCCATTCGAGACAGGGAACCTCCACGCCTCCCAGATCAACAGATCCTCCCACGTCGTTCACTCCGACGCAAAAGGTCGCGGGTAATCCAAGTTCCTTCAAAGTCGGGAAAACTGTTGTATAAGCATCCCGGTAGCCGCCGTCGAAGGTCAGAGCCAGAACCTTGTCGGGAATCAATCGCCGGCCGTTGGCCAGCCTCATCGCCTCATCCAGATCTATAATCCTGTAACTGTTCTCCACCAGAAACTTCATGTCACGGCGGAATGCTTCGGCTGGAAGGCCATCCACCATAGCTTCCTCAGGGTAGGAACCTATGTTGTTGTACATGATAACTCGTACTTTTCTCAATCTTCCCAGCCTTTCTCCCTGTAATAATCTTTAACCAGTCGCCGGATATCGATCGTACTTCCTTTCGAAGGTCCGTCCGGAATGGGATGGTTCACAAACCGTTCAGGCAGAGTGTCATCCTCGGCACACATGCCTTCACGCAGGTTGAAGTCCCTCTCAGCCTGGCTGACTGCGGAACACACCTCCCACAATTCCTCTCCCGTTACATCCTTGCCGAGCAGACCTGAATAGGCTTCTGCCGTCAGATCGAAATCGACCACATCCATGCAGTTGGATATATTCTTGCATATCGTCATGCTGTCAGAGAGTATCCCCAGGTGCTCGGCGTAGTTGACCAGCGCACCCTTCCCCTCCTCTTCAAGGCGATGAGCCGCTTTCCGGTTGCCCACCCGTCGCATTGCCAGCTCTTCGTCTCCCGTCAGCTCTATCATCGGCTCGCCCCGGTAGTGGTCTCCACCACGTGAGTTGATGGCGTTCATCAGGCCGTATCCCTTGATGCCCCTGGGATCGGCAGAGAAGAGTTCAAGTCCCTTTACTTCTGCCGTGAGCTTGATCGCCTCTTCGCCGAACTGCACGGCTGCCCGTCGCTGGCCCTCAGCCAGGAGATCGCCTATTCCTTCTCTCTGTGCGATGAGTTCGGGGAGCTTGATGAGTGCTTCACGGGATCCCCACGAAAGATCTATACCGTCGATATCCTTATCCGATATCACACCTTCATGCCTGCACTCCATCAGCCAGGCGATGATCTCTCCGGTTGTAATGCAGTCTATACCGAGACGGTTGACTGCGTTGGATACACCGACAGCCAGCTCCAGGTCGGGGTTGCCGCACTTGACCGTATAGGCAGCCTGCGCTTCGTACTCCGGGCCCTCTCCCTCACCGTACTGAGTGCAGTTGTAGCGGGAACAGTGTACGTTGCAGTTGAAGCACGACTTCTCCTTGACGACGTGATCTCTGCGCAGGGCCACTCCATTGACTTTCTCAAGATCTTCATAAACCGTACTGCGATAATGGTATGCAGGCAGGACACCCATTTCGGCCAACCGGTCCATGATCATTGTGGTACCGTAGAGACGCCGTGTTTCGAACTCACTGTGTCCTTCCAGATCAGCCTGATAAGTGGAGCACACCCGGTCGAAGCGATCACCGTCCACGGGCTTCACCGGTCTGGTCCCCCGGACTACAATCGCCTTCAGCTTCTTTGAACCCATTACCGCACCCATGCCGGTACGGCCGGCCGCCCTCGCCATGTTGCACGATATGATCGAATACCTTACGAGGTTCTCTCCGGCAGGTCCTATGGCAGCGACCTGAAGGTCGGGATCGCCCAATTCACTGAGCAGATGAGTTGTAGTCTGAGTGATGTCGAGTCCAACCAGGTGGGAGGCATCCCGGATCTCGACCGTATCATTATCGATAAGCAGATAGACCCAGTTATCCGAGGCGCCTGTAAATATAAGCTGGTCGTGGCCCGACCAGCGCAATTCTGCCGCAAAGAAACCCCTCGCACCGGAATCTCCCAGGATACCTGTCAGGGGGCTCTTCCCACTGGCTATGAAGCGGCAGGTGGCGATCATCCTGCTGCCGGTAAGCGGTCCTATCCCGATGCAGAGGATGTTATCGGGTCCCAGAGGATCTATCCCCGGCTCGAGTTCCCGCAGGAGTGTAAAGCTGTTCCAGCTTCGACCTCCGATTCCATTATCCGGGGTCACATCCCGCTCCAGAGTGTGAGCGGTCAGATCGATGCGCAGCGAGTTACCCTGATAGATGCTCACGAGTCGACCCTCACGCCCATCTCCCAGCTCTGACGCACAGGTTCGGCGATCACGCGCACGTAATCTGCCCGTCTCCGGCCGGCATTACCCTCCAGATGGCGGAAATCCTCGAGAGAGACATCATCGGCGTTACGGTAGACGAGAGAACCATTCGGACAGGCAGTGACACAGACGGTTTCGCCCTCACAGAGATTACAGAAGAGTGGCAATTCATCGTAGAAACCGACAGCGCCGATCGGACAGGCATCAATACACACCCGGCAGGCATCGCATAGTTCTGTGTCCGGCTGAATCACTCCATTATCACCAACAGTCAATGCATCGTTGGGACATACCAGACACGACTTCTCCATGCAGCTCAGACAGGCAACCGCCACATCGATCCCTATCTCCTCAAGTTTGGAGACGCGGATGCGGGACATGGCCGGAGAAACGGCTCCAAAATGAAACGAACTGCAGGCAACTTCACACATCCTGCAGCCCACACAGGAAGCGACATTACAGTGAATCATCCCGATGTCATTCCTTCCTGTCTATTCTCATTATTACGTTGCCTGCCGGATCGGGACAGATGACGCGTTTATCCACCTTCATCCAGTCGCCATCCTGCAGGAGACGCTGCTTCGCCGGCAGAAGCGGAAGAACGGCCTGAAGTGCATAGAGACAGAAGTGACCACCTGACGGGATATAGATCCGTCCGCTGCGCAGTGTCAAACTGTCACCAGGTTCCATGCATGAAGTGCACTTGCCGTTGACCGATTCCACTATTACCTGAAGTGTCTTCAGCATCCCGGAGTCCTCTTCCTCCTCACACTCCACCGTTGAAATGACTTCCCCGGCGTCTTCACCAACGGCTGCAGCTGTATCTCCCGGCCTGCCGGTCCGCTCGATCTTGAAGATCACCCGTCCGTCGGGGTCGGGACACTGAACGTGATGAACACGCCACATCCAGTCCTCATCTTCCTTCTCGTTGATCTCGCGTTCCTTCGGTGTCAGCAGAGGAATAAGGCTCTGCAGAGCCCAGAGGCAGATGTATCCGCCATCCGGGATCCGGATATTACCGCCGCTCACCGTGAAGCTGTCGCCAGGCTTCACAGGTGGATCGGCGTCGCACTTCCCCATCACCTTTGTAACCGTCACTTTCAGTTCGTACATAATGATCTCCCCGCCGACCAATATAACAGTGCGGGACATTTAGTGCACCGCTCCGTAATTACAGAGCGGTGCACTGAAGAATAAATCCTCTGATAAATCTGGCGGAATGTGCACGGAGATGAGTAGATTCAACTCCATGAAGAAAAAGACAGATTACATGCCACTGGCCCTTCGATCGACCTTTGTCGGACTGGCCTTACTGTTTGTACTTCTCCCGTCAACCGCGGCAGCACAGCGTGGCCGGTTCGACTCCGCGATCGTGCGGAGCATTGAGCGACATGAGGCTTCGATTCTTGAAGTCCGCCATCAAATCCACGCAAATCCGGAGCTGGGTAACAGGGAATTCGAGACCGCCGCTCTGGTTGCCGCTCACCTCAGAGCACTCGGCTTCGAAGTGCAGACGGAGGTGGCGCATACCGGAGTCATAGGTATTCTGCGGGGAGCTCAATCGGGACCTGTTGTCGCTGTTCGTGCAGACATGGACGCATTACCTGTTACCGAAGTCACCGACCTGCCATTCCGCTCTACGAAACGAACCGTATACAACGGACTGGAAGTCGGAGTTATGCATGCCTGCGGACACGACATCCACACATCTGTGCTGATGGGAGTGGCATCGGTTCTGGCAGATCTGCGGGAGGACCTGCCCGGAACCGTTATGTTCATCTTCCAGCCGGCCGAAGAGGGAGCACCCCCAGGCGAGGAGGGAGGGGCTCAATTGATGCTGAAGGAGGGAATATTCGGCAATCTCAAGCCTTCAGCTATATTCAGCCTGCATTCAGATCCTGAAATCACGGTCGGTAACATAGGATTCGCCGTCGGTCCCGCACTGGCCGCCTCGGATCATTTCCGGATCTCGGTAACCGGCCGCCAGACACACGGTGCCTCTCCTCACCTGGGAGTTGATCCGGTTGTCATGGCTTCCCAGGTGGTAGTGGCATTGCAGACCATACCCTCCAGAACGATCAATCCTCTCGAGCCATGTGTGGTAACAGTGGGCATGATCAACGGGGGAGAGAGGTTCAATATCATACCGGGAACCGTCACGCTGGAAGGAACGGTGCGCACTTATGATCCCGATGTGAGAGATACGGTTGAGCGACGCATGAAGGAGATAGTGGAAGGCATAACAGATGCAGGAGGAGGTACTTATTCACTTCGCTATGACCGCGGCACACCTGCCACGATCAATGATCCCGAGCTGGTCCGGTTGATGGTTCCTACCCTCGAAACAGTTCTGGGTGCCGGGCATGTAACTGAAGGCCCGCCCGTGATGGCAGCGGAGGATTTCGCCTATTACGCCCTGGAGGTTCCCGGATTCATGTACTGGCTGGGAGTATGCAGGGAGGGAACGGTCAGCGGAACGCTGCACAACCCGACAATGCGCGCCGACGATTCGGCAGTTGCAGTCGGGATACGTGCAATGTGCAATCTGGTTCTAGATTATCAGAAAGTGAAGAGCGACAGAAGATAAAGGCGATCGGTAATCCTATTCGGGGATTATCACAGTAACACTTCCGGCAGCACCCTTTTCCGGAACCAGAAACCGTTCTGACTCTCAACCGGCCCCAAATGCGAGAGAAGAGCGATCGATCCGTTCACAGCTTCATCCCGTATTCCTTCCAGATGAGCCCTGCTGGTTAGTTTACCTGTATTCTTCCGGCTCAATCCTTCAAAGCATCATGAACTTTACCGACGAGATCGGCTGAAGGAGTCAGGGTTTTGTCTCCCTCATCCTTCCATTTGGAAGGACAGGCTTCTGTGGTTTTCTTCGACAGGTAGATGTTGGCCTTGAACTTCCTTATCAACTCGTCAATGTTACGCCCCATGTTGTAGAAATTGACCTCGCTGTTCAGCAGCACTCCCTCCGGATTGATCATGAATGTTCCGCGCAGGGCGAGGCCGGTTTCATCATCGTAGACACCGAACATGCGAGCCAGCTTCCCTGTTGGATCCGCACCCATCGGATATTCCACACCGGCCAGCTCCCCCTCATGTCTCCGCCATGCGAGGTGGACGAACTCGGTGTCGGTGCTTACCGTAATGATGTCACATCCCATCTTTACGAACCTCTCGTTCTGCTCTGCCAGAGCAGCAAATTCAGTCGCTCAGACGAATGTAAAGTCTGCGGGATAGAAGAAGAGAATGGTCCATCTCTTCTTTTCAATCTGAGAACTCAGTGAGAATTCCCCGAAATCACCCTCCACCGGGTCGTATGTTGTGAACCTGAAGTCGGGAACAGGCTGGCCAAGCATCAATGTTGCCTTCATTTCATCACTCAATTTGATCCTCCAGTCGAATAATATTACCGGTAATCACAATAATAACATGTTGATTCGGAGGCCCTGTTTTTTCAGCCGTCCAGTTTTTCAACCTCTTCCACAATGGGTATGTACTCTTCATAGGGCAGAGCACCCCAGCTTTCAGCCGTTGTCGCTCCCTCGCTTCTTGAGATCAGTGAAACCCGGTGTGCGGTTTCCTCGTTGGGCGCTTCGTATATGTCCATGAAATCGTAGGGTCCCAGGATGGCGTAATGTGAAATCCAGCGGACATCGGGACAGGCGGTCTTCACCTTTGACATCCACGACCTCCCGACAGCTCTCCTGCCGCGGGGATCGCGCAGAGCGTCAGGACTCAGCTTTGTCATCAGAACGTAGATCGGCATCGATTCCCTCCTCTGCAATCGTTTGCTCGCATTCAAGTTTAACGCGAGGCAGATCCGGGAATCAACATCCCCTGTTCATTAAAGCTTGTGAAGCCCATATACTTCACTTAACGTGGCATTCAGCTTCGGATGAAGGACTCTCCTGATTGTCTCATGGATTAGAAGAGAGGTGAACAAACCGTGCGGCAGATATTCAAGTGCCTTCCTTTAATCCTGTTGATAACGGGATTGTCAACCTGCAGTTCGGGTCCCGGCAAGGGACTCGATTATAACGGTTCATATGCCGGCACCCTTCAGGGCGTACCAAAAGGCACCATCAATCTGGAGGTCAGCGGATCGACTGTTACGGGCACTATTAATGCAGAGGAAACCAGCCGGTTCCGCGGCAGGGGTGATGCTCCCCACTCGACATTCACAGGTGTCAGGAGCGGAAGGGAAGTAACCATAGAAGCCTCCATTGTCCTGGAGATTGATACGGGTATTCCTCCTGAGGTGAACTGGCAGGATATCAGCACGGTCCTGGCCCTCAAGGCGAGATTCGCCGATACAGGCATCCTTATGGGATCGTACTATGGTGGAAACCCAATGTCACCAGCCAATCCCTTCACAGGTGGATGGAGCGCACAGAAAACAGGCGGTATCGCCTCCGGCATCACAAAGCCGACCCCCTGAACTATTGTGAACTCCCTATTTCCATAAAACCTATCGCCCCCGGATTACGTAGTTCCATGTATGGAGTCCGGACCTTACTCAGTACACCGTTCCGCAATTACGCTGGTATTCAGGCACCGATACATCACCATAATCACAGAGCTGTGCACTAAGCCCAATAAAGAGGCAATCTGATGATTAAAGAACGCGTTCGCGAACCGATGGCCGCCCCTCCGAATGAGGAATATGTGAGGCTGAAGGCCGCAGACGGCTGGTCCTTTGCAGCCGTTGAATGGGAAAGGCCTATAGAGATCGAGGCGACCGACGCCGGTCGGCTGAAGGAAGAGATCCCCTACGGCCTCCGGGTATCGGGAGACTGCAAACACCTTGAAGAAGATCCGGACGAAAAAGAAGCAATGACGATCATGCTCGAGATGATCGTTGAGGACAGATCGCTATCAGAGGTTGCCGAATCACTGAACAACCAGGGAATGAAGACCAGACAGGGCACGGCCTGGTCCCAGATCTCCGTCTTCTATATGCTTCCGCGCCTGATCGAAACCGCCCCTCAGATATTCTCGAGTGAATCGTGGCGGAGTCGCCGTGGCGATGTCGCCACCAGGTTGGCTGAATTACCTGTCGTACCAGTGATCCCTCATAATCACTGAAGTTCCGGTCATCTCACGTCCATCAACTTCGAGAACGATTTTGTAGGTGCCCGGCTGTACTCTCACAAACACAAAATCAGGATCCTGCTTCTGCTGCTGACCCCGCATCTGGAATCCACCTCCGCCGCCACGACTGCTTCTGCGCTGCAGAGCTTCCTTCTCCTGCGGAGTTCTCGGTCGTTTGCCCTGCATATTCCAGACTGCGATGTTAAGTCCTGCTGTAGTATCGGCGTCCACTTCATTGATCAGACGCGTTCCCTGATATACACGTATCTTGACATCTTCTGCATCGTTCTTGAGAAAGTAATTGATGACGACACCATCTGGTTCGCTCTCTCCTGCAAAGTTCTGCCGACTTGAGGCATTGCCCGGCAGTACCACCCACCTGATCTTCGGTTCAATCTCAAAGAGGTATATGCTGGACGCCAGAACATCATCGTTCAATTCCTGCAGAGGCGAGATGTCTGCAATGTAGAATCCTCGTCCATGGGTTGCCACGACCAGGTCTTTCTCCCTTGGATGGATCAGCAGGTCATGAACAGCAACAGCAGGCATATTGTTCCGCAGGCTTGACCAGCTCTCACCGCCATCGAGTGAAACATAGACAGCTTTGTCAGTCCCGACGAAGAGGAGATCGGGATTGACGCGGTCCTCCCTGATAACGTTAACGGGTTCATCGGGAAGGTTCGCGGCGATCGAAGACCATGTCTCTCCTTTATCGGTTGTTTTGTACACGAATGGCCGGAAGTCGTCTCTGCGGAATCCTGTGAAGGTAACATAGGCAGTCGCGGTATCGTGGAATGATGCGATCACTCTACTGACCCAGTATTGCGGGTTGTCGGGTATCCTGTCATTCAGCAGTGTCCAGTTCTCCCCTCCATCCGATGTAAGCTGGACATTGCCGTCATCGGTTCCTACCCAGATGATTCCCGGTACTATCGGTGACTCATCGATCGTTGTGATGGTGCAGTACCGGATATTCCCCGTACCCACAATCTTGGTGCTGTCGGCGGTTGTGAGATCGGGACTGATCTCTTCCCACTGCTCCCCGCGATAGCTTGATCTGAGCAGAACATTGGCGCCGTGGAAAACTACATCGCTGTTGTGGGGTGATATCACGATCGGGGCGCACCAGTTGAAGCGCAGACTCTCATCTCTGTGTCGAATTGACCTGGCAGCACCCGTTGCCTGATCGAGACGCCGGATCGGGCCGAACTGACTCTCGTTATAGAGGATATTCGGGTTGTTGGGATCCGGCACATTGTACATGCCGTCACCGCCGCCAATACGGGTCCACTCTTCAAATTCTATGTTCCCGCTCCTGCTGGTACTCGGACCCTTCCACGACCCGTTATCCTGTGTCCCTCCGTAGACATTGTATGGATAGTCATTATCCGCACCGACTGCATAGAACTGTGCCAGGGGGAGATTGTCGGGATGGTACCAGTTCTCACCACCATCATAGGTCACTCCCATGCCGTGGTCGTATCCCAGCAGCATATGCCTGCTGTTATCGGGATTGATCCACAACGCGTGATTGTCACCTCCGAAACGGAAAGCCCTTGCCCACGTCTTTCCTCCGTCCTTCGACTCCGAGACACTCACCCCAAGGTTGTAGAGGTGTTCCTTATCGTTCGGATCGACAATGATCTGACCGTAGTAGTATGGGGGATTGCCACCCAGGTTGCGGTCCCCCGTGTTCACGAGCTGCCATGATCTTCCGCCGTTAGAGGTCATGTAGACCTCGTTGCCGATGGGACGTACGCCGGGGGGTCGACCTTCCAGCAATTCCTGGCGCCTCACCTCATCGGAGACACCTTCTGAATTGGCATTCTCGATAACGGCGTAGAGAGTGTTCGGGTCCTGGGGAGAAATGGTCAGCCCGATACGGCCGAGCATACCTCCGGGGAGACCATCCTCCAGCCTGGTCCACGATCTGCCGGCATTCGTGGTCTTGTATATGCCGCTGCCGGGGCCTCCCTCGTTGAAGGTCCACGGTTTCCGGATCTTGTCGTAGGCAGCTGCATATAGTGTGTTCGGTCTGGTGGGATGCATGACAATATCCACAACCCCGATATTGCGACCTTCAACTACAACATCCAGACTCTTCGTCCACGTTCTCCCACCGTCAGTAGTCTTGTAGAGCCCCCGCTCCGGATTCTCTGAGTAGAGATGGCCGAGTGCGGCTACGTAAACGATGTCCGGGTTCCTGGGATGAATAACGATTCGACCAACATGATGCGATTCAGGCAGACCCATGTTCGTCCAGGTGACCCCTCCGTCGGCAGACTTGTAGACACCATCCCCGAAATAGACACTGCGGGAGTTATTGGCTTCTCCAGTTCCAATCCAGACGATATCGGGATCTGATGGTGCCACCGTTACATCACCCAGAGAGATAATGTCTGTTGAATCGAGCAGAGATGTGTAGGTGAGACCGGCGTTTTCGGTCTTCCAGAGCCCGCCGGAAGCGGTTGCGGCGTAGAAGGTGTTCGGCTGCTGCAATGGAACAGCGAAATCTACGAATCTGCCGCTCTGAGCGGTCGGACCAATCTCTCTGTATCTGATGTTGTCTAGAAGCCCTTCCGGTATCGATTGAGCGCCAAGCATTCCGCTCGGGATAGCGTTGAAGAGAAGGGGCAGTAGCAGGGTTGCCATCCGCCGGCAGCCGGCTGTTGCTCTGATCATCTGTTTATCTCCTCACAGTTCTCTGGTTCTTCTTCAATTTCTCTATCGCCCATTCCGCCGCTCTCTTTATTACATTTCACGAAGCTTTTCCTTCGGAGGTAATGATTCCGATTATTACGGGGATCGGAGCCGGCAGAATATCAGTGCCTGCTGCAGAGTTCAATTCTGTGAGCCATCTTTCTGCCATAAAAAGAACTCCTCGCCGCGACCCGTAGATCGAGCGAAAAGCTCAATTATTCACCCGGTTCTGTGACCGGGATTATCTCAGCTGCTCCCTGAACGTTTGCTACCTTGATGGCCCGGCGTCTATCACGTCTTGAGGACAACCTTCCTGGAAGAGCTTGAAATTCTCGATAAAACGAGCTGCGAGAGCATCGTACTTCTTCCAGTACTCATCCTTGTCACCCCACGAGTTGGCCGGTTCCAGAACATCTTCAGAAACATCGGGACAGCTCAGGGGGACTTCGAAACCGAACAGCTTGTCTTTCCGGTACTTGACCTTGTCCAGTTTACCGTCGAGTGCGGCATTCAGCAGGTTCCGCGTATGGCGGATGCTGATCCTCTTGCCTACTCCGAATCGTCCACCAACCCAGCCGGTATTGACCAGCCAGCACCGGGCATCGTGCTTCAGCATCCTGCTCTTCAGCATCTCTGCATACTCGAAGGGATGTTTGACCATGAATGGTGCACCAAAACAGGCACTGAAGGTAATCTGCGGTTCGATTCCCAGACCTATCTCGGTGCCTGCGATCTTCGAAGTATAACCGCTGATGAAATGGTACTGGGCCTCTTCAGGACTCAGCCGGGCGATCGGGGGCATTACACCCGATGCATCACACGTAAGGAAGATGATGTTCTTCGGGTGTGTGTTCACATATCCCTCGGTTACAAGGTTCGGGATGAAATCGATCGGGTAGGAGGCTCTTGTATTCTCGGTAATCGTGTCATCATCGAGATCTATCTTCCTCGTTACACGATCGAAGACCACATTCTCCAGAATGGTTCTGAAGCGCCTGGTGGTTTCATAGATCTGCGGTTCATGCTCTGCCGAGAGCCTTATAACCTTGGCGTAACACCCACCCTCGAAGTTGAATATCCCTTCAGAGCTCCAGCCGTGCTCATCGTCGCCGATCAACCTTCTGCCCGGATCGGCAGAGAGGGTGGTTTTACCGGTGCCGCTGAGACCGAAGAAGAGGGCGACATCGCCGTCATCTCCCACGTTCGCCGAGCAGTGCATCGGCAGGACATCCTGAAATGGCAGAAGGAAATTCAACACCGTGAATACCGACTTCTTGATCTCACCGCCA